>Ga0247609_10006414_pt1 | contig 11327 bp, 10 predicted proteins | sample 172DNAGHGlowgp2_FD_193487 | JGI IMG/M metagenome (GOLD analysis project Ga0247609, IMG submission 193487) | Sheep rumen microbial communities from Palmerston North, Manawatu-Wanganui, New Zealand - 1728 DNA GHGlow gp2 | ecosystem: Host-associated > Mammals > Digestive system > Stomach > Rumen ... | reverse complement strand
TACTCCGACCTTAACTACGAGAGCTGGCGCAATAGAATGAATATGCAGATTGACGAGGCTTACCGTGGCGGTCATGTGTTACGCGTGGGCGGCTCGCTCAACGTGCGTCACTGGGTGTTGCGTGCCGGTATGGCTTATTTCAGCAATCCTTACAAGAAATTCGATAATAACGAGTTTAAAAATGCCGAGGCTCTGTCGCTGGCATGTGGTTTTGGATACCAGTCCAGACATTTCTTCTGGGATTTCGCCTACGCAAACACTGTGAGCAAGGATATGGACGCTTTTGCCACATACAGCGGAAATATGATTCATTACACCAATCACAGCAACTTGTTTGTAACAACTATAGGATTTAAACTCTAACAGGATTTAGACCACATAAAAAGCCGCAACGGATTTCCGTTGCGGCTTTTTTTTCTGAAAGGGTAAGTGCCCAGCCGAAGTTTGTTTTTAGTGGGGAAATACAACGACTTTTATCGAAGATAAAAATTCCGATTTGCGTATTTGCAAAAAAAGTTGTACTTTTGCAAACGATTTACGACATACCAAGAGCAGGTATGCCGATTAGTATTAACAGCATTAGCTATTATTTCGCGTTTAGCCAAGAGCCTAGCAATCTTTTTTGGAATAAACACACAGAAATAATATCTGGCAGTCTTTCGATAAGGAGGACACTACGAGTAGATTAATGCAATGCTTGTACCGAATTGGTGCAGGCAACTTGTTTACTCGTAGAGGTTCCCATGCTAGGCCGCCTCTCAGCTAAACGCAATAAGTGGCCTCGCACCTTTCTTATTGCGTAGACGGATTGATAGCGAAGCACAAACTATCAATCACGATGGCAGGAAACAAAAGTCTAAATGCAGCTATCAAAGCAAAGAGGGACGAATTCTACACACAACTTCCGGATATTGAGATAGAGTTGCGGCATTACAAAAAACACTTCAAAGGCAAGACGGTGTTTTGCAACTGCGACGACCCGTATGAAAGCAATTTTTTCCAATACTTTGCGATGAATTTTAACTCTTTGGGGCTGAAGAAACTAATCGCCACCTGTTATGCCGGCTCACCAGTGGCTGAACGGCAATTGTCTCTAATAGAGGAAGAAAATAAATCAAAGACAAAGACAAAAACAGGTGTTCCACATAAAATTGTAATAGAAGAAGTTACTGACCTCAACGGCGACGGGGCGACAAATCTTGCTGATGTGGAATGGCTGTTAAAGAACGACAAAAATGTGCTGACGCGATTAAATGGTGACGGTGATTTCCGTTCCGAGGAATGTGTCGAGTTGCTAAAAGAGGCCGATATTGTGGTAACTAATCCTCCATTTTCATTATTTAGGGAATATGTGGCACAATTAATGTGTTTTGGCAAAAAGTTTTTGATTGTTGGAAATGAGAATAATGTAACTTACAAAGACATATTTCCATTGTTAATGAATAATAGAATATGGCTGGGGTGCAAATCTGGTGCTCAACAATTTGAAGTGCCTCTGGATTTCGAAAAAGACAATACTTATATCAAAGATGGAAAAAAATATGCCAAGTTTGGAAATATCTGTTGGTTTACCAATCTTGACCACAATAAAAGGCATGAAATGATTGACCTCTACAAGCTTTACAACTCTGAAGAATACCCAAAATATGATAATTATGATGCAATTGAAGTTGGAAGAATTTCTGATATTCCAACAGATTATGATGGAATTATGGGTGTGCCTGTAGGTATTTTCGAAAACTATAATCCTGACCAATTTGAGATAATTGGAATTACTAAAACATGGTTTGGTATGGCTTCTAAAACATATGGAGAACAGATTCAAGTTAACAAAGATGGGAAAGAATCTAGAGTTTCAAAGTTGAATGATGGTGCAGTATTAAAGATTGAAATTCCGCCAGAGAACAAGACATATTATAAAATTGGCAACAATTACTATATACAAACATATCCTAGAATCTTAATCCGCAAAAAACAGTAAACCATGGAAATAAAATTCACAGAAATAAGCATCCGCGACCTTGTGGAAGGTTACGAAAACAATGAAGAGAACGGTGTAAAGGCATACGGCGGTCTGCTTGACATACGTCCGCCTTACCAGCGCGAGTTTATCTACAAACCAGAGCAGCAAGCCGCTGTAATACGCACAGTGTCAAAAGGATTCCCTCTTAATGTGATGTATTGGGCCAAACGCGAGGACAACACTTTCGAGGTCATAGACGGACAGCAGCGCACCCTCTCCATTTGTGAGTATTTGGACGGCAACTTTTCAGTGGTGTTCGATGGCGACAAAAATCCTTGTGGTTTCTTCAACCTGCCAGCCGACAGGCAGAAACAAATTTTGGACTACAAGCTAACTATATATGTATGCAGTGGCACCGACAGCGAGAGGTTGGATTGGTTCCGCACCATCAACATAGCAGGTGAAAAACTAACAGAACAGGAACTCAGGAATGCCGTGTACGCAGGCACTTTCGTTACCGAAGCCAAGCGGAAGTTCAGCAAAACCAACTGCGTGGCATATCAGATGGGAAACCGCTATCTCAGTGGCAACTGCATACGTCAGGACTATTTAGAAACAGTGATCGATTGGTACAACAATGGCGATATTTCGGGTTATATGTCAGAACACCAGCACGACCCCAACGCCGATGAACTTTGGTTGTATTTTCAAAATGTTATAAATTGGGTAAAGACGAAATTTCCTACTTACCGCAAGGAGATGAAAAGTGTGGCATGGGGCGAACTTTACAACCTCCACAAGGATGACAAACTTGATGCCACTGCCCTTGAAGAACAGGTTTCAAAACACATGCAGGACAGCGATGTGCAGAGCAAGGCGGGTATCTACGCCTACGTTCTCGATGGTGACGAGCGACACTTGGGCATCCGCGCTTTCGATGCCAACACCCGCCGCGAGGTGTATGAGCGTCAGTTGGGTGTATGCCCTATCTGCGGAAAGCATTTCGAGCTGGAGCAGATGGAAGCCGACCACATCACGCCGTGGTGCAAAGGAGGCCGCACCATCGCCGAGAACTGCCAGATGCTCTGCAGGGAGTGCAATAGGAGGAAGAGTGGGAAATAGTAGGAGTTAAAAAAAAACGCTCTAGTTTGATTTAAGACTGATTTTTCACTAATAGTGGTATGGCAGGGCGTAGGGAGAGGCATCTGCAGGTCTCCTCAAATATGGCTGAAGCAACCTGCCGAAGTGCATGCTCCGCTTTTTCGCACAAGCGTACACCCTTGCGTTCAATCTCGTTGTTCCATACAAGATAGTTGTTCAGGTACTTGGACGAGACTCCCTTAAACCGAGAAATGAAGTTCCTGAGGCATGAGTGGTAGGCATTGAGGTGCTGTATATGGTAAATGCCCTTCACTGAACCTTTGCCGCCTTTTACCTGCACAAGAATGTTGCCGTTGGCTTTTGCGAACTTGCGGTACGATGCATCCTTGTCCGTGCAAAGCGTGGCATCAGGGTGCACATGCCCGCCAAGAACTTCCGCAAGGGCTTTTATGGAGCATTTGCCGAGTTTGGCCACCTTGCTGACAGCGTTCCCGTTGCGGTCCACGGCGCATGGCACGCACACCAGTTCGTCGGACAAGCCTCTGGTATGGTTCTCTCCGCCCCTGGATCTTGCCGTCCTGTCCAACGTGCCTGCCGCAAACAACTGTCTGTTCCCCTTGTATGACACTGGCACAAATGTCTCGTCGGCCTCTACTATCCCGTATAGTTCTGTGGTTCCTGTGCCCTCTCTGAGTGCATCGAGTATCTTGTGCCTCCAAGTGAACGCCGTCGAATGCGTTATGCCGCATCTCTCGGCGCACTTGTCAAGCGACAGCCCCTCTGCCATGCAGTTCAAGTACTCAATCCACACCGAAAGGCTTTTGCGTGTCCCGTTGAAGATTGTGTTCTTTCTGATGGAAAAAGTCTTCCCGCAATCCTTGCAGATGAACTTTTGGACACCGTTGCTGCGTCGCCCGTTCCTTTGGACATGCGTCCCTCCGCATATCGGGCAGACACGCCTGCCGGAAAACCTTTTCTCCGTCAAATAGTCTTCCAACTCAGCCGTCGTGCCAGTTGTTGTCTTGAAAAGCTCCTGAAGCTTAACGCGTTCATCCAATGACATGCTGTTTATCAGCTCCATTATGCTTTCTGCAGTGTATTTTTGATATTCCATGCTAATATAACGAAAAAATCAGTCCGTTGTTGTACTAGAGCGAAAAAAAACGCCGTGGCAATTTTTGCCGCGGCGTTTTTCGAGGGGTGAAACCCTTACTTATTTCTTTTTGCCTTTTTTGGCGTTTTTGTTGCTGGTGGGCAGTCCCAGTTTAGCTTTGATAGCGTCGGGGATGGCGTCTTTGTGCACAACGATGTTCATGGTTTTGTAGCGCACGAAAGCTTTGCTGGCGTAGAACATGCCGTGGTATGTGCCGTAGTCGCCCCAGCTGTTTTTCACCATGTAGTATTCGTTGCCCATCTGGTCGGTGGCTTTGCCGTAGATCAGCATGCCGTGGTCGTCGGTGGTTTCCCAGTTGTCGTAAGCCTGCTGGCGTTCTTCCTGGGTTACCCAGCGTTGGGGGGTGGGGTGTTTCTCGGCTTCGCTCTTACGTTCGGAGGGTTTCAGGCCTGTCCAGTGAGCCATGTCGCTGCCAAGGTTGGCGCTCTTTGCTTCGAGGTCGGGGAGCACGCAGGCACCGCTCTTGCGGCCCATGCGGAAGCCCTCTTCGCTGACGTCGCTGCCCCAAGCGATGGTGTAGCCGTTGTCGATGGCGTAGTCGAATATTTCCATAAACTCATCCAGAGGCACGTTGTAGCACTGGCTCCAGCGCCAGTTGTCCTGGATTTCGAGGACGAATTTTTCGTAGAAGGGGTGGTGAGTGTAGGATGTGATGGAGATGTAGTCGTCGGCGTTGAGGCCAAGGCTTTCGTAGAACGACTTGGGAGTGTATTTCTTGCCTTTGTAGGTGAATTCGGTGGGGCATTTGCCGAGGTAAGTCTCGTGGATGTTGCGGAGGACTTTCTCCCACAGCAGCATGCCGTCTTTGCCTACCTGCATTTTTTTCAGTTTGCCTTTGGCCACGATGCCAACAACGGCGTCGGCGAAGGCCGAGAGTTCGCTGTGGTCGGAGAGGGTGTCGCCGTATTCCTGGCCGGGACGCATCTCTTCTTCAGGAACGAGGCCGAAGGTTTTCATGCCGTAGATAACGTCGTAGAACGAGCCGCCCTGCGAGAAGGAGACGTCGCCGTGGGTACGTACTGCAGCTTTGGCGCGGTCGATGTAGGTGTTGGAAACGATGAACATCTCCGAAAGGTCGTATTCGCCTTTGCCCATGCGGAGGAGTTCGGCTTCGATAAAGCCAAGTCCGCTATAGCACCAGCATGTGCCGGCTTTGTATTGGTTCTTGACAGGGGTGATGGGGATTTCCTTCACTGTGGTGAACACGTAACCGCTGTCTTTCTGTTCGTCTTTTTTTGCCTCGTTTTGGGCAAAAACGCTGCCGCAAAGGGCTGCGCAACAAAGGATTAGAAGTGCTTTTTTCATTGTTGTATGTATTATTTTTTCTTTTTGTTTAGGAATTGCAAAGATACGAAAAAAAAATGAGATGGAGATGAGTTTTTGGCAAAAAGGCACTACCTCTACTGTTATTTTTGTTTAACGTTCTGTTTTTCAGTTTCTATATTCGACAAAAGGCAATAAGGCTGTTCGTTGTCGTTACTTTTAACACCAACTGTAAAATTACAAAAAACTTGAATTTTAGGATGAATACGGCGTTTTGTTTAACATGAATTGCCATGAATTGACCATTAATTGATTAATGGTGTGATATTTGAACTCGAATTGCCATGACACCTGAAAGGTTGATGAACTCCGAAATAATAAATAAAACCATACGAATAATTTGCCATTAATTAATTTTTGTGTGTTTCATTAAAATGATGCAATATTATCAAGTGCAAAACGTTATTTAAAACGTTGATTGTTTGTTAATTATTTGATTGATATGAATTTGAGAAAACACAAGGAATTGGTGTATTCCATTATTGGTGCCGCAATGGAGGTTCACCGTGAGTTGGGCGGAGGATTGCTTGAACCAATATACAACGAAGCGCTTTTTATAGAGCTTCAGGAAAGAGGCATTCATTGTGAGCGCGAAAAGCAACTTCCATGTTTCTACAAAGAATACAAATTAACTAAATATTATCAGATGGACTTGGTAGTCGAAGATGTAATTGTTGAGCTCAAATCGGTCAACGAGCTGATTCCTGCACATAGGGAGCAGTTATTCAACTACTTGCGACTGACACGTATACCAATCGGACTTCTTATTAATTTCGGGCTGTCGAGCCTTCAAGGCGAACGATATGCCTATTTAGACGATGACAACGAATGTGTACTAATCGACAAAAATATGGACATCGTGTATTGAAATTTTTGGATAATTACATGGCAATTTGTGTGAAATAAAGCAACTGATTAAATGTGAGATTGTTTGCTCACGACAATTTCAGTTCCGCTGTGTCGAGCCTTCAAGGCGAATGATATGCCTATTTAGACGATGACAACGAATGTGTGCTAATCGACAAAAATATGGACATCGTGTATTGAAATTTTTGGATAATTACATGGCAATTCGTGTGAAAAGTATCACATTGTTTTATTCGTGATAGTCGCTGTCCTTCCATTCGAATTTCACCGTTTCGGGGACTAGGTATTTGCCAATTTTGTAGTCGATGTTGGCTTTGTGGGCCTGACTCAGCTGGTGACACCTTTTCACACGGTACAGCCGTCCGTCTTTGACGAAACGTGCCCCCGTCTGGTGGAAACGGAAGGCCACCTCCTTTGCCACGCACTGCTCGCGGAGCGCCAGAATCCAGTCGTAATGGCATGGACGTGCGTCGTAGCCCGACTCGCCGCCCGCCGACACCTCGTCAATCGTTGCATCGAGATAGGGGCTGATGTCGATGGCCTCGAGCATAGGCGCCACGATGATGCTTTTGTGCTTGATGGGGAGCGAACGGAAGATGGGCAGCCGGTAGTCGGCCATAGCCTGATTCTCCACGGTGCAGCCCACCATGACGTTGGGGTAGCCGTCGCCCCAGTCGTCGGGCACACACTCCATAAAACGGTCGATGCGTTTGGTAAAGAAGAAAAACCACAGGTCGCTGCGCTGACGCATCATCTGCCAGCACTCGGGCCGCCACGCGTCGGCGTCTTCCAGCAGAAAATCGGAGGTGAAGCAGGTGAACACCACCTTGCCGCTCTCAATCTTCCACGACTTGTCGCGACGACGTTTCACGGGGAGGTCGAAATTGGCCGTCTTGCGGCATTGGCTGCTCGAAATCTCGCTGCCGTACATCTCGTCCTGCCGGTACACATAGCAGTACTTGCAGCCGGGACTTATCTTGGTGCATCCGTGCCACGGGTTCCAGTCGGCGTAAATCTCCCAGTGTTCTGACATAGCGGTTTGTTTGACTTACTTATTTGGGTAACATCTGTTTGGCCAATTCGGCTATTTCGTTTTCCGATTTAGAATTTGGGACAAAAATGGCGATAAACACGCATCTTCCGTCGGGCAGGATGACGACTCCGGCGTCGTTCATGTCCTGAGTGCCATCACCATTAGGGAACCCGGTGCCTGTTTTGTGAACAATGGTTGCCCCTTCGGGAATTGCCGCCGGTATGCGTTTCAAACCTGTCGAACAATTGGCCATGGTGTTCCAAACGAATGTAAGATATTGATTATCATCTTTATGTCTGAAGAACCATTGGAACAGACTAACCATTTCATAAGGTGTGGAGTTGTTCTTAATAGCCTTAGCCGGATTTTTGTGCAATTGCCTCTCGGTGAATCGGATATTGATCTCGGGGAATCCGAGTTTGTGCAGAAATTTCGTTACCACTTTAGGCTTGCCGCAATGCTTGAAAAGAATGTCGCACGCATTGTTGTCGCTTTGGGCGAGCGAAAGTTCCAACAATTCGGCATACGAAAAAGCCTTCTTGCCTTCGAACATTACCAGCATCGGGGACCAAGTGTCCTGCATCAGTTTAGCCTTGTCCACGACAATGGTGTCGGTCAGCGCCAGCCCGTTTCTGTTCAGATAATCAGCCACATATATGGCCTGCGGGAATTTCATGACGCTGTGCAGGGCGAAACTCTCGTGGTGATTGAAAATAATGGCTGTGTCGTTAAACAAAACGCAAGCCCCATATCTCTCCGTCTTGAGCTGGGCAAAAAGCAATGCGGGCAAAAGCATTATCAGTATCAGAAGTTTACGTTTCATTTTTTCTCCATATAAATCCAAGTCAGTTTGGGGTTCTCGTTCAGTATTCCGGTGGGTTTGAACCCTTGGCGGAGATAGAAATTGTAGGTGGCTGACATCTGCAGACAGGCCCAGAACCACGCCCGCCGATGGGGCATGAGTCGCTGTATCTCGTCGAACATAAACCTGCCGATGCCTTGTCCCTGATAGTCGGGGTGTACCATCATGCGTCCCATCCACAGGGAGCCGTCGGTGACGTTGCCACGGATGGAGCCAATTATCTGTCCCTCCGCATTTTGCACTTTGTAGATGGTGCAACGGCGGAACTCTTGGCACAGGTGTTCCAAGGTCTCGTCCAGAGGCGAGTCGTCGGTCCAGTCGAGACTGCCGAAATCGGGGGCGTAGGCCTTGCGTTGCAGCTCCAGCAGCTCTGGCATGTCGTCCAACGTGGCAACTATCATTTCCATCATGCTAACGCTCCTAGGGTTTATTTCTTCCAGCGTTTCAGCTGTGGGAAGTACTGCCGCATCATCTGTTTGTATTCCTCTTTGGTCATGGGTTTGGGCATGTTTTTGTTCACTTCGTCAACAAACTGGGCGCAGAAGTCGATCATCTCGTCCATGGTGCAGTTGTTGGTGAAAGCCCCGTCCTTGTAGCAATAGAGGCAGTAATCCTCGTTGCGGCTTCCGTCGGCGTTGGTGGCGAACATCCCTTCGGTGAGCGGCATTCCGCAGCTCTGACAAAATTTTGGTTCCATGTTATGGTTGTTATTTGTGAATGTTTATTTTCCAAGCATTTCGACAAGTTTTTTCTCCAGCTCTTCCTCCAGAGTTGTGGAGAATCCTATCTGGGTATGGACGATATTGCCATTGCGGTCGATGAAATAGAGTGTGGGGTAGCCCGAAACATGGTATTCCTTTGGAAGTTCGCGGTCGGAGAAAAGAACGGTGTAGGTAACGTCGCGTTTGGCAAGGAAATCGGCCATTTTGCCCTTAACAGGGTCGTCTATCGGGTCGATGCCTATCATAACAAAGCCCTTGTCCTTGTATCTCTCGTGCAGACTTTGCAAGCAAGGCAAAGCGGCACAGCACGGGGCACACGATTTGTAGAAGAAATCCACCAGCACCACCTTGCCTCTCAGGTCGGCGAGAGAGACCGTGTCGCCCGCAAGGCTTGGCAACGACCACAGCGGGGCTGGGTCTCCTGTGGGAAGCGACTCGGGACGAGTATATGGAACATAGTCATTCAAAACCACTGTTTTGGGGACAGCATCATACGTCAGTTTCGTCTCATCGATTTCGGGACTGAAAGAGAGCAACTTAAACTCTTTGTACTCGCGCATAGTGTCTTTCTGCTCTACGATGTCTATAGTAGTGGAATATTGCAGCGGCAGATAGTCCTTTTTGTCTATCCACACCTTGGCCTCATCACGAATATATTTCAGTCCGAAATTTTCTTCCTCTCCTTGCGGAGCAAAAATGGAAACAAGATAACATTTCTTTCCGTCCAATTTGGTTTCGGAAAGCGAATATGAATAAGATGTGTCGAGCAATTGCATGGCACCACGCAGAGGGTAGCTACTTCTATTTGTCAAAGGTGTGTAAAATCTAATCTGATACCGCCTGTCACAGATGTCTCTAGCCCATTTGTCGCACGACATCACAGTCCCCAAGGAATCGATAAAACGTATATACTCATTTCCTGTGTAAATGTAGCCAACATTATAGTCCACATCCACATTTTTACATTCCTCAAAAAGGTTAAACGTCTTTCCAAAAATTGTGTCTGAAAGACTTTTCTTAAAGTCGCAGGTGTAATGATAATAATCCGTGTCGTCGCCCGACATGTATTTAATAAGATAATCCACCTCGTAATGTCCGCCTTGTATGGACTGGCATTTTTGGTACGAGCTAAGAATGACATCCTTTGCCGTGAGATGTTGCGTTTTGCAGCCCGCAAGGACAACGGCAAGCGCCAAAGTGCATAATAACAGCAATTTTTTCATATCGTTACTTTTTTCTTATTACCTCAAAAAAAGAGAATCGTTCTATCAATCGGTTAACGTCGCACGACGGCAAAAATTGTTTATGGCAAGGTGTTTTTGTTTTTTCGTTCCTAAATAATTCGTATCTTTGCAAGACAAAAAAAAACGACATTGCCATGGAAAACGAATCCCCCAAGGCCTTTTCGGCCACAAGACGCGTGATAGGCATCGGCGAGACGGTGTTCGACATTCTGTTCAAGGACGACCAGCCGCAGACGGCCGTACCGGGCGGCTCCACTTTCAACAGCATTGTCTCGCTCGGCCGAGCCGGAGTGCCGTGCGCCATGGTTACCGAGGCCGGCGGCGACCATGTGGGACAGATTATCTGCCGTTTTCTGCACGACAATGGCGTGTCCAGCGATTACGTGTGCATCCACCCCAATGCCAAGTCGCATATCTCTCTGGCGTTCCTCGACCAGAACAACGATGCGCAGTACCTTTTCTACAAAGATCACGCCTCCGTTACCCTCGACGGGCCGTTGCCAACCTTCGGTCCCAGCGACGTGGTGCTTTTCGGCTCGTTTTTTGCCATCAATCCCGCCATACGTCCTGTGGTGGGTGGCTTGTTGCGGGAAGCGCGCAAGGCCGGAGCTTGGCTATATTACGATGTCAATTTCCGCAAAAACCATGTCGCCGACCTGCCGGAGGTGACGGGAAGCGTCGAGGAGAATATGTCTCTGGCCGATGTGGTGCGCGGCTCGATGGAGGATTTCGGTTATCTGTACGGACTGCACGACGGCGATGCCATCTACCGGAGGGTAAGCCCTTTGTGCAACACTCTGATACTTACCGACGGAGCACAGTCAATACGTGTTTTTTCGCCGCAAGGCTGCCAATCTTTTCCGGTGGCCAAAATACCGACCGTGAGTACCGTGGGTGCCGGCGACAATTTCAACGCAGGCTATATCTACGCCATGCTGCGGGGCATTGCCGACCAGCCATCTCGCATTGCCATGGCACAACGCTGGAGCCAAGATGTGTGCCGCCAGCTGGGCAACAACATCAGCGACGAGCTGGTGC
>Ga0247609_10006412_pt1 | contig 11330 bp, 14 predicted proteins | sample 172DNAGHGlowgp2_FD_193487 | JGI IMG/M metagenome (GOLD analysis project Ga0247609, IMG submission 193487) | Sheep rumen microbial communities from Palmerston North, Manawatu-Wanganui, New Zealand - 1728 DNA GHGlow gp2 | ecosystem: Host-associated > Mammals > Digestive system > Stomach > Rumen ... | reverse complement strand
ATCAGGAGTAACAGGTTGGCGTTCGCAGGAGGCAAACAGCATCAGAATCGAAACAAATAAAATGGGATATGTTCTTTTCATATCAAAGATAATTTAATTTGTAAGTGAGATTTAACCCCGCAAAGATACCATATCTCTCGTTTCAACAGTTGATCGCGGTGTCATTGATGTGTTGCACTTCCGAAACGATTGCGTTACACCAACTCGCCTCCTGCTATCCTCCCCGAATATACCGCGAAGAAATCCCGCCCCAATAGTTCGCTGATACGAAACAGCACCTGCGTGTCTATGCTGTATCCGTGGAACAGACGGTAGCAGGCCATGCGGCTTGTACCCAATTGTCGCGCGAGCCACACCACGCTGCGGCCCTGCGAACGCAACTCTTCCTCGATGATATGCCCGATGTGGATGGGTTCTGACATATTGCTGACTCACTTCTATTGATGATAGTTATTCTATATTGGCACTGGCTGTCACACAAAAGATAAACCCCATGCAAATTGAATGCTCCCATAATTGTCAGTGACAATACTTTCATTTAGTTTGCAAAATTATAATATTCAAACTTTTGGTTTAATCCAATATGTAACAATTCTGTTTTTAATACGCAACATAAATGTTACATTTTTTTTATGTGTTGTTGGCATACCGATTTGTGTTCACCAAGCACAAAAAAACGTAGACACTCCTAGTGGACGACCACCACGTGCTTCTGGCCCTTGGTGTCATCGTCCCGAATGTTGGAGTACGCGGATGCTGACCTCGAAGAGGAGGTAGAGGGGTATGGTGACGAGAATGAGGGTCATCAGGTCGGGAGGGGTGATGACTGCTGCCGCAAGCATGATGACGATAAACGCATGCTTGCGGTATTTGGAAAGCATCTCGGCGTTGATGACACCCAGTTTGCCGAGGAAAAATGCAATAACGGGCAACTGGAACACTAAGCCCATGACAAGTGTAAGAGAAACGAACGTTGTGATGTAAGAATCCAGTGTGATGTTGCTTACCACTCGTTCGGAAACGCTATATGTCCCCAAAAATCGGAAAGAGATGGGGAAGAGTACGAAATAGCTCATTAATACGCCAATAATGAACAAAATATAGATGATGATAGCCACTTGAACGGAATATTTCCGCTCGTTTTCATACAACGCGGGTGATATAAAGCGGAAAAGTTCAAATAATATGTATGGTGACGCACCCAACGTCCCCAGATAGCAGGCTGTTGTGATATGTTTCATAAACTGGCTGGAGAGGTCTGTAGCGATCAGGTTCACCTTAAATGGCTGAAAATGAAAATCGAATCCCATCGACTGGATCATTCGTTCTATCCAGCGGTAGGTACAGAAATCCCACTGGCTAGGGGCCATCAGTATCTGCCAGGTGTAATCCTTGAAGCAAAAGACCACTACGGCAATAATGCCTGCCACCACCAAAATGCGGAAGAGCATCTTGCGCATAACTTCAAGATGTCCACCGAAAGTTAGCAGCTGGCTGTCTTTTGTAGTGCTATTTGACTTCGTTTGATTCGCTATCCGGTTCGTTTCCCCCTGTTTCCGTTCCTTCTTCTTTTTCTTCGACATGTCCCTCTTCTCTTGACTCAGGTTCTTCGGGCACTGGTTCGTTCATTCCTTTCTTGAAACTCTGCACACCCTGACCAAGCCCTTTCATCATTTCCGGAAGCTTTTTTCCGCCAAACAGCAACAAGGCCAAACCGCCTATGAGCAGCAGTTCGGTTGTGCCAATAAATAACAAAGGTATAGCCATGGTTACTCTGTTGCTAAATAGATTTCACATGTTTCGAAGTTGATTTCCCAGTGGCCGTTATTAGAGGCCTCCCATTGGTATTTTGTTGACATGCGATCCCACCAGTTCTGGAACTTGGTGCCGGTCTCGCCCATGTCTTTAATCAACTTTTCGTATAATGTTTCATTATCCGAAGTTAAGACTTTCGCTAATTCGCTTAATCCATTTTTACGCTCAAAAAGCGTTTGTATTTCGTTTTTTTCTTCAACAGTGACTTGTCCGACTTTCTTTTTCATCATTCTAATTATTTAATTATAAAAATGTTCTATTTCCAGTTATTGGCTTTTTCAAAGGGATCTAAATAATCCAATTCGGGTATGGATTTTTCTTCAAATACGCCGAGTTTTTGAAGCTCAGCAAGCAAATTCCGGCTGGTATTCCGTTCTAAGTGGGCGGCAACACATTGTTCATGAGAAGGCGTGTTAACTTCTAAGGTTGTTTTTCTATTCAGCCAGATGCAGCGTTTACATTGATACGCATCACAGATACGGCAAATTGGTGCATATCCAATTTTATACAATTGGGGATTGCGAATATCAAGACCTTGCTTCAAGTCTCCAACCGAATCCTCAGGATTATCATAATAGAATGCTGGACAAACGTAGAATTTTCCATTGGGTGCTAATGTTATCGTTTCGTTTCCAGCCTCACAGTTATTCATCTTGTCCAACATAATTCGGTCACTTAACAGATTGATTTGAAGCGTATTGTTGGAATAAAGTTGTTCCTTATACCAATCAGCTAACTGTTGAAGAATGTCTTTATATTGGGCGAAATCATCTTCTATACATTTGTCCACATCTTTTAGCACGATATTCAAACGCTGGTAGATAGCCTTTTTAGATTTGATAACACTCATTATCTGGTTAAAATCGGTTATCGCAATTTGCAAAGTATAAACTTTACCTTCTTGGAGTTCTGCTTTTGCAAATTCCTCTAAAGAATGAATGATGATCACATCCGCATCAGAAGAGTGCTCATTTTTAGATGACATTATCTTACTGTGGTCAATACTTTCAATCGTGTCTAAATAATCTTTAGGGAGTGGATAGTCAGGGTAAACAAACTGTATCATCAAATTCTCTTTCATCCCGAAAAAGATGGCCTCTTTCAAATCTTCTATTGAAATGAGGTTGTGCTCATCCTTATTGTCGTAATGACAAAATGAGGTGGATGAATCATCTAAAAGTATCACTAAATATTGTAACATAACACTTTGATTTTTAACAAACTGATTCTATGATTTGTCTTTTGTTCTTGTCAAACTCTTCCCGTTTGCCTTCCATTTCCAGTTTCCGATAGAGTTTGTTCCAGTAGTAGTTGTTGGCTCGAACTCTTGCTTTGTGCATCTTACAGATAGCGGTGGCACGCTGATAGATTGTGTTGGTATGTGCGGCATCGTAGTTCTCCCCTTGACACCATGCACATCCGCTGGCCACTTCGCAATCAAGGCATTCTTCGGGACTTTGGGTGCAACGGTCTAAAGTAAGGAATGGTCGGAGTAGGTTCTCTTTGATGCCCGTTTCTACGTTTCCAATAATCAACGCTTTTTTGTCTCGTAAAGAGTATTGGGCAAAACGTGTGCAGGGGTAAAAGTTCCCTGCCGCATCCACGGAAAGCATCTTGCCGGCACCGCACCAGTTGTTATTGTCCCGCTCTCTGTCCATCGGCTTGCCAATGTTTTCAGAGAAGAAAGAACAAGCGTAGTCCTTGTAGTATTCTTGATCTATGATGATGTCTGCCAATTTGATGAGTTGCTGTTCAAAAATAGCATCGTCACCATCCTGCCATACATCTTCAAAAACCACATTGATATTTACCTCGTGTATGCCTAACGAGTAAAGATGAAGTACGCTTTCTACAATATAGGGCAGATCAGGACTGCTCACTGTGACTTTGGTACTGGCGTTGGGAAACTGTTCCAACCAAAGAGGAATATTCCTTACCACATCCTTGTAAGATCCTCTTTCTGTAAGCTTATAAACGCGATTCATGTCGTGTTTTTTCTCGGTGCCGTCAATAGTGATGCCGATGCTGACATGTGAGGCGTTTTTCTTGATGAAATCCTGCACCTTTTTCTCGTGGTAGTTGATGCCATTGGTAGAAAAAGAGAAACGGTAGGAGTTGAACCAGTGGTGATTTAGCCGGTACATCTCCGTTTTCAGATAATCGCAAATCTTGTCTATGAGATCAATCTCTAAAAACGGTTCCCCACCGATAAAATCATAAATAACAGACTCTTCCCGAAACACATCCTCATGTCCCAAAATATAGTCAATTGCTTTCTTGGCGGTTTCAAAACTCATCCTTTCGGATATGTTTTTCCCGACAAGATAGCAATATTTGCAGGCTAGTTGACAGTCTTTGGTGACGATAAAGGTAATACTTTTTGCTATTCCATTCTGCCAAGATGGAGAATTTTCTTTGATGATTTCAGTCATTTCGATGATTATATTTATACGCTAATTTATTCCAGTAATAATTTTTTGCCCTAACTCGGGCCTTATGCATCTTACATATCGCGGTACTGCGTTGGTATAAAGTATGCGTGTTCGCACTGTCATAATTTTCGGCAGGACACCATCCACAACCGCTGGCCACCTCGCAATCCAAACATTTCTGTGGACTTTGGGTAATTCTGTCAAGAAAGAGGAACGGTCGCATCTTGTTTTTATCTATGCCGTGCTCCAAACTTCCGACAGGCCAAGGTTGTTTGTTCCGTAATGAATACTTGGCGAATCGGATACAAGGATAGAAAAAACCATTGGCATCCACACATAGAGTATTGGATAGGTCGCACCATTTGGATTCCTCTTCAAGGGAAAGTTTTTCCCCGATTTGAATGTTAAAGCATCCAATATGGTGGTCTTCAGTTAGATTATGCTCTATGATATAATCGGCTAAAGCAATTAATTGTTGTTCGAATATAGTGTCATCACCCTCTTTCCATCCTGCTTCCAATACAGGATTTACGTCAATGTATTTGATGCCCAAATCACATAAATGAATGATACTTTCTTTCACGTAACTGACGTTTTCGGATGAAACAATCACTTTTGTGCTAGTCTCAGGGAACTGTTGCAACCAAAGAGGCACATTTTTGATGATGTCGTTGTAAGAACCTTTTCCATTGGGATAAACCCGACTGGCATCGTGCTTGTCTTCCGTTCCGTCAAGCGAGATAGTGACGTATAGTTTGTCGTGGTAGGTGCTGATGAATTGCTGAACTTCAGAACTGCCGTATAGAATACCATTAGTTGTGATTCGGAAAGAATATTTGCCCTGCCAGGGGGCGTTTTCTTCACCTATTCTCTTTGTGATATAAGCACAGACAGCTTCTATTAATTCTATACGAAGCAATGGTTCACCTCCGATGAAATCAAAGACAATTTCTTCATCAGTATTGAAATCTGTCGGGTGTTGCAAGACATAATCCACCACTTGAAGTGCGGTTTCTTCCGACATCTCTTCCTGACGGTTCTTTCCCACGAGATAACAGTATTTGCACTTCAGCTGGCAATCCTGCGTGACGATGAAAGTAATGGTTTGGCGCATAATCACCTTCCTGAACAACTATTTCCACAATTATTATCGCAAGAATCTCTACAATTAGCTGTACAAGTATTAGTACATGTACCCGAACAACCTCCTCTACAAGTATCAGAACATCCACCACAGGTGCCGCTGCAATTATTACTACAATTGCTTCCACAAGTACCATGACAAGAAGATGCACATTCTCTTGAGCAATTCGAAGCACAAGCTCTCACACAATTGTCAGCGCATTTTTTGTCACAATGTGCTGTGCAATTGCCAGAACACCTATTCTCGCAAGTTCCTGTACAGCCACTTTTGCATGTTTTGGAACAATTGTTTGTGCAATTTTCACCACATTCTGCGTGACAAGTTCTTCTACAAGTTTTACTACAATCTCCTTTGCAAGTCCCTATGCAATCGCTCGTACATGTGGCTATAGCCAACGTCTCATTGGCAAAAACGGGGACTGAATTACCAACCATTACTGCCATAAACGGCAGAATCATTTTGGCCGAGTTCTTAAAAAACTCACGGCGGGATTGGATGTCTGAAAAGTCACTTTTTATATTCATATAAGTTAAGGTTAGACTACAACCTATCTTGCATTACAATTAGTTGCGCAAGTGGCTTGACAATCATTTTGACAATATCTCCAACAGTCGGAATTACAATGAGTGTGGCAATTATTTGTGCAAGATCCTTTACAACTTCCTTCGCAATAGCTACTACAATTATTTGCGCAATTCACACCGCAACCTCCCGAGCATGTCCCACTACACTTTTCCCCACAGCTATTGCCACAGTTCTTTCCACAATTACCGGAACAATCGCCTTTGCAACTGCCGATACAATCACCTTGGCAACTTCCAGAGCAACTGCCCTCACATGCGGCACGCGCTTCTTGTGCGACAAGTTGTAATGGTTGAGTCATCAATGTTACTCCTGCGATAATTGGCAGGGTCTTCTTAAGGGAATTCTTAAAGAATTCACGACGGGATTGGATATTTTTTTCGTTATTGTCCATTTGTGTGGTTTATTGGTTTTTTGAGTGTTTCCGATTTAGCGTGTCAGAAATGCTATGAGCATTTTTATTATCACAATCACTCATGCATGAATCTGTACATGATGCCCGACAAACAGCAGCGCATGGGTTAGGATGCCCACACATGTATTGGCAAGTGGCTACACATGTACTCTCACATGTGTTTTCGCAAGTTCCACCACATTCCATTGTGCATTTGTCCCGACACAACCCTTCGCATGTCTTTATACATGAGGATGTACAATCCCCGTCACAGTTCATCACAATCCTTTGAGCGGACATTGGGGTTGGTAGTGTTAGCATAGCTACCCCTGCAAGAAAGGGCAAAGATTTCTTGAGTGAATTCTTGAAAAACTCGCGTCGGGATAAAATGTCTTTTCCCATCATTCTTTATTTTTAAAATCTATTACCCCCTCCGCAGCCAAATTTACATGTGCCGCTACAAGTTCCAGTACAACCCGTACAACCTCCGCACTCTCCTTTGCAGCCCGTACAAGTTCCTTTGCAGCCCCCTTCACAGGTAGAGCCACACCAACCTTTACAGCCACCTCTGCAAGATCCTTCACAACTTCTATAGCAGTCGCTTTGACAATCTGCCCTACAAGTGTACTCGCAGGATGTCGGTTCCTTTGAACTTGCCAAAGAAGGAATGTTGGATAATACAATTGTCGCAAATACAGGCAAAGTTTTAGAAACACATTGCCTAAAGAAATCTCTTCTTGTTATAGCATCTTGGGATTTCATAATTGTATATGTTTTTTATCGTCCAGAACAAGAATTATCGCAGTTGTCTCGACATCCACCTGAGCAACCAGAACAAGTTCCTTTGCATGAGGTCACACAATTATCTGCACAAAGAGTATCACACCTGCCTGTACATGTAAGATAGCAACTGCCATTACATGTTTGCCCACACGCACCTTGACATTGGCAACCAGCATCTTGCATGGGTTGTGCATTTAATATCGGCACATTCATTAATGCTATTGCGCCCAAAATCGGTAATGCTTTCTTAGCTGCGCTTTTGAAGAATTCTCTTCTTGATTGGATTTTTCTGAACTTTCCATCTCTAATTCAATTAAATGTTATTGTCTAACTTGGGTGGAACATGTACCTCTACAACTGCCTTTGCACGATCCTTTACAGGTGTTATAGCATTTGCCTTCGCAATCCCCTTTGCAACTCCCAGAGCAGGTGTTATAGCATGTGAATTTACACGTTCCTTCACAGTTTCCCACGCAAGTGGTAGGTCTGCTATCTGAAGCCATAATTAAATTTGGAGTACCAGATAGCACAATAGCACCTAAAATCGGCAGGGCTCCATTGGCAACTTTTCTGAAGAATTCCCTTCTTGACTGAAGCTCTTCGTTTTTTGTTGAATTATCCATGATAATAATGCCCTGTTATATCCCATTAGGCACTTCGGTTTTAGTTTATTAAAGATGTCGCAAAACTACAATAACTATCATTAAAACAGGTGCTTGTACTATAACAACTATGTGGCGTATATGCCACAATTATGTTACACCTGTCTATTAAACACCATCCGCTCCACATACACCTCAAATAAGTTCCTTTCCAACAGCTCAGAAATCCGATACAGCAAATGCGTGTCTATACTGTAGCTGTGGAAGATGCGGTAGCAGGCCATGCGGCTCGTGCCCAATTGCCGCGCAAGCCACGTCACCGTGCGCCCCTGCGCACGCAGCTCCTCTTGAATAATATGTCCAATATGGATGGGTTCTGCCATACTACCTGCGGTTTTACGCGGTTGCTGCTCATCGGCATACCGGGCTTCGCCAGGACACATAAAAAACGTGGACATTCATTGTCCACATTCTGAGGTCCTAGGAAAACCCGTATTTACAGACAAGTCTGCCCACGCATTACGCAGACATTCACGACTTGTTCGAGCAAATACGATTTTGAAATTTCCTAGGTTCCAGAATGTTACCGAACAAATAGCAAACGCTATGATATGATATACTATATTATGTTTATTATATTATCTCTTAATCTTATTGTCGTTTTTATTGATGTTCAGTTAATAATGATTCGTCAAGCTTCGTTTTGCTCTTCAATCCATTCTTTCAGTTTTTGCTGGAGCACCTTTTGGTCGGGCTTCAAACAGGAAGCCTTTTCCCATCTCAAGCAAAAATTGTTGTAACTTGTCGATGATCGCGTTCTCAAGGTTTGTCTCAGAATAGGAATTGTCTGGTTTCAGACCGAGAAATTCAAGGGATATGGGATCCTTGAGAATATCCGTCGGCTTTGTTATGGCTTGTCCCTCTATAGCCAATTTCATCACACTACCGTTGTCGCGACTCAAAGCCAGTCGTTCGCATAGGCTGCTGCCAATTTGTCGTTGAAGCTCGCGCGTGCTCCATTGCTGTTTCGTCGCTTCGATTTCATAAAATTTTCGAGCCTCTGGATTCTCAACGTGCATCAATGTCTGATAATGACTCCACAGCCATGAAAAATCCGGTAACCAGTGATTACTGTTTTGGTCTTGGATTTGGTAATCAGTGGTTACCGATTTCGAATACGTCACGTAGAACTGTCGGATCTTTTTCAGATTCTCCACCGACCAGCCTTTCCCCAGTCGCTCCGTCAGTCTGTCAGAAAGAGCTGATAAAATCCTCTTTCCATAGGCAGCCCTGTCTCTGCCATTCTGCTCGTCCTCAACAATATATCTTCCTATCTCGTAATAAGTATAAACCAACGTGCGATTCACTGAGACTGCAACTTTGGTGTGCGCTTCGGAAACGAGCAACGCGATTCGACCTGAAAGCGTTTCTATCCGATCACTGTCAGCGGGTTCTATATTATGGTCTTTTTTCATTTTCGATGATTCTATACTTTGTTCACCTATTTGTTCGTTTGTTCGTTTTTTTGTTTTTTTGTCGCTTTTGTCGTTTTTGTCGTTTTTGTCGATATTCAGTTGACAATCTTTCTATTGCTCTGCATTCATTTGCATAGAGGTCATATCTCCTTCCTTTTTTTCAACGCCGCAAAAATACGAAATATTTGCCGTCGAATTATAGTATTAACAAACATCAGACTATGGAACAGGAAAATCCAATAGAAGAGGCCCGGAGATATGTGGCCAACGCACATGCCCGGTCCGCAATCCTCCTGAAAGCACGGAATAGGGGCTGCCGGCAGCTTATCGAAGCGACTGACGCCGCTCTTTCCAATAGGTCTCCATCTCCTCCAACGATTTGCCGGTCGTTTCGGGTACCATCTTCCAGATGAAGAGGGCCGCGAGGATGCCCATGAGCCCGTAGAGCCAGTAGGCGAAGCCGTGATTGAACAGACTGGTGAGCGTCTCGTTCTTGTCAAGCATCGGGAACGTCCATGAAACCAGGAAGTTGGAAATCCACTGCGAGGCCACGGCCACGGCCATCACCATGGAGCGGATGGAGTTGGGGAAGATTTCGGACAGCAGTACCCAGCAGACAGGTCCCCACGACATGGCGAAGCCGGCGGTATAGACGAGCATGCAGACCAGCGAGCCGACACCCACGTTGTGGGTGTGGAAGGTGGTGCCGAGGACGAACATGGAAAGTGCCATCACCAGAGCCCCGATAATCATCAGAGGCCGCCGGCCGAAGCGATCGACCGTGAGGATGGCGAGGATGGTGAAGACGAGGTTCACCGCACCCACAACGGCCTGTTGAAGCAGGGCCGTGTCGGTGGCGGAACCCATGGTCTTGAAAATTTCGGGGGCGTAATAGAGTACCACGTTGATGCCGATGAACTGCTGCAGCGAGGCCAACAGCACCCCCACCACGATGATGGGGACTCCGTAGTTGCGGATGGGCACCACGAGGGCGACCAGGAAGCTGGCGACCAACGAGATCTCAAAGGCACTGGCTACATGGCACAGTCTCAAAACGATGAAGCCGGCCACCAAGAAAAAGATCCAGGTGAGCAAGAAGACGTAGAACGGCTGCATGGGAGCCTCTTTTTCGGCGAGGCTTTCGCGAATGGCGGTCATCTCCTTTTCGGCGCTGTCGCCGGAGATTTTTCGCAGCACGGCGAGGGCCTTCTCGTCGCGGCCGCGCATCATCATGTAGCGCGGAGTCTCAGGCACGAAGCAGAGTGCAACGAGGAAAAGGCCTGCGGGAATCATCTCGGAGGCGAACATCCAGCGCCACCCGTAGTGGTGAAGCCAGGTCGCATCTCCCTGCTGCGCGATGCCATAGTTCACGAAGTAGATGATGAGCATCCCCAGCACGATGGCGAACTGGTTCCACGACACCAAGGTGCCACGCTTGTCGGAGGGCGCCACCTCGGCGATGTACATCGGGGAGACCATCGAGGCGATGCCCACGCCAATGCCACCGCTGATGCGGTAGAAGACGAAGTGGCGCAGGAACGTGTAGTCGCCGTCGCCGGGCATCCCGAAGAAAATCTCGGGCCATGCCGAGCGCAGGGCGGAGAGCAGGAAAAGGACGGCCGCGATAATCAGCGAAGGCTTGCGCCCGAACTTCTGCGAAAGCCATCCCGCTGCACACGCCCCGATGATGCAGCCAATCAGGGCGCTGCTCACTACGAAGCCCTCCAATGAGTGGGCTTGCGCCGTAGGCAAATTTTGCGGCTCTATGAAAAAGACCCGCAACGATTCCACTGTGCCGGAAATCACCGCTGTGTCGTAGCCGAACAGCAGACCGCCCATCGTGGCCACTAAGGTCAGGGCGAAAACGTACCATCTGCTCTGTTTCATATTGGGTTAATGGGTTATTGGGTTAATGGGTTAATGGGTTATTGGGTTATTGGGTTAATGGGTTATAGAAACATGTTGTTGTCGAAATATAGTTGTACATTATACATTGTACATTGTACATTGATTACAGGTACATGCTGACGATCATTTCGTAGAGTTCCTGTTGGCCGCTGCGTTGTTCCGGTTCGGGGAGTTGCAGGGCGATGTTACGCAGGT
>Ga0247609_10006411_pt1 | contig 11330 bp, 14 predicted proteins | sample 172DNAGHGlowgp2_FD_193487 | JGI IMG/M metagenome (GOLD analysis project Ga0247609, IMG submission 193487) | Sheep rumen microbial communities from Palmerston North, Manawatu-Wanganui, New Zealand - 1728 DNA GHGlow gp2 | ecosystem: Host-associated > Mammals > Digestive system > Stomach > Rumen ... | reverse complement strand
AATATCTTCACCTATGATTTTTGGTTTTTAGGTCAGAGTCATATTTGTCTTTTTTAAATCCAAAATATCTTTTTATGATACGAATAATATGCCTAATTTTTAAACTAGACATTCCTATGTTAAAATATGCAAAATTATTGCTGTCTGTTTGTCTAAATGCAATTAAAAACCGCTATTTAGAAGACTATTTTGATATTTTATGATTATTATTGTTTTATAACTCTACCATCTTTATTCTATCACATTTATCTACTATCGGCAATTTGAAAATTTTTAGAATTTAATATTGAGAGTCATTATTTTTATTATAAGCCTTTTAAAATAAGCGGTTTAGCTTTATGAAATTTTTTTATAAATTTTTTTAAGATTTTTTATCTATTTTCTCTATAACTCATTTACTATACCTCTTTAAGCTTTAAAATCTTGTAACATACTTAACTTATATTAAAAAAATAAAATACTAAGTTTTTTTACTTAGTATTTTTGTTTAATTTGTTTTTGAATGATAATATTATTAGTATGTAACATATTGTTTTTGGTAACATAAACATTCCTAATATTGGTAATGTTGATGCTCCTATTACTACTATAAGATAGAAAACGAAGGATAATGTAATATATAACCAAATGTCTTTAAATAATATATCTTCTTTTCTCTTTTTTATATACATTATAACTAATAATATCCCAAGTATCGTAAAGGGAATATTTCTTGTTATTCCCCATAATAATGGGCTTTCGTTTGTAAACCAATTGTTTTGAGGAAATAGACATAGTATTATTCTAATAATTGCTAGCAACCATATTATAATGGTTGTTTTATTATTTTCTTCTACTTTATAGTTTTCTAAATATATATAATATATTAATATATAAAAAATAGTCATAGTAATTGAAGTTATTAATTTTCCTATTCCTAAAAAGAAACTAAAGTCATATGTTATGAAATAATTTAAAATTCTAGGAACTAAATGAAAAGCATCTCCACAACCTAAGGTGATGGTAGCTATACCCATTAGTTTTAATAATTTATTATTACCTTTTAGTATAATTTTTATTCCGATGCAAATAGTTATTAGCAAATATAATATATCAAATAAAGATTCTCCGTATTTCATTTTATCCCTCTAATCACTTACATCAACATCTAAAGTTATGCTTATTTTATAATCTTTGTATTTATTTTGAACCTCGTCATATATTTTAGTATATTCTTCTTCTCTATTTTTTGTTTTAAAATCAATTATAATATCAAAACTGATGGTTTTCTCCTCTTCATCTAAATAAAAAACATGCATTTGTAATATTCCTTTATGAGAGAAGACGATATTATGTATATCTTTTTTAATGATTCTACTAAAGCCGTAATACTGGCGTATAACATGATACCTGATACTACTAGTGAAGTCATATATTCTATTCTTCTATAACCATAGGGGTGCTTTCTATCTGGCACTTTACCAGCTAGTTTTGTGCCAACTATAGTTATAATGCTAGATAATGCATCACTTAAATTGTTTACGGCATCAGATATAATTGCAATTGAATTAGCAAGTATTCCGACTCCTGCTTTAAATCCTGCTAATATTATATTTAAGACTATACTTATTATACTTGTTTTAATTACTATTTTTTCTCTTTTATCTTTCATAATATCTTTCTCCAATTGTTAGTATAACACTTTTTATTTTATTTTTTTAAAGTTTATGATATTTATAAACTATAATCATAGTTACGCTATTGGCTTTATAATAATTAACCTTATCTTTTGGTTTAATATTATATAAAAGACTAGATTTCTCTAGTTTTATATTATTTCTTTTCAAGAATAATTATTTTTTTTATTATTTCTACCATTTCATCAGGATTAGAATAGGCGAATATGTTATTGGTTATTGAGTGAATTGAGCCAGAAATCTTCATATTATTTTTATGAAGGCAATAAATTGGTATATTACTATCATATGCCCAACCAAGTTCAATTCCTAATCCTGTAGCTGGATAACTGCATTCGGCTATAATTAAATCAACCTGATTATAAAATTCTCTAGTATTAGCTGAAGTATCGCTATATTCATGTGGTAGAATTATATTTTCTTGTTGTAATTTATGGTTATTTCTTATAGGTTTATATAATTCGTTTTTGTAATCATATGCTTTTGAATGAGCAATATATATTTTCATATAATGTTCCTCTCCTATTATTACATTGTATATCTTTTGGATTTTAGATCTTCATATATTCTATTATTCATCCATAATGGAATTGCTTCCTCTGTTCCCATTCTACTCGTATGGAAAGCTATCATTTCATTGTATAATTCTTCTGGAGTTATTCTATTTTTATCACCATTATATTTTGTATATAAATGATTATAAGCTTCGTCTAAGATATCGTCGATATATTCGTTATAGGTTCTAAATAGTCCTCCACCAAGAGAAGTTTTTATTTTTGTAGATTTTGGTTCTGCTCCATGCATTGCTATAGAATAATAAGAATCATTACTTAGTGTTGCTGAAAAAGGTTGGGGCCCACCGAAGTTTTTGATGGCGTTAGTAACTTTAGAACCGTATTTGCTTTCATCTTTTAAATCTTCTAATATTTTTATTGTTTTTGACAGGTTATCTATATCGGTGTAAAAAATAATTCCATCAGAGTCGTTAAATAATACTTTGCATCTTATATATGTTCCTCTGTTTTTAGCTTCTTTTTGGAATGCTTGAATAAAAGCTAAAACATCTTCGTTTCTTAATCTATCAGAATTTCTTATTGTTATTCTATATTTGACGCTATAATCGTTTTCTGGTTTACTACCGGTTTCACTTATCATAAAAGCGTCTGAGCTTCTTGTTGGGTCTACAGAGTATTGAACGAGATAAGGTTTTACGTTGTTCTTTTCGCCTAGTGATTGCAAATGCATAAAGTGTATGTATTGGTTGTCTTTTTTGGCTTCTATAAATTCTTGAATGCTTTTTAGATCTCTTTCTCTATTGTTATAAATGCCATTTTTATCATAGATTATTTCAAGTAGTTCGTCAGGATCGTATCCATCTTCTAAAGTTCTCTCTGTTGTCGCTCTTCTATTTTTTGCAGATTCTGTTTCTGATTTTGGGTTATCGTCTAAATCTCCTGGTATGTAAAAATAATTGTTCTTCATATTTCATTCTCCTTTTTGTTTATTATTTTTAATTATTTCTTTTATTTCTTTCCAATTTCTTACGCGAAATAAATTCTTTTTATCTATATTCCTGTTATAAGGTGCATCAAAACATATAACTGGTATATGTTCTTTAATATCTAATAAAGTAGATGCTTTATCTTCTATCATGATATCAATTTGATTAGTTAACCATTTCTACCGGATCATATCCGTTTTTATTTATCAATTTTTTCCCGATACTACTGGCGTATTCTTTGCCGTTTATTAAATACCAGTTATGTACATCGGTTAAGCAGCCATCTATATCATTACCTATTCTTTTCATAGCATTTTCTCCTTATTATGCATTAATTCACTTTCTTACTTTTATTATATCATCTTTATTTAGTTTGCCAATTAATAATGATGAGTTTGGGTCATGTTTACTATAATTATCTTTTACTTTTATTTCATCAAAATTGGCGTAACAATATTTACAAAAATGCTTACAAGAGTTATAAACTCCTATATCAACCATTTCTACACACTGGCAAGGGACGTTTTTTCTTGCCTTCCATTTTTTATATTTTTTACCAGTTAATTTTAATGCCAATTCTTTTGACATACATTCGTCTTTAATAAAGCCGTATTCAGTAAGGTTTCTATCTTCTGCACACGTATGAACATATATATTATGTTTTTTTGCTATGTTACTAAATGATGTTCCTATCTTTTTATAATCTTCTTCTAATAGCTTTCGATATTGAAGAATATTATAATTTTTTCTTACGTTCTTATAATCATCGATGAATGATATAAGTATTTTCTCTATGTAACCATCTAATAATTCACATATCTTGGTAAAAGCTTTTATATGATAATCTATTGTATATTTGTTATTTACTAATATAGGATCATATCTTATTGCGATATTCTCTTTACCAATTATTTTTGATAATTTTATAATTGCTTCGATTATATCTTTTTTTGGTGGTAGTCCTAGTTCTATATCTTTTTTATAACCTGTTAATGTAATATGAAAATATACTTTCTTTTTTATACTGGATATTTTGTCTATTATAGGAATTGGGTTTTTGGTACAGAAGAATAACAAATCAACGTCTTCTAACATTATTCTACTTACCATATTGGGATTGAAGGGGTTTCGTACATCAATAAATCCTTCTTCTAATCTATTAATTAACCACTCTGAATAGAATGCAACTATATCTGTTCTTCCACTTATATTTAATATCATATTTGTTACATCCTTTCATATTATGTGTTTTTATTTCTTATATAGATTATAGCATATAAAAAGAATATTATATTTTTAATACTCTTTTTTTATATAATTATTAGTATACTGTATCGTTATATAGATTAAGTTTTCTATTCATTTTGGTACTTAATAAGTATTGGTTTTTACCTATGTTTAATTCTTTGACATCTTTTAGTTTTAAGCTTCTAATAAAATCTCTTATTTCTTCTTTTACTTTCATTTCGTCATTATCGTTACTGATTCTTTCAACCTCTATAAATATTCCTAATCCTTCAACATCTTCTAATTCTATTTCATACTCTTTATACTTATATATTTTTCTTTTGTTATGAACTGTTATTAATGGTTCTAGTCCTAATAGAGATATAATTTTTTTAATAGTATCATAATCTTCTATTTTTGTTTCATATTCATCAGAATATATCCATAGTTTACCTTTAAAATGCTGTTTTTTATAAGTAACATAACAAGAGGTGTTAGTTTTTCTTACTCTAAATGTTTCTTTTAATCTTAAATCATCTTCAGGTTTTAAATTATTTCTTTGCGGATCGTAATAATATATATCATATATTTCTTTTTCTCCTATATATTCGAATTTAGATAATTTTTTTATTACTTCTTCTTTCTTATTACTAAATGTAACTTCTACTTCTATTTCTTTCATTTATATCATACTCCTTTAGTTAGAGTATAATGGCTATTGAGGAAGTATTTATGTCACATTAAAACTTTTCTTTTAATTCTTTTATTACAGAAATTCTATTTAGATAGAAATGTCTTATTTCTTGTTTTTTTTCGCAATAAGCAGCAACTCCCCATTCGTTATCTAACACTATTAAGTTATAAGGCCTGACTACTCTTTTAGTTATTGTATCATGTTCTTTTGAATAATATTCTATATAACATTTAGTATGTGTTTTGATACATTTACTTAGGGTATTATAATATTCTTTATTTTCTAATTTTATATTTTGTGGTTTTATAAACTTTTCTGGTATTTTAATATCTTGGTTTAGTACATAACCGCCATAGGGGCCGTGTATTGTTTCAATATATATTCCAGCATATTCTAATTCTTCTTTATATTTTCTTATCATTCTAGGAGTTACTTCTAGTTTTTCTGCTAATTCTTTGATACTATATTTTCTTTTATTTTGAAGTAATTGTAACATCGTTAGTACATTAGATAGTTTAGTCATATTACCACTTCCTATAGGGATTATATCATAAAAAAGGAATAGTACATCTATACTATTCTTTGAAATAAACTGGAATCAATTAGCACTCCATTGCTCTTTAGTATTTTTTGTAATTCTTCTATCTTTGGTTTTTGACCATTGATTGCTTGGTAAGCAGCCATTGTTCCTGCTGCTTCTCCTGTTACAACACATGATGGTATTACTCTTGTTAAGTCTTGTCCTTCGCTATCAGCTGGAACACATCTACCTGCAACATATAAGTTTTTAGTTTTTGTTTCAATTATTCTTACTGGTAATGAATATCTTTCGGGGATAGATTTCATATCTGTTCTTCTATGCCAGTTACCAATCATTCCGATTGAATCTTTGAAGAATATACCATTATCTTTTTTAGTAAAGTGGTAGTCATTTTCTAGTCTTCTAGTCATTCTTAAACCATGAAAGCTTGGTATTATTAATGGATATATATCTTTGTTTTCTTTTTGTTTTTTTAGGACGTCGTCTAGAATCATTTTTCTTCCATCTATACAGTTTTGTGTAATATCTTTCATATCAACTCCTGAATAAAGTCTACTACCTTCAGGAATATCAGAATATACTGGATCTGATAGCTTATTTAAAACTAATTCTTTGTTATCATACGAAAAATACCAGCCGGTTCTTCTATTGTTGTTATCTTCAACTGTTTTTTCGCCGGCAAAATAACAAATATCGGCATCGCCTGTTGCATCTATAAATGTTTTGCCATATATTTTTTGTTTGCCTTTCTTGGTCTCTATACTAATTGATTTTAGATTATTGTCATTTTTTTCAACCTCTGAAATATGTGAACCGTATAATAATTCAACCCCATTATTTAGTAATTCTTCTTCCATTGCAATAATAAAGGAGGCTGGATTATAAACTACTCTATAGCGATTTTTACTTCTATCTTCTTCACTACTATTTGGATTTGTCCATGCTTCAGGAATGGCTCCAGGTCCATATTTAAGAGATATTTTTAATAGAGTTTCAGCTAATCCTCCAGACATTTTAACTCCTCCGCCATCACAAAGAGGCAAGTAAATACATATTAGACCAAGAGTTGCTAAACCACCTAAGGAGTATTCTCTTTCTATTAATAATACTTTTTTGCTGGTTCTTGAGGCTGCTAAAGCTGCGGCTACACCAGCTACACCTCCACCACATATAATTACATCATATACCATCATATTGTTCTCCTATCTGAGTTAATTATAATATATTTTTTATTTTCTTCCAATAACTCTAATTTTTTTGTTTTCTTTAAATAGTTTTATTATACCATTATAATATTCCTCTATTTCTTCTACTGTGGTATTTTCATCAATTGGATAACGTAATACTACTGCTCTATAATCTGCTCCATGATTTACTAGGGAGTTGTAATTATATAAATTGGTATAATGTAATGAAAAATAATCGTCTTCTTCTGTATTGTCTATATTGTAGGAATATTTTCTTCTGTATTTTTCAAATATTACTCTAAAATATTTTACAAGTTCTCTTTGATGCATTGGAGCTTTGTTTACTTGGCATATATGTGCAAATCTTTTTAGTGCTTCTGGATTCAGGTTTATAGGTGTTTCACCACTATTTAGTGCGTCCATTATATCTTTGTTTTCTTGGGTTAGATGGTTATAATCTATCATAATCCAAGCGTAACCATTACCAATGCTAAAATGTTCACTTTGTCCTATAAATAGTCTATTCCCGTTTTTTTCGGGTTCATTGCATCTTTTGGCATCCTCTTTGTTTGCACTAGACATAATAGTATCTATGTTTTTGTCATTTAAGTCTTTACAGGCTTTTCTAACAGGATATTCAATAAATAATTCATAACCAGAATCATCATCTTTCCTCATTATTATGTTACCGTCCTCGCTATTTGGTTCGATTTCTGATACTAATTTTTTATGTCCCATTCTTTCTTTTTCTTCTTGATACCAGTTTCTAGCTTCAGGACAATTTGGTACAGGTATTTTACCAGCTTCAATTATATCTTGAAATGCAATTTTAATTAGAAAATCTGTGCATTTTTCATTGAATATAGGATCTATAGCATCTCTATACTCTTCTTCTATTAATAATTCATATATCTCTACATGTTCTTCATCAATTCTTCTATAATTTACTACGCCATCACAATAGCCATCTTTGTATTGGTTAAGAACTACCGCTCCTTCGTTATGATAATCGCTTATGGAATATATGATATATTTATTCTTGTCTATTTTATTCATGTTATACTCCTTTTTTTCTCCATACTAATTTTGGTGATTCATCTGAAATTATCATTTTTATTGGTAGATTGTCAAAATCTACAATGTTGTATAAGTAATATATATTATTAATTGGATCTTCCTCATATGCTTGCTGTAAAAAATCAAATATCTCTTTTTGAAAGTTATATGGATTGTATTCTAATTTATTATATGTTTCTAGTAGGTTTTCTTCTGCTTCTCTATAATTGATATTTCCGTTGTTCTTTTTCATGTTATACCATTAGATGTATTATTATAAGATTTATATGATTTTAATATTATGTTTCTTGATTGATTTTCTTGATAATCTGTTATAGCATAATACTTGAATGAATCTGCTACCATTAATGGCAACTCCTTTTTCGCTATTGGTTTTTTATTTTACTAAAATGTGGTTATAATAGCAAATTTATGTTAATAAAAAACATTTGAAAACTATTATTTTTCAAATGTTACTTTTATATTACCATTACCTAAATCTGGTAAATTATCTATATGACCTATTTTTGTATAGCTATATGATGTATTAAAGGATTTATAAAATATTACTAAACAGTTATTACCATATAACATTACGTCGCCTTTATTAATTTTTTTTATATTCTTAGAATCAGTTGGTAATGACTTATCTAAATAAATATATTTCTCATTACCATTTAATTCGCTCATTTCTAACTCTTGAGGTAGTGAGCTTATAAAACTCTTAACAGTTTCATTGTCTTCTAAATTAATTATATATTCTTTTTTATTTATAATTACTTTCATAGTGTTAATCTCCTTTTTTATATTGCTTGATTCATTATTTTTTATATTATCTTCTTGATTATTATTTATGCTATTATTCTCTTTTTTTGAATTACATCCTATAGTTATAAATAATAATATTAGTATTGGTAAATAATATATTATTTTTTTCATATTCTTCAACTCCAAAAGTATTATACCATAAGAAAAGTAGATTATTTAATCTACTTTTCTAATAAAATGATAATTCTAATATATTTATAACCATTCTCCGTATTTTTTTATATATAATGTTTTTACTATATGAGCAATAATTGCATAGATTAGGACAAAACCTAATAAGTATAAGTAATATATTGGAGGTAATATTACGAAGTTAAATCCTCCAGTAAAGCTTAGTATAATAGGAACTATAATTGTAGCAATAATAGTTAAAGATGATAAAATTAATAAAGTATTACTTGGTCTAGATTTTGTCATATCATTAGTTCTGATATAATAGATCATCAGTGTTTCAGATACTATACATTCTATAAACCAAGCTGTTTGAAAGAAAGCTTGCATATCAGCATTGTTATATTTTAATACGTACCAAAATACTATGAAAGCAACAACGTCTGTTATTGAAGATATAATACCGAATATAACCATAAATTTTCCAAGAGATTTTATATCCCATTTTTTTACTTTTTTTATAAAGCTGATATCCACATTGTCATAAGGTATTCCTATTTGGGATAATTCAACAATAAAATCTTGAATAAGCATTTGGATTGGAAGTAATGGTAAGAATGGTATAAAAATACTTGCTATTAAAATACTGAAAACATCTCCAAAATCTTGACTTAAAGCTAATTTCATATATTTAAGGATATTTCCATAAACGGTTCTGCCTTCAACAACTCCATTATGAATTACTTCTAAATTTTGTTCTAGCAGAATAATATCACTTGATTCTTTGGCTATGTCAGTGCCTCCATCAACGCTAATTCCAACATCAGATGCTCTTAAAGCTGGAGCATCGTTCACGCCGTCTCCCATATAACCAACAGAGTGCCCATTTTTACGTAGTATTGAGACAACTCTTTCTTTTTGAATTGGATTCATTCTGGCAAATATATCGACCTCTTCTACTAGTTTACCTAATTCATAATCGTTTAATGCATCGATTTCTTTACCTGTAATTATTTTACTTTTTATTCCGACAGCATTACATATATTTTGAGTAGCAAAAGCATTGTCGCCAGTAAGTATTTTTATATCGACACCATATTCTTTTAGTTTTTTAATTGTTACTTCAGCTGAAGGTTTTGGTGGATCTAAAAAAGCAATTAAACCAATTAAAGTAAAATCAACTTCATCTTCTACATCATAAACGTCTATTCCGTTATATTCAGGTTTAATAGCTAAAGCTATTACTTGCATTCCTTTTTTAGAAAGTTCTATGGCTTTTTCATTAACTTTTTCTATTATTTTTTTGTTAATTGGGACTTCTTTATCATTAATGCGAGCCATATCGCATACTTTAACTATTTCTTCTAAAGCTCCTTTAACAATAACTCGGTATTTATCGTTATGTGTAACTACTATAGATGATCTTTTTCTCATATAATCAAAGGGTATTTCATCTATCTTCTTGTAATCAGATATATCTACATTATGACTTTTAGCATATTGGATGATAGCTTTGTCTACTATATTTTTATATCCTGTGCTTAAATAACTGTTTATATAAGCACATTTTAAAATGTAGTCATCATCTTCACCATCTACATTTATATATTTTTGTAGTTCAATATTATTCTTAGTAAGAGTACCAGTTTTATCAGTACACAAAACGTCCATAGAACCTAAATTTTGGATTGATTTAATACTTTTAACTAAAGTTCTTTTTTTAGCTAAGGATTTACTTCCTTTAGTTAAATTTACATTAACTATCATTGGTAACATACTTGGGGTTATTCCAACTGCGACAGATAAAGCAAATAATAACGCTTCATTGATGTTGCCTCTAATCATTCCGTATATTACAAAAACCAAGACACAAATAATAACCATACATTTTATTAATAATCCTGTAATATGATTCATTCCTTGATCAAATGAGGTTTCTTCTTTTACAACTTCTTTCTTTTTATTCATATTGCCTATAAAGGTATCTAGGCCAGTTTTTATAACGATACCTTTTCCTTGCCCGCTTATAACATTACATCCCATTAAACATATATTATTCATATCGATTGGATCTGTTGAATCTTTATCTGCTTTAATAGATTTTTCTACTGCTGCACTCTCGCCAGTAAAAGATGATTGGTTAATAAATAGATCTTTACTTTCAAATAAATATAAATCTGCTGGTATTACACTACCGGCGCTTAGGGTAATAATGTCTCCATATACTACTTTTTCTTGTCTAATCTCTTTTTGCTTGTTGTTTCTTATAACATCTGTAAAAATTCTTATTTGCGATTTTAATTTTTCGTTAAACTTATATGTTGAATAATCTTGAGTAAATCTGATTAAAACACTTATTAATGTGATTCCTAATATAATACACGCACCTATTTTGTCATCAGTAATAAAGTCGATAACAGCTAAAAGAAGGAGTATTAATACAAACTTATCCTTAAAACCTTCGGTTATAAAGTATAAAGGAGTTTTTTTCTTGTTATTTGTAGCAATA
>Ga0247609_10006406_pt1 | contig 11335 bp, 8 predicted proteins | sample 172DNAGHGlowgp2_FD_193487 | JGI IMG/M metagenome (GOLD analysis project Ga0247609, IMG submission 193487) | Sheep rumen microbial communities from Palmerston North, Manawatu-Wanganui, New Zealand - 1728 DNA GHGlow gp2 | ecosystem: Host-associated > Mammals > Digestive system > Stomach > Rumen ... | reverse complement strand
CTACCACTCTTTGTATGACTGTTTTTCCGCCCAGCATGGCGAGCGGTTTGCCCGGAAAACGCGATGAAGCATATCGGGCGGGAATGATGGCAATGTATTTCATGGCGACAAAATTAGGTAAAATATCTGAGATTAGCCGAAGAAAGGCTGTAGATTTTTACAGCGTATTTGCTTTTTCCACCCAATACGGATTTAAAAATAAAGTTAAAATAGAATAATCTCCTTGCAGAACCCCTATGGTATCAGTTTTTTTATGTAATTTTGTTCTGCATTTTAAGGAGATAACAACGTGAAGAAACAATTTATATCAGTCCTGTTTGCCATTTTACCTGCATTCTGTTTTGCGCAGAAGTTTACGATAGGAACATGTACGACCAAAGATGGTGGTCAGTATCAGGGAGAAATGGTGGGCAGCAAGCCTTACGGCAAGGGCGTTTGTGTATATAGCAACGGTGATCGTTACGAAGGTGAATATGTCAAGGGGAAGCGCCAGGGACATGGTGTCTATACCTTTTCCGACGGAGAGAAATATGACGGCGAGTGGTTTCAGGACCAACAGCACGGCAGGGGAACCTTCTACTTTATGAACAACAACCGATACGTAGGATTGTGGTATCGCGACTATCAGCACGGCGAAGGTACGATGTACTATTATAACGGTGATGTATATCAAGGCAACTGGGCCCAGGACAAGCGCAGCGGAAAAGGCAAATACACCTTTGCCAGCGGTGCCTTTTACGACGGCATGTGGAAAAACGACATGAAGAACGGGCATGGTGTGTTTGCCTGGGACGACGGTTCGTCGTACAGCGGTAACTGGCTGAACAACATGAAGGACGGCAAGGGTACCTATCTCTATGCCGGCGGCGACAAGTATAGCGGCGAATGGAAGAACGACTTGCAGAATGGCAAGGGCATCTATACGTTTGCCGACGGCGACGTGTATGAAGGAGAATACATGAACGGCGAACGTACGGGACAAGGTCTGTTCAAATACAGCAACGGCGACATCTATAACGGCCATTTCCTTCGTGGAGAAAAGTCGGGATTCGGTACGATGACGTGGAAGAACGGCGACATCTATACCGGCTATTGGGAGAACGACAAGCAAAACGGACAAGGAAAACTGACCCGCAAGTCGCAGGACATTTTCGAAGGGCAGTTCCGCAACGGTACGGTTGAAGGTGACATCATCATCCACTATGCCGACGGCTCGAAGTTCAGAGGAGTCTATTATCACGGTGTTCGCAATGGAAAGGCAATAGAAGTGAGCAAAGACGGCACGCGTTTCGAAGGCTACTATCGCAACGGCAACCGCGACGGCAAGTTTGTTGAGCGCGACCGCAACGGGCAGGTGATTGCCCGCGGACGCTATGACAACGGAAGGAGAGAGACGGAATAATCCGCAAGAAGGGAAACATATAATTATTGTATAACCTTATAAAAAACGAAACATTATGATTGTTGACACATTGAACAACCTCGAGAAGTATGTCAGCGTGAACCCATTGTTTGCTGACGTGGTGAAGTTTATCAAGGAAAACGACCTCAACACGCTTGAGGAGGGAAAACACTTCATCAAGGAGAAAGACCTGTTTGTAAACATTCAGGTGGCAAAAGGAAAGACCGAGGAGGCTGCCACCTTTGAAACTCATAAGAACATGCTCGATATTCAGATTCCGCTCGACGCTCCGGAGAGTTACGGCTACATGCCCCTCGAAGATATGCCCGAAGCTGAATATAATGCAGAGAAGGATGTGACGAAGTATCCCGGATTGAAGGCAGAGACACTCGTCAACTGCAAACCAGGCGAATTTGCCATCTTCTTCCCTTGGGACGGACACCAGCCCTGTATCGGAGAAGGCAACATTCGCAAGGCAATCTTTAAGGTAAAGTGTTGAGTGAATAAGTGTTGAAGACTATGGCTACAACAAAGAAGACAACCGCAGCAACAAAGGCTACGGCTAAGAAAACAACGAAGGCTAAAGCTCCCCAAGCGCCTAAGCATATAGGGCTGGTGCAGAACGACGGCTGGCTAGAACCTTTCGAGGATGCCATACGCGGACGCCACGACCATGCCCTGTGGAAGATAGCTCAGCTGACCCAGAACGGCAAGAAGACGCTCAGCGACTTTGCCAACGGACATGAATATTTCGGACTGCACAAGACGGCTCGCGGCTGGGTGTTCCGTGAGTGGGCACCGAATGCTACGGACATCTATCTGGTAGGCGATTTTAACGACTGGAAAGAGGATGAGGCTTATCGTGCCAAGCGCATCGAAGGTACAGGAAACTGGGAACTGAAACTGCCCAACAAGGCCATGAAGCACGGTGACCTCTACAAGATGCGCGTCCATTGGAACGGTGGCGAGGGTGAGCGTATTCCTGCATGGGTGCGCCGCGTGGTTCAGGACGAGCAGACCAAGATATTCTCTGCACAGGTATGGAACCCGAAAGAAGCCTACGTTTGGAAAAAGAAGACTTTCAAGGCAAAGAAAGACCCGCTGCTCATCTACGAATGTCATATCGGAATGAGTGAGGATGCAGAGAAGGTAGGTACCTACGACGAGTTCCGTGAGAACGTGCTGCCGCGCGTCATCGAAGACGGATACAACTGCATCCAGATTATGGCGATACAGGAACATCCTTACTATGGCTCTTTCGGCTACCACGTCAGTTCCTTCTTTGCGTCCAGCAGTCGTTTCGGCACTCCTGAAGAGCTGAAACATCTTATTGACGCTGCCCATCAGAAGGGCATTGCCGTCATAATGGACATTGTTCATTCGCACGCCGTGAAGAACGAGGTGGAAGGACTGGGTAATCTTGCCGGCGACCCGAATCAGTATTTCTATGAAGGTGACCGCCATGAGCATCCGGCTTGGGATTCGCTGTGTTTCGACTACGGCAAGGACGACGTCATTCACTTCCTGCTTTCCAATTGTAAGTATTGGCTGGAAGAATTCCATTTCGACGGCTTCCGTTTCGATGGCGTTACCTCGATGCTGTACTACAGTCACGGACTCGGCGAAGCTTTCTGCAACTATGCCGACTATTTCAATGGTCATCAGGACGACAATGCCATCTGCTACCTGACACTTGCCAACAAACTGATACACGAGGTGAACCCGAATGCCATCACCATCGCCGAAGAGGTGAGCGGTATGCCGGGCTTAGCAGCTAAGTTCGAGGATGGCGGTTATGGCTTCGATTACCGTATGGCGATGAACATACCTGACTATTGGATTAAGACCATCAAAGAGCAGAGTGACGAAAACTGGAAACCGAGCAGCATCTTCTGGGAAGTGAAAAACCGTCGTCCCGACGAGAAGACGATTTCCTACTGTGAGTCACACGACCAGGCTCTTGTGGGCGACAAGACGATTATCTTCCGCTTGATTGATGCTGACATGTACTGGCATTTTGCCAAGAAAGATGTCAACGGAGTGGCAGAACGAGGCATTGCCCTGCATAAGATGATTCGTCTGGTGACGGCAGCAGCTATCAATGGCGGCTATCTGAACTTCATGGGTAATGAGTTCGGACATCCGGAATGGATAGACTTCCCGCGCGAAGGCAACGGATGGAGCTATAAGTATGCACGCCGACAGTGGAATCTGGTTGACAACAAAGACCTGTGCTACCACTGGCTGGGCGACTTCGACCGCGAGATGCTGAAGGTGATCAAGAGCGAGAAGAACTTCAACAAGACTCCCGTACAGGAGATCTGGCACAACGACGGTGATCAAGTGCTCGCTTTCATGCGTGGTGACCTCATCTTTGTGTTCAATTTCTCACCGACTCGTTCGTTTACCGATTATGGATTCCTCGTGCCCACAGGGTCGTATGATGTGGTTCTCAATACCGACTCCACAGACTTTGGCGGTCATGGGTTTGCCGATGATAGTGTGACGCATTTCACCAACTTCGATCCGCTCTACGTCGAAGACAAGAAAGAATGGCTGAAGCTGTATATCCCTGCTCGTTCGGCTGTTGTCTTACGAAAGAACTAAGTATCGGTCGCGAGTTATGGACAAGGCGTTGACATTTCCTATGCGGTTGCTGTGTGCAATAGTCTTTTGCACGTTCACATTTTGTTACCTGTATTTCTATCAGGCAGACATCATGGTTGTTGCACAGCATATTGCATCTGGTGGGAAAACGCATTATGTACCCTTGACAGGAGCAGTGCTGATAACTGTGGCACTGCTCCTGATTCAGATTCTGGTCTATGCGATTACGGGATTGTATAAGCGGATGCATGCCCTGACTTACTTTCCTTCAGCCTTGCTGCTTCTCTTCCTGACGAGTATTCCTTCTGATATCGGGAATGAGATTTGCTTAGGTGCCTGGGTCTATGTGTTTCCATTGGCATTGATTGTTTTCGGCTTTGGAACCATCTTTCTCAAGCGATTTCAACGATGGGAGCCTGAAGTGCGCTATTTCGGTGTCTCCTCTCAGTTGATATGGATAAACCTCGGCATATTATTACTACTCCTATTGATGGTGGGTTGCTTGAGCAATTCTGATGAGGCTTTCCATCGCCAGGCACGAATGGAGAGACTGATTCAGGAGAAAAAGGTGGAGGAAGCCATAGTCATCGGTCAGCAACCGGGTGAAGCTTCACCCTCGTTGACGTTGATGCGAGCATACGCCTTAAGCCTTCGCCGGCAGATGGGGGAGAGGTTTTTTGAAGGTCCTGTAACGCCAGGAGCGGTGAGTCTTACACCCACCTCGTCACGCAATAGTACTGACCTTGCTGCTGTAAGTCAACCTGTGCGAGCGTTGCTTGTTCCTTCATGGCATGTGGAGTGGGTGGCGCAAAAAGGACTCGACATACAACTGACCAAGTTGTTGATGGATGGACAGTTAGATGCTTTTGCCCGTATGCTGCAGAGAAACTATGATGTTTCCAGATTGTTACCAAAGCATTATCGCGAGGCTTTGGTGTTATATAATCATGTTTCACAACAACCACTGATTGTCTTCCATTCCAATTTAGACGATACCTATGCAGACTTCCTGAAGTTGAAAAAAGCTGCAGACCAATCGCCTGCAGCTTCTGTTACACTTAAAAATCATTATGGCAATACCTATTGGTATTACTATTTTCTTACCCGAACCATTTAAAAATATTCTATTGTCGGCACCCCCTCAAACTGGTAATCCGATGTATCTGTGCGTTGATAAGAATCCTCCTCAGGGGACTCTTCGTCGATGATGGTGCTGTCAATGGGTTCCGGCTTTGCCTGGTAAGCGTCGCAGTCGTACATGTAGGGTTCTACCTCCATGTCGTCGGCTGGTGCCCAGCGGGCATGATAGCTGCGATAGCGAGAGTCGCGGAAGACGCTGGCTATGAACTGTCCGCATATAGGAAGGGCTGTACGTGCACCCTGTCCGAGTGCACCTGTTCGGAAGTGTATGCTTCGATATTCTCCTCCTACCCATGCTCCGACAACCAATTTGGGACTGACTGCAATAAACCATCCGTCGGAGTTGTTGTTAGTGGTACCAGTCTTGCCGCCCCAATCTGTATCGGAGGTAATGTAACTGTTCAAGCCTTGTGACGTCCCTCCTGGCTCTGTTCGTCCTGCTTTCAAGAGTTGTTGCATAAAGAAGGCTGAACGATAGGGGAGCACTTTATGTTCGTCGGTGGAACCTATATAGACCTCGTTGCCGTCTTTGTCGATGATGCTGGTCACCAAAACGGGATCATGATGCTTGCCGTCGTTGGCTACAGTGCAATAACTGTTGACCATCTCCAACAAATTGACATCACTGGAGCCCAAAGAGAGCGAAGGTTCATCTTCAAGTTGACTTCTGATGCCCATGTCTTGTGCCGTTTTGATAATGTTGCGCGTACCCATTTCCTGTCCTAAACGTACGGCAATAGAGTTGGTACTTCGGGCAAAGGCTGATTTTAGGGTGATGGAATCGCCGGAGAAACGGCCGCTGGCATTGCCAGGCGACCACACAACCTCCTGTTTGGTGCGACGGTCAATAACATGAAGCGTCAGTTGTTCGTCACGACGGCGGTCGCATGGTGTCAGTCCTTGGTTCATAGCTTCGGTATAAACGAACAACTTAAATGTTGAACCAGGTTGGCGTTGGGCAGTAACCTTGTCGTATTTCCATGAATTGAAATCGATATCGCCGACCCATGCTTTGACGGCTCCTGTCTGGGGTTCCATTGCTACCATACCGCAATGCATGAATTTCACCATATAACGTATCGAATCCAAAGAGGACATCGTTCGCGTGATGGTACCTCTCTCATAATCAAAGAGTTTTACTTTGTGGGGCTTGTTCAGATAGTATTCGATGCTGTCAGGCTGATCGGGGAAACGTGCTTGCAGGGCTTGGTAGAAAGGCTGACGCTTTGCAATGTTAACAATAAAGTTTGGAACCAGTTTACCCCGTTCGTCACGCCAAGGGTCTTGTCCGTTCCAATGGCTGTTGAAGTTGCGCTGTATCTGTCGCATCTGTCTGTTGGCTGCCTGTTCGGCATATTTCTGCATGCGGGTATCTATGGTGGTGTAAATCTTCAGACCGCTGGAGTAGAGATCGTAACCGTTTTCGGCTGCCCACTCAGACAAATGGGCAGCAACAGCTTCACGGAAATATTGCGCCTGACCTGCGTCGGGCTTCTCTTTGTGCAGGTTGAGTTTGAGTGGAATTTCCGTCAGAGAATCTTTTTCGTTTTGGGTTAAATCACCGTGCGATAACATATTGGCAAGAACGACGTTACGCCTTTTCAGCGCATTCTCCGGATTCGTAACGGGATTATAGTATGTGGTGGCTTTTAACATGCCGACAAGAACTGCTGCCTGTTCGGGTTTCAGCTCTTCCGGTGACACATTGAAATAGGTTTTTGCTGCCGTTTTGATACCGTAGGAGTTGTTGCCGAAATCAACGGTGTTGGCATACATCGTCAAAATCTCTCGTTTGTCATAGACCAATTCCAGTTTGGTTGCGATAATCCACTCCTTGCTTTTCGTAATCAGCATACCCAGTCCGGGAATCATCGTCAGCAATCCTCCTTTCTTTCCACGCATGTGGAACATGTTCTTTGCCAATTGTTGCGTAATTGTTGACGCTCCGCGCGAGCCTTTACGCGTCACAGCATCTTTGACAGCGCCTCCGACACCTTTAAGATCTACTCCCCAATGTGAATAGAAACGTTCATCTTCAGTATCAATCAGTGCTTTCCAAAAGGCTTGACTAACTTCATGGAATTGTACAGGAGTACGATTCTCTTTATAGAATTTGCCAATGAGAACACCATCGGCACTATAGATTTCAGATGCTTCGTAGGTTGGGGGAGTCATGATGTCGCTGAATCCTGGTGATGAACCAAAGAGCCACAGGAAGTTAATGTCAACAAGTCCCAGCCAAATGAAGATGCTTACGATGAACGACATGATGCCCAGCATGGTCTTTGTGTACCAAGCGCGTCCTTTGTACAGGTTGGCATACCAGCGGAAGAAAACGGTTGCTTTTTCCCAGCAGGTCTTGATGATATTGAAGATTCGTTTCATGTTGCAGGTAGAGTGGGGTGAATGTTAATGATATTGCGTTCGGTTCGAGATGAAATGGATGACTTCTTCGATTTGTAATGGTGAAAACCATTGGATAGCTTCGTCTCGTTTGAACCAAGTAATTTGTTTTCTGGCGTAGCGACGAGTGTTGCTTTGTATCTTGAAGATGGCTTCGTCAAGTGAAAGCGAACCGTCGAAGTATTCAAATAGTTCTTTGTATCCGACGGTGTTGAGCGAGTTCAATTCCCTTTTCGGATAGACTTTCCTTGCTTCCTCAATCATACCAGCATCCATCATTTGATGCACACGGGCATTGATGCGCTCATAGAGTTCTGCACGTTCTCTGTTGAGTCCTATTTTGAGGATGTTGAAAGAACGTTGTTTCTTTTCGTTTTTGCGGAACGACGTATAGGTTTTTCCTGTCATGTGGCAAATTTCCAAAGCATGTATTACCCTACGGGGATTCCTCTTATCAACGAAAGCCCAATGCTCCGGATCCAGTTGATGGAGTTCTTCCACTAATGCGGGCAGTCCTTCCTCGGCTAACCGTTCCTTCATCCATTTCCTTGTATGATCGTCAATGGTAGGAATGTCATCGATACCATTGCATACGGCATCAATATACATCATAGACCCTCCCGACAGTAAAGCGATATTGTTCGTGCGGAATTGGTCTTCTATTACCTCTAAAGCGTCCTGCTCATACATCGATGCGCTGTAATAGTCTTCCAAATGGTGGTTGCCTACAAAAAAATGCCTGACACGAGCTTGCTGTTCAGGGGTGGGGGCTGCAGTACCAATAGGAATCTCAGCAAAAATCTGACGAGAATCGGCATTGATGACTGGTATATGAAAAGATTCGGCAACACGCAGACAAAGCTCCGTCTTGCCGACTCCTGTAGGTCCTGTTAGAACGATGAGGGTTTTATTCATAGAACGTTCCGCCTTAAAACGTTACTATATCTCACTTGATGATGCCGCGTTGTGAGGATGAAACAAAGTCGATGATATACTGAATCTCCGGTGTAACAGTCAACGTATTCTTGATTTCCTCTATTGCTTCGGCACGTGTTCCTGTACTATTATAAATAATGGTGTAGGCTTCTTTGATGAGTTCAATAGTTTCATTGGAAAAACCACGACGACGAAGACCGATAATGTTCAGTCCCGCATATCGTATAGGTTCCTTGCCAGCTATAATATAAGGTGGAATATCCATCGAAAAACGACTTCCACCTTGAATCATGACATAACTGCCCACGCGACAGAACTGATGGGCGAGAACGGTGGCGCTGATGATGGCAAAGTCGTCAACAATCACTTCACCAGCCAACTTGGTGGAATTGCCGATGATGCATCCGTTGCCAATAACGCAGTCATGTGCGATATGCATATTCTCCATCAGCAGATTGTTGCTGCCCACTTTTGTTGTTCCTTTTGATGCCGTACCACGACTAATAGTGACGTTTTCGCGAATGGAATTGTTGTCGCCGACCTCGCAGATAGACTCTTCGCCTTTGAATTTCAGGTCTTGAGGCTTGGTGGAGATGCTGGCACCTGGGAAAAACTCATTGCCATTGCCAATGCGTGCTCCGTAGTTGATGGTAACGCTGTTTTGCAACACATTGTTGTCACCCAACACAGTGTTCCTATCAATATAGCAGAACGGACCAATGATATTGTTGTCGCCAAGTTTGGCTTCAGGGTGGACAAATGCCATCGGGCTGATTTGATTCATATCTTTTGTGTTTTTAATGGTAATATTACTTGTTCTTGACGATCTGTGCCGTAAATGATGCTTCGGATACAACCTTGTCGCCGACAAACATGTAGCCTTTCATGGAACTGACACCATGGCGGACGGGATGAAGCAGCTCGACACGGAAGAGTAGGGTGTCGCCCGGTACTACCTTGTGGCGGAACTTGACATCGTCGATCTTCATGAAGTAAGTGGACCAGCGTTCCGGCTCTTCCAATTGGTTCAATACCAACAGACCGCCGCATTGTGCCATCGCCTCAATCTGAAGGACTCCCGGCATGACGGGCTCCTCGGGGAAGTGTCCGGTAAAGAACGGTTCGTTGGCGGTCACGTTCTTCACGCCTACAATCGTAGTAGGACCGATGGCAGTAATCTTATCGACCAACTGCATGGGGTAGCGGTGTGGCAACAACTCGCGAATGCGGTTGTTGTCCATAATAGGTTCCTCATTCGGATCGTAGATGGGTGCCTGAATCTCATGCTTCTTGATTTCCTTGCGCATCAGACGGGCAAACTTATTGTTGATGGTATGTCCGGGACGAGTGGCAACAATGCGACCTTTGATGGGTTTGCCGATCAAAGCCATGTCGCCGATGATGTCCAGCAGCTTATGGCGTGTACATTCGTTTTCCCAAACCAACGGCTTGTGCTGGATATATCCGAGGTTGTTGGCATCCATATGAGGAACATGGAGCATGTCAGCCAGCATATCCAGGCGCTCTTGTGTAGTCTGACGCTCATAGATGACGATGGCGTTGTCGAGGTCGCCACCTTTAATCAGGTTGGCCTGCAACAGCGGTTCTATGTCTCGTACAAAGACGAAGGTACGTGCGGCTGCAATCTCTTTCTCATATTTCTCCATGCTGTCGAGCGTTGCAAACTGACTGTTGATGAACTTAGAATCGAACGAACACATCGCAGTAATCGAAAACTGATCGTCGGGCAGGATCGTAATGCAGGCTCCGCTTTTCTCGTCTTTGATTTCAATCTTTTTGCGGATGATATAATAATCCTTTTGTGCGTTCTGCTCTTCGATACCCACTTGGTTAATCTTCTCTACATACATAGCTGCCGAACCGTCGAGAATGGGAAATTCCGGACCGTTTACTTGGATGAGACAGTTGTCAATACCCATGGCAAAGAGGGCTGACAATCCATGTTCTACTGTTGAGACGCGTACATCGCCTTGAGCCAGAACAGTTCCTCTTTGTGTATCAACAACCTTTTCTGCAACAGCTTCAATGGTAGGTTGGTCTTCCAAGTCGATACGCTGGATGATATATCCAGTATTCTCTGGTGCAGGATTGAATGTCACGGTGAGGTTCAGTCCCGTATGAAGTCCTTTACCGAAAAGTGAGAAACTGCCTTTCAGTGTTTTTTGTTTGGTCGTCTCCATGACTTATTTCGATTTTAATTGTTCAATTTCTTTTTTTAATGCATTCAGTTCCTGATACATCTCTGGCAGACGGCGATAGACGGCGTAAGCCTTCATATAAGCCTTAGCATCAATAGCCGGTGAACCGATAATCGGTGCGTCAGCCTTTTTGACGGTGTTGGTGATGCCTGCCTGAGCACCCACCTGTGTTCCGTCGGCAATAGAAATATGTCCAGCCATACCTACTTGTCCGCCAAACATGCACCATTTGCCTACTTTCGTACTTCCTGCAACACCCACTTGCGCTGCCATCACCGTGTTTTCACCGACTTCTGCGTTGTGGGCTATCTGAATCAGGTTGTCCAGTTTTGCACCCTTGCGAATGTAGGTGCTGCCCATCGTAGAACGGTCAATACAGGTGTTCGCACCGATTTCAACATTGTCTTCTATGGTTACGATGCCGATTTGCGGAATTTTATCGAAGCCGTCGGGAGTTGGAGCAAAACCGAAGCCGTCGGCACCGATGACGCTTCCCGAGTGGATGGTCACGTTATTGCCCAGATGACAGTCGTGATAGATGCTGACATTGGGGTATATCAAGCAGTTGTTGCCCAGTTTAGCGTTGTCGTAGATAACGGCATGAGGATATATCTGACAGTCGTCTCCT
>Ga0247609_10006405_pt1 | contig 11336 bp, 7 predicted proteins | sample 172DNAGHGlowgp2_FD_193487 | JGI IMG/M metagenome (GOLD analysis project Ga0247609, IMG submission 193487) | Sheep rumen microbial communities from Palmerston North, Manawatu-Wanganui, New Zealand - 1728 DNA GHGlow gp2 | ecosystem: Host-associated > Mammals > Digestive system > Stomach > Rumen ... | reverse complement strand
CGTGAGACCATCGGCACTCTCAATGAGGGTGCGCACACTGTTGATCTTCTCACCAAGATTATACATACCCGGACGGAAGACAGCACCCTTCACCTCAACCATGTTCTCATAGCGGTTGATGATGGAATCGACGGTCACCGAGTCGCCGTCGGCCATCTTAAAGTCGGCCATCTCAAACTCCTCGACATTAAAGACAGACTTCATACGGCCGTTCTTACGAAGCACGCGTAACGACTTCTTATAGGCGTCGCCGGTAAAACCACCACTATATTTCAGCAATGTGGAAAGGCTCTCATTCTTACGGAGTTCGTAAGCCATCGGGCGCTTCACACGACCAGTTATATCAACGATACCCTCGTAGGGACCGACCTGAATGACATCGTTGTCCTGAAGACGGACATTGCCAGCCAGACGACCGTTAAGGATATACTCATAGATATCCACCACAGAAACCTGACGCCCCTGACGGAACACCTTGATGCTGCGCAGCGTACCGAGATCGCTGATACCACCAGCCATGTAAAGAGCATGGAATACAGTAGCAAAGGCAGACAGCGTATAAGTACCAGGCACCTTCACCTCGCCCATCACATTGACCATGATAGTACGAGTCTGTCCCAGCGAGACCTTCACTTCGGAGGAAGCATAGTAAGTGCCCAAGGCTCCGTGGATGCGTTTCTGGGCCTGAGCCATAGAAAGGCCACTGACACGGATGGGACCGAAATCTGGCACAACGACATCACCATCAGGACTAACCTGAAGCTTAACACTCTTCTGAGTGTCGCCATAGATATCGATGATAATCTGGTCGCCAGGCCCCACAACGTAGTTCTGCGGCGTAGCAATATTCATCTGCGGCTCAAAGGTCAGTGCCCTGTTATTGAAGATGTCACGACCAAAGACACGCTTGGCAGTAGAAGTACCCACGGACATACCCATGAGCGCCGGGTCACCAGCCACAGGAGCCACATAGGTAGGCGCATCGGCACGCTGGTTGGTGACAATACCGTTGACGTTCGACTCATGGTTGGTGCGCATACGATCCTTCACATAGCTAACCATATTATCGACATTGGAGTCGAGATCCTGTTTAGTAATCTGACGGCCATACTTCCCACGTATATTCTGAAGCTGATCCAATGTAGCACCGCGCTTCAGCAAATTTGCGGCAATCTCACTCTCGGAAAGGCCCTGTTTCTTAGCAGCCATAGCCTCCCTGAGAACTTGGTCATCGGTCATACTGCTCTGGGCATGAACCTCACTGAGGAAGCCACACAGCAAAATGATTAAAGCTAATTTCTTCATATTTATATTAAACATTATTATTTCAGAAGGTTCATCACACTAACCAAAAGGGTAACAATGGTGGCCATCGATGTTCCCAGCGATCCGATCGTGGCAATGGTCTGCTGAGTGGTTCTGGTCTTCGTGGGGACGATAATCTCACAGCCAGGTTCGATCTTTGCATTACCCTTGGCCCTGGATACCGTGCCATTCTGGTAGAGAATATAGGTACGCGAGCGCTTGGCATTGTTGCCATAGCCTCCTGCCTGGTTGATATACCACTTGTAATCCTTACCCTCGCTATAGGCCACAGTATTGGGGTACATGACGTTGCCATTGATCTTCACCGTACCGTTGTATTCTGGCACGACAAGACGGTCACCCTCACGCAGAATGATATCGTAGTCAGAACCCGGATGTTCCAAAGCCTGGTCTAAGTGAATACCGACATAATAGATGCTGTCGGTACGCGTTACAGTGGTCGTATCAAGTCCCCGTCCAGTCTGCTGGCGAGCCATCTTCATCAGCGTCTCCACACGGAAGCGCTCATCTTCGTTGAGCACACGCTCCACACGCGCCCCCCGAACATAAGCCTCCTGCGTCAGTCCGCCGGCAGCCTTCACGGCCTCTGAGAGACGGAGGTTCTTGGTGGGCAGGGCATAGTCGCCTTCGAAGAGCACCTCGCCTACTACCTGAATGTTACGCTGGGGCTGATAGCCCGGACTCTTGCGCACATAAACTTCATCGTAGGGCATGAGCACAAAACCAGGATCAGTCTGTACCTTATAGCCTTCCTTGATAGGGAAAGAGAAGGTCTGGGCGATGGTCTTATCGGATGTCGTGGCTGCTGGATCACTGATACGACGCGACACATCGACACGCGCCGTAGATGTGGCATCCGTCGGTCCCCCAGCCTGAAGAATCAGGTCCTCGATGGTCTCGTCATCGGCATACTCATACTTACCAGGGAACTGCACCTCACCATGAATGGTCACCGTACGACGGCTCATCGCCTCGATACGATAAGGGATGAAGAGCTCATCCTCGTTCTCCAGCGGCATATCAGCCGCTGTGCCAGCCATGATGCCATCGATATCGACAGAGACGACACGACGCGTACGATCGGGTTTCATGCGATGCAGGACGGCACGATTGACAAAAGCATCCTCTGTGAGACCACCTGCCTTCTCGATCAGGGAACGTACGGTAGAACAGTCTTTCAAGCCGTACATGCCAGCATGGAAGACCGCACCTGCGACAGACACCGTATTCTCATAACGCCCGTCAATAGAATCGACAATGACAGAGTCGCCATCCTCAAGGCGGAAATCAGCCATATCGAACTCTGAGACACTATGACCAGAGAGATGTTCCCCACTGACACGACTGAGCCGGACAGCCTTCTTGTAAGCTTTCGGAGCATAGCCACCCGCATACTTCAGCAAGGTAGCCACACTCTCGTTGCGCCTCATCTCATAAGCCATCGGACGCTTGACATTACCAACGATATCAACGATGCAGTCGTAAGGACCGATGACGATGACATCGCCATCCTCCAGACGTACATTACCAGAGAGACGGCCATTGAGGATATAGTCATAGACATCGACGACCGTCAGCTGACGACCGCCACGATAGACCTTGATATTACGAAGCGTACCCAGCTCACTAACGCCACCAGCCATATAGAGGGCATGGAAGACTGTGGCAAAGGCCGAAAGGGAATAGGTGCCTGGTGCCAGAACCTCTCCCACCACGTTGACGGAGATGGTGCGGGTCTGTCCAATAGTCATCCGGATACTGGACTGACGATAACGCTGTCCCAGCTGATCCTTAATCTTCTGATTGGCCTTCTCAACCGTGAGTCCGCCAAGACTGATTGGTCCGAAGTTATCAACCGTAATCGTACCTTCCGGAGAGACCTCATACGTTTTGGAAATCTGTGAACCGCCATAGACATCGATGTTCACCTGATCGCCAGGCCCCACCACATAGTTAGTCGGCGTAGCAATGTTCATATTCGGTTCAAAGGACAGGGAATGCTTGTTGAAGACATCACGCCCGAAGACTTTCTTGCCACGAATGAGCGGTGTAGGAACAGAGTCGTTGACATAAACCTTAGGACGGCCTGACTCGTCGTACAAATCTTCACCGTACATGTCGTTATAACCATAGCCATCCAAAGAAGAAGAATAGGCGTGATTGTTTCTGGAATCAACGCGCACAGACCCATTAGGCTCCCGAAGACGAGAATCCTTACTACCAGTGGAGGAAGATATATTGGAAGAACCAAGGCTTGAACTGGCAGACGAAGCAGAGGAAACTGAATTGCCCGTCTGCTGCTCAATGAACTGGCGGACGCGCTGAATCTGCTTCATGTCAACACCACGCTGCATCAGATTGATGGCAATCTGTGACTGGGAGGTACCAGCTTTATACTCACGCTGAATATACTGAAGAACCTGCGTGTCGCTCATGCCCTGCGCAAAGCTCTGGAGCGCAAACGACAGCATCAACAATATTGACAAAAAGAGTCTTTTCATATTAAATAGTATAATTTCGGGGGACAAAAGTACGAAGAAATCCCGACATAGCCAAAGAAACAATTGAAAAATTACTCATAGCGCAGACGGTGGTTCTTGTAGATAAAGTAATTGACGGAATAATCGAAGGCCAGCCAAACGCCGAGGTCGATGAAGAAAATCCACGTTGTCGGAATATGTATCCATACCGACCAGATGGTGATAAGCACGATGACCAAGGAGGTCAAGACAAGGACGAGCATAGTCAGACGCGGCCCGATGCCCGTGCGCAGAAGCTTATGATGGATATGGTTCTTATCAGGCAGGAAAGGATTACGATGGTTGCGGATGCGCGCCATCACCACCCGGACAATGTCGAACATCGGAACAAGCATCGTTGAGAGGCCTATGACCAGCATCTCACGAGGGAAGAGCACCTCAGCCTCACCAGCCATATAGATCAGCAGGAAGCTGACAAGATAGCCCAGCGTCAGACTGCCAGTATCGCCCATAAAGATCTTATTCCCCCGCTGGGCGTCGCCAAAGACATTGAAGTACCAGAAAGGCATCAGGATGCCCAGCATGCCAAAAGCCACAACCATAAAGAGATACTGTGCACGCATCATCGCCGCCAGGCCCAGAGTAAGCAATGCCACGAAACAGATGCCAGCCGCCAGACCATCAACACCATCGATGAGGTTGATAGCATTCGTGACATATACCACCACAAACACGGTGAGCGGGATGCCTATCCAGGCTGGAATCTCACCCAGCCAGAACAGACCAGAGAGGTCATGAATCCACAGACCTGAAAGAGGAAAGAGCACAGCACAGGCAATCTGCACCATGAACTTGGCCTGATAGGACACGCCAATGAGATCATCGACAACGCCCACGAGAAAGAGCATCATCATGCCCACGAACAGCAGGATGAAGCGTGCCAGCAGCAGATGGAACTCTCTGAAATTATAGGGCATGTCCATCATCACCCAAAGGCCAAGTACCGTACAGACGCACATCAGGAGAATAGGCAGGAAAGTTATGCCACCCAGACGCGGAATCGGCTTCTTATGCATCTTCCGCTCATCGGGCATGTCGAACAGGCGCTTGCGGTGGCTGAGTATCAGCACCCTCGGTATGAACAGCCATCCCAGGACAGCCGACAGGAGGAAGGGTACCAGCACCACATACAACTGCATGATTGTATCGTCCATCATCAATATTTTCTGTTTTTGTTCTTATAATAGCTGATCACCACCTGTGAAACGGCCCAAAGGATCAGGTCGGTGATGAGCAATACGGAGGGATTCCAGTTGAGCCACACCCCTACGATGTTCAGTGTCACGAAGAACAGCGTGAGCAGAAGGATTGTAATCAGCACCTCCATAGGCCCCATGCCACCCTGCATCAAGCGGTGGTGGATATGGTTCTGGTCACGCTTCAGGATATCCCGATGGTTGATCAGGCGTGTCACAGCCACGCGAAGCACATCGAACATCGGCATGATAAGGGTGCCGAAGCACACCAGGATAATACCCTCCGGAAGACGCGTGCCACCCAGACGGCTCAACATCAGTACGACGAAGGAGAGCACATAGCCTATAGAAAGGGCCCCCGTGTCACCCAGATAGATATTACGCCAGCCGATATGAGGTGTCATGACATTGCGGAAGAAGAAAGGCATGAGCATGCCAACCATCACGGTACAGAGCACCATGACCAACGGCAAGCGACCCAGATAGGCTACTCCGCCCAGCACTGTGAAGGCTATCATCGACAAGCCCGAGGCCAAACCATCGACATCGTCGAGCATGGGGATGGCATTGGTGATATAAAGCACGGTGAACACCGTCAGTGGTATGCCCAGGAACGGCGGTACCTCATAGATGCCCAAGAGGCCATGAAGATCGTTGAACCACAAGCCGGATAACGGTATCATCAGAGCTGCGATGAACTCAATGAAAAGCTTGGACTTCAGAGACACACCCAGAAGATCGTCCATAGCTCCCAACAGGTACATTGTGGTCAGGCCTGCCAGCGCAAACATATAATGCACAAAAGAATCATCCGACTCATTCTCCAACAAGGTGGTCTCACTGCACATCAGCAAGGCAACAACCGTCGTTCCGAGGCTGATGACCAGAATCGGAAAGAGTGACAGGCCGCCAAGACGAGGCACTCGCAAACGCCCTTTCTGTGAGGTCATCGAGGGAATGACCAAGTCCTTCTTCACACTCACCACGAGGATGCGCGGGATGATATAGGTGGCCAAGACCATCGACAGCACGAAAGGCAGGAATGGTAATATGTAACTAAAATACTGCATCAGAAAGAAATCGAATACACACGCTTACGAGGCTATTCCAACCGACGTATAGTCACCTCGAAATTGGATACGCAGACGCATAAGCCAGTCGAAAATCACGAAATACACAAAGAAGGTCAACCAGCAGAAGATGTCACCTCGCACCATGTAAATGCAATTGGCAAAGAAGGACAGATAGACGAATGCGCCATACTTGGAAACCGGCTTTTCGAAGTGAGATACCATAAAGCCCAACAGCGACATCATGATAATAACACCCGGCAGGGAGAAATTCAGATAGAGGTCGGCTATGAGGTTAGTGCCGAGTCCGTAGTCGGCTCCGGCATATTCGGTCAGGATATAGCCGGAGAAAAGGTCCTGGCCGTCGAGGCCTGTCAATAACTTGGTCAGCACGGAGCCTCCAAACGGGATGAAGACAAACAGATAGACGATATAGGAACGCCCCCAGATGATGCCATTCACCTGTGTATAGTCGATACTCTCATAGAGGGTCTTCGCATTGACAACGAAGTCGGTCAGCAACATCCAGAAGACGTTAGGCGACTCCAGCAGGACGTCGATACCATATTCCACTGCCTCGCTAAAGCTGACGCGGAAAATGTTGTACTCTGTACCACGCGTCAGCATCAGCAGTCCCATCGCAATCACACCCACCACGATGAAAGGCACCAGCACCTTCAGCCGGATGCGGAAATAATAAGTGTTGACAATGGGCATGAGCATGAAAAACAAGAAAAGCACCTGTCCGCGACTACCCACGGAAAGCATCGTGACAGAAAACAGCAAGGCGGCAATGATATTGAGCTTGTTATGCTGGAGCATCACCGCCCAGCCACGCTCCCCCTGTTTCAGCAACTGAGCCTGATAATACCATGAGAGGGCTATCAGGGTAAGCACCAGCGTCATCAGGCGTGGATATATATGATAATATCCTTGGACGACCCTGAAGACGAAGACATACGAGAACAGGATCGAGGTTGCTATCAGATTGATATAGGTAATGCGGCGGACAGCTGAATCCGGGGGCACCTCAGGGTGCAGATGGATTGCAGGCCTGGCCACCCTCTCAGACAGACTGCTGAACAGAAAATAGCAGGCGATGCCTGTCTGGGCTACCGATACCGCATAGGGGATCAGATAGCCACGCGTGGCAAACCTGAAAGCCGGCAGGAATTCATCATCGGGATAGATAAAGACCGCGTGGGCATAGTTTACCAGAAAGAATGTCGGCACGAAGAACATGTCGAAACATACCGTGCCATGCTTTCTGAATTTGTGATACACGAACATTCCGCCGACAAGCAGGAACGACACCATCTCCGCTATCAGGAATGGACGGTTGAAGGTTGCAGGCGCATAGAAGACGGCAAACAGCGAGCCAACAGCAAACAGGAGATATATGTAAAATTGTATCTGCATGTTATCTGAACAGGTGGATGATGCGGTACACCAAGCTGTCGAGTCCAAGCGAGGCCATCGTAAGCAACAGCTTGTGCTTCAGCTCGATGGATGTCTGCCAGACCTTCACCTCTGGATAGAGAGGGCGCACGTAGGCAAAGTCTGCCTGAGCGGCAAGGGTGTAGAGCGTCACCTTATTATATAGTTTGGCCAAGTCGATGGCCTCAGCATAGTAGGCGGCATTATCAACCTTCCGGAAGAAAGTCTCAAGCACGGACAGCGCTTCAACCGTACAGTCAATGCCACGCCGACTGATGGACGTGGTATAGGAGTCGGGATTGTACTTCACATAATTATATATAGGAGCATCGACCTTAGCCACACGATTGGCATAATAGGCTATACGCGGCATCACCACATAGTCCTCTGCCATGTTCAGCCCCTCTGGCGGAAACAGCTGATGCTCAATAATCAGCGAACGACGGAACAGCTTTCCGACAACCCCCTGGATGCTCTTCCTGATGAGCAGCGAACGGGCATAGGCGTCTTTATCCTGCGGAACGAGGTCCTGACGATAGACTGACTGCGTCGCACTGATGATAAGCTGACTGCCAGCCACGATGTCGGCACCCGTCTTTTCTGCCTGCTGCACCAGCAAACTGACAGCATCCGGCGAGAGATAGTCATCGCTGTCAACCTGAAGGATATAGTCGCCTGTGGCATGCTCAACCGCTGTACGACGTGCCGCTGCCAGGCCACGATTGTGCTCATGACTGACCACCCTGACTGAAGGTTTACGCCGGGGATAGGCCTCGACGACCTGCTGAAGCACCGCGATGCTGCGATCCTTAGAGCAGTCATCTACAAAGACATAGTCGAGCGACTCGTAGGTCTGTTCGAAGAGCGAACGGGCACAGCGCCCGATAAACTTCTCCACGCCATAGACTGGCACGCATATCGTAACCTTTATCTCTTTCATCTCATTCGATGGGCTCGTTCATAGCTGGAGCCCATAAGCAATAATAACGTAAACAGACGGTGACGCACCAGAAAGCTGATGACACGCGACGTAAAGCCCTGAGGCTCGAAACCATCACCAAAATACTGGAAGTATTCGGCTGGAATGGCACGCAACTGCCGCATCTTAACCCGCCAGCCATCATCTTCACTACCGGCATAGAGGCTCTTGATGCTATGCAAGAAGAGTTCTGAGGTCCTGTTGCGCCACACCAAGGCCCTCCGCCGCTCTGCCGTCTCGTTGAGCCGCCCTACGAAAGCTGTCATCTCCGTCAGGCAGGCCTGAAAACACTGGTATTCCGACTTAAAGGGATAATAGCCCCTGCTGAGAGAACCTTCGCGCTGAGTGACCTGATAGTTCTCCGACTTGCGCAGGACAAGCCTGTCCACCTTATTCATATAGTGCTGAAGGAAGATCAGGTCCTCACCGTAGTGGATGCCTTCTGGGAAGCTGATATTGTGCTCACGGAGCACCCTCAGGCTGAAAAGCTTTGCCACCGGGCCACACAGGTTGAACAGCGAATGATGCAGCACATACCTCACCATCTCCTCGCCCTGCAAGCATATATCCTCCGTGACAAGTCCCTGAAAAAGCGGGTCGGAGATGCTGCTCATCACCAGACTGTCGTCATACGTAGCTGCACTGACCATCTCTGCCAGATAGCCCGGCAAGACGGTATCATCGCTATCCACAAAACAGGCCCACTTGCCACTGGCATGAGAAAGTGCGAAATTGCGGGCAGCACTGACACCAGCATTCTCCTGATGGAACACCTTGATGCGGGCATCGCGTCGTGCATAGTCGTCGCAGATGGCTGGCGAGGCATCCGTACTGCCGTCATCCACCACCAACAGCTCGAAATCCGTGAAGGTCTGTGCAAGGATGCTGTCCAGACATGCCGGCAGATAACTGGCTGTGTTATAGACGGGTATGACAACGCTGACACTCATGAATGGGTAGCCTGTAAAAACTGTGATTACTCCGACGTCAGCAGCTGGTGCTCCATCAACTTGTCCTTGACAGCAATCAGCTCATCGACAGGCACTTGCAGGATGTTGCTCATCGCTATCAGGTCATTGCGCCCGTCGGCATAGGCGATGAAGTCCTGCATCGTACGGACAGCATCGTAGGTGCCTTTCTGGCTGATGGTAGGATAGAGGCCGCGCTTGCCCAGCTGGGGCTCACAGGGACAGGCCATGCGATAGCAGGCATTATGCTCCAGTGCGCGAACCACCTTTGCCAGCACATCGTAAGCCCCCTGAAGACCAGCAGGACTGATCAGGGAGAGATCGTCGGCAGAGGTGTGGTATTCCGGATATTCATGATACTTGCTCCGACAGAAAGCACACACTGGCAGGTCGGCGCCTGCAGAGCCATACTGGCGCTCATCGGAGGCACGCTTCATGAAGGAATAGTGGATGTAGTCGGGATAATGGAAGTGGAGCACATTGGTGAGCACTCGGTCTGCCAGCGTATCCTCATATTTCGTGGCGACCATCGAGTAGGTGCGGTCATCGCCCACACAGCTCAGCACGAAGCCCGCCTTGACATGCTGCTGCATCTGGGGCAGATTGCGGCTGAGATAGGTAATCGAGCCTATCGTCTCGGGGATAAACACGAAGCGGTAGGTATAGCGGCGATGCGGCAGACTTTTCACATACTGGATGAGTGCCGTCTGCACACAGGGGCCGGAGAGCTCGTTATTAGCCATCGAGGGATGGCAGAGGTAGGTTGAGAAGAATAGCTCGTCGTCAGTCTCGCCCGGCAAGATCAGTTCGCCATAGGTCAGGCTGCCTGGTGCCAGCGTGCTGTCGATACACACCTCATAGGCATCGTCAGTGAGCTGCTGTTTCTGCCGTTCAGTCATGCAGAAGCCCCAGCGCTCCTTATAATAAGAGGTGACATAGGGGATCCAGTCGGGCTGGTCGGGCTGTGTATAGACATGTTCCAGCAGCTGCTCACGGCTCACCGTCTGACGGATGGGAACGGAATAGCCAAGCACATGGAGGTTGCTGTCGCGGAAATCAACGACCGTCTCTCCCTTCATCGTGCGGATCCATCCTCCACGGATATTCCACTCTTTGGGAACCGTCCAGTCGAACACCTGTGTGCCCGATGGCACCTCGAAGACCTGAATCTCCGGCACTTCCTCACGAATCATCTCCAGTGACTGACGGAAACCGTCGCCCGTGATACTGCGACAGATGGGGAACAGCCGTTCCGCCATCGCGTACATCTTGACTCCTTGCTCGTTCACCTTCATTTCTGATTAATAGGACATCATCAGTTCAGCCCCCTGAACATCGGCTCGAACTCACCCTCCTTGTAGATCACCCACAATGTCAGAAGGATGACAGCCATGACCGTGCAGAGCGTCACTACAAGCCTGCGGTTGGGGCCCGTCTTGCCACCAGGCACCGTTGCCCTCTCCAGGGTGGTGAAGGCCGGTGTGTCCTGCTGCACTTTTGCTTGTGCCGCCAGGAGCTGCGCACTCAGCGCGTTATAGTTGTTATAGCGTAGCTGCATGTCATTCTCCAGCTTCAGGCGCTGCTGCCTGACACTCTCCAGCACGATGTCACGGTTAGAGTCCATGAAGTCGGCATAGAGCATGCAGGCACGGTCATAGTCGCGCTTGGCCTCTTTCTGTATCTTCTGGACATAAGCCAGGTCGTGACGCGACTTTGCCGTTCGATAGGCTGTCAGCGCCTCCTGCAAGCGCTCCCTGACAGAGTCGGCCACCGTAGCTGCCACCAGCGGGTCCTGGGCATTCACATCAATCGTGATCACA
>Ga0247609_10006402_pt1 | contig 11340 bp, 2 predicted proteins | sample 172DNAGHGlowgp2_FD_193487 | JGI IMG/M metagenome (GOLD analysis project Ga0247609, IMG submission 193487) | Sheep rumen microbial communities from Palmerston North, Manawatu-Wanganui, New Zealand - 1728 DNA GHGlow gp2 | ecosystem: Host-associated > Mammals > Digestive system > Stomach > Rumen ... | reverse complement strand
CTTATTGACGCCCACTGAATTGGAAAGTTTTTTCTGAACTTCGATATTGTAAACGTTATTAGTTGGTGTAAGTGTCGCGCCGTCTTTAACCGTGATATTTGAGGCGTGCGCGGTGAACGGATTGGCAAAAAGAGTTAAAGCCGCCATTGCAAACATTGCACGGCGTCTTTTCTGTAAGTACCTTATAAACTTCATAAAAACACCTTCCTTGTTAGGTTAGTAGTACTACTTCCCTATTTTCCTACTTCCCTTAGAAAAATCCATTAACGGAGAAATGCAACCTTGAGGATTTGACGTGTTCCCCTTCAAAATGTTTAGTGAGCGGAATACCCCACGTAAGATTAGCTGTCGCAAATTTAAGACTTGCCGTTATTCCTAAACCAGTGGAGCAAATCATTTTCTCATTAACGATACTGCCGCCGGAGACGTAGCCAAAATCAAAGAACGGAAAAATTCTTAGTCGTTTATCCTTCGTGACGGGAATTTGATATTCCAATCCTCCCGACAAACCCTTTTCGCCGCCCATGAAACTTTCTTCATAACCGCGCACGGAATTAACGCCGCCGATATAATATCTGTCCGACGAGCCGAGCGACTTTTTAGAGGTAATCTGCCCATCGAAGCGGAAATTAAAAGTCTGCGCGTTGCTAAATCTTCTCTGGTAGAAAGAATCAAATTTATAAATGGCGGCAGTATTTCTATTGTTGCCAACGTCATCGCGGCGGGAAAAAGCTACTGAATGTCTATGATAAAAAAGCTGGTTATCGCCGTAATGAATAAAAGAAATATACGGCGTCCAGCGCGTAATTTTGTCGTCGACCCAACGGATTCTTTCATCAAGCTTTGTTCCGAAATCAGTTTTGGATTCTTGCCGGACGAATTGCAAACCGGTTTCGTAGCGGCTATGTTGGTTGACGTAAAAAGGAATGCGAAGAGCCGCGCTGATTGAGTGCGCTTTACCTTCGACGCCGAGCGAGGACAATTCGCCCTTTTTTATTTCGGTGGTGTTCGCGCTGTAGCCAATGTCAAGTTTCATGCCATGATGACCAATCGGCATTGTGTAGCCGAAATCCCAAGCCTTTGTCCCGTTGCTCATAAGATAATTTGCGCGGAGACTGTCGCGCCGTCCTGTCAAACTGCGGTAGGTATAAAAAATTCCCTCGCGATATTTGCCGCTAGTTTCGTAGCCCGCGTTGTCAGCGTAAATCATGACGGATTGATTGTTCGGCTCGTAAAGAACAATTTCGTAATCAGTTTCGCCGAAATTTTTTCCCGCCTTCATGAGCAAACGGGCTTGCGCGTCGCTCGTGCCGTTGAAGTGTTGTAACTTTCGATTTAGCTTTTGCGTGTTCGTAACTTCGCCCTGTTTTAAATCAAAAGTGTTGCGGATAAAACTTTCGCGGGTGTGCTTATTGTCGCTGATTGTAACGTTGGCGGTTTTGCCCTCAACTAAGCGGATTTGAACTTCGCCCGCGTGAATCGTTTGCGGCGGCAGGAAGGCGCGACAAGTTAGAAATCCTTTTTCTTGATACAGGAAGTTAATTCTTTCAACAATCTCGTAAAGATTCTGGAGAGTAACGGACTTGCCAACATAATCTTTAGCAATGGCATCGAGTTCTTCTACCGTCAAAATTTCTGAATCATCGAAGTTAATTTTCTGCAACTGAAATTCGACGGCGGGGCTTTGCTCTTCGTTGGTCGTTTCGTCTTGATTTTCGACTTTAGCTCCGCGATTCTTTTGGTCTTCGGCAATTTGTTCAGCTATTCTTTGTCGCTCCAACAATTCGCGATTTCTTTCCAGCTGTGCGCCCGGATCATTTGCGCCGTCGGCGGGCGCGGCGTTGACGGGTTGCGCTAACGTCATCAAGGCTACAGTGCTTGCTATAGCCATTAAAACTTTTTTTCTCATAAAATTTCGCGTCACTCCTCATGCGTATATTCACGGCAATTATAAGTGTTGTATTTTTGTTAGTCAATTAATAGACAAAAACAAAGTTTAGTATTAACATTTAGCGGCAAAAAATAAACTTGATAGGAGAATCAGATCCATGAACAAAAACGCAGAGGCATTTAAAAATTATCTTGACGAAAAAAAAATTGAGGTCTTCACGGTGGAAGAGACACCGGACGACGCTCAAGAGACAGCAGTTTTTCGTTCGCATTTAATCGTAGCGGGTCAGCAACTGCCGACAATCATAATCACGGATAAAAGTATTTTCTCGCTTGTTCGCGTGCAAATCGCGCCTCAAGTTTTGACGGAAAAAAATAAAGCCGCGCTCCTTGAATTCGTGAACGCGGAAAATTTAAAGTACAAACCCTTTAAGCTCTATTTCAACGCGAATGGCACTTTGCTTTTGGACTTCTGCTTGACGAACGCCGAAGACGAATTAAAAGGCGACACAGTTTATCTTATCTTCGACGTGATTATCAACTACCTTAACGAAAACTATCAAAAAATGATGAAAGCCGTTTGGGCGTAAATCGCAATTAGGAATTGGGAATTAGGAATAAAAAATACGTTTCTCCATTCCTAATTCTTCACTCCTCATTCCTAATTGATAAAACGGGGTGCTTTTATGAATATCAGAAATTACAGAAACTATTCGCTCGTCAGCGGCAGTGAAGACAACGATTACATTTCCAATAACGGCAGAAACGTGACGATAAACGCGCTCGGCGGCAACGATTCAATTCAAAACAGCGGCGCGAACTCCACAATCAGCGGCGGCGCGGGTAACGATTCCATTAGCAACAGCGGTGCGAACGTGACAATCGGCGGTGGCGCAGGTAACGATTCTGTTTTCAATCAGGGTAACCAAGTTGTCTTTAAATACTCGGAAGGTAACGGCAACGACTTTATCAGAGGGTTTAGGGCAAATTCGACGCTGGATCTTGGCGGAGCAATTTACAAAACGGCTGTGAGTGGCTACGATGTTATTGTCACGGTCGGCGACAGCAAAATAACTTTGCAAAGCGCGGCGACTTTACCCACTGTCAATATCTCAGGTGCGGTTTTAGATAAAGCTTTAAATATTAGAAGTGCAGAAAGTTACATCTCCTTAGTCGGCGGCAGTAATGACGACCGGATTATTAACGATGGTGGTAATTTCGTAACAATCGCGGGCGGCGCGGGCAACGATTACATTAACAGTAGAGGCAACTTTGTCACGATATTAGGCGAAGCAGGCAACGATTCCATTAGAAGTAGTTACTCGGACGTAACAATCGACGGCGGCACAGGCAACGATTACATTGATAATAATAGCTCGGAAAGTTCGGTAAACGGTGGCGCAGGCAACGATTCAATTATCAACTATGGCTCTAACGCGAAAATCTACGGCGGCGCAGGTGACGATTCAATCAAAAACGATAGCCGAAATGTTCTTTTCCGTTACAATGAAGGCGACGGCAATGATATTATTCGCGGCTTCCGCGCAGATTCAACGCTGAATATTAGCGGAACAAGTTACACTACGACCAAGAGCGGCAACAATATAATTGTCACGGTCGGCGAAGGAAAAATTACTCTCGCGGGCGCGGCGAACCTATCCACTGTTAATATCAAGTTTGATAATGCTGATAAGGCATTAAATGTCAGAAATACTAGGAGTAATGTCTCCTTAGTCGGCGGTGAGAATGACGACACCATTATGAACAGTGGCTACGACGTAACAATCGCCGGCAAGGGCGGCAATGATTCTATCAGTAATAACGGTTCAACCGTAACGATAGACGGCGGCTTAGGTGACGATTTTATTTTCAACAACAGTAATGGTCATCATTATTCTGATTCGACAATCAACGGCGGCTCCGGCAACGACACCATTAACAATCGCGCCAGAAACGTCACGATAGATGGCGGCGATGGCAACGATTCCGTTTCCAATTCCGAGCAACGTGTCACAATCAGAGGCGGTGCGGGCGATGATACAATCACCAGCAACGGCTCATTGACAGCAATGGACGGCGGCGCGGGTAACGATTCAATTTATAACAGCGGCACATATGTCACGATAGAAGGCGGCGCGGGCGATGATTCCATTGAAACCAAAGCTGGCACCGTCTTTTTCCGTTACAACGTGGGTGACGGCAACGATATTATCAAAGGTTTCAGTAACAATTCCTCGTTGGGTCTTGCGGCGGGACTTTACGCCACTACAACCAAGAGCGGTAACAATTTAATTGTCATGATCGGCGAAAACAAATTAACTTTGCAAGGCGCGGCATCTTTATCCAATGTCAATATCATTGAAGTACCCGTTAATATCAACAATAGATCCAACTATCAAAATATAATCGCAAGAAACGCTGACGACACCATTACTAATCGCGGCAGATACGTCACGATTGACGCGCTCGGCGGCAACGATTCCATTACAAACTACGGCAACTTTACGACGATTTACGGCGGCAACGACAACGATACTATTTTTAACAACGGCGGCAATATTTTTATTGACAGCGGCGCGGGCAACGATACTATTCACAATGACGGAGGCTTAGACAGCTCCAACGTAATAGTTGACAGCGGCGCGGGCGACGATACCATTGAAAACGACGGCAGATCTTTTACCTTCCAATACAAGGAAGGCGACGGCAACGATATTGTTTATGGTTTTCGCGCCGATTCCCATATCTTTATCGCGAACGGAAAATATTATTCGCAAGTCAGAGGCGATGATATAGTTATCACGCTCGGTGAAGGGCAAGTCACGCTCGACGGCGCGGCGTTGTTACCAAATGCCATTATTCTGAATCCAGACGTTAGTGTCGTAAACAGAAATAAAAATGAGATACTAGTTGGAAGTGATGCTAACGAATCCTTCACCAATCGCGGCGAAAATGTCACGATCGACGCGCAGGGCGGCAACGATTCCATTTCCAACTACTACAGCGGCGAGAACGTTTCAATCGACAGCGGAAGAGGCAACGATTCAATTCGCAATGAAGGCACACGCGCCACAATTCGAGCAAATGACGGCAACGATTACATTAGAAATTTTGGTACGAAAGCGACGATTTTAGGTGGCGACGGCAACGACACAATTCATAACGATTACAATCCCTATATCGGGTCTCGAATCGGCGGTGTTGATTCGACAATCAGAGGCGGCGCGGGTGATGATTCTATCGTCAATTATCAGGAGGTCAGGAGAGTTGTCTTTCAATACAGGGAAGGCGACGGCAACGACATAATCGAAGGATTTAATGAAAGTTCGACGCTGGATCTTGGCGGCGTAAAGTACGCTTCAGTTAGGAGCGGTAGCGATATAATTTTAACGATTGGCGACGGCAAAATAACTCTCGTTGGCGCGATGAATTTAGAAACCGTCAATATCAACGGCGTGATAGACCAACCTTTAGAAATCGGAAATCGCAAAAATGATGCCTCAATCGTCGGTAGCAATTACAGCGATACCATTACAAATACTGGCAAAAATGTCACGATTGACGCTCGCGGCGGCAACGATTCTGTCAGTAATAACGCTTCAATCGTCACAATCGCGGGTAGCTCAGGCGATGATTCTATTAGCAATCAAGCTTCAGCCGTCACAATCAGCGGCGGTTTGGGTAATGATTCTATCAGCAACAGCGGTTCCGACGTGAGCATAAGCGACGGGAACGGCAACGACAACATTTTCAATAACGGCTCCAATGTAACGATAGAAGGCGGCGCAGGTCTAGATACCATAGAAATTGGCGAAAACGGCAATAACGCTTTAATCAAGTACAACGCGAGCGCGGGCGGCGACCGTATCATAGGATTTAAAGAAAATTCAACGCTTTTAATATCGGGCGGTGTTCCCGCTACTACAACCAAAAGCGGCAACGATATTTTCGTCACGGTCGGCAGAAGAGGAATCCGGTTGCAAGACGCGGCGTCTTTATCCAATGTCAATATCGTTGAAACGCCGGTTAATATCAATAACTCCGCAAGCAAGAGATCCTTTAACGGCACCAACGCCAACGATACCATAATAAATACCGGTGATAAAGTCAGTATCGCAGCTCTGAAGGGCAACGATTCGCTTAGCAATAACGCCGCGTATGTTTCAATCAATGGCGGCGAGGGAGCCGATAAAATTTCCAATACCGGCAGGGACGTTACAATCGATGGTGGTACGGGCAACGATACCATTTACAACAACGCCTCAAGAGGTTTAGTCTTGGGCAGTTCGGACAACGATTCAATATTCAATCACGGCGAAGGAAGCACAATTAGCGGAGGCAACGGCAACGACTCCATTGAAAATTACACCGACTCCGATAGAGTATCAATCGCGGCGAGCGTAGGCGACGATTCAATTAGCAACGCAGGACACAATGTCACGATTGACGGCGGCGCAGGTAATGATACCGTCTCCAGCAATGGCACCGCGAATTCAATTTACGGCGGCGCGGGCGATGACTTCATCAGCGTTAAAGGTTCGTACAAAAATACAATTCTCGGCGGAGCGGGAAATGACACTATCAGTTTGGATTGGGGTAGCAATAAAGCTTTAATCCTGCACACAGCAGGCGACGGCAACGATTATGTTGAGGGCTTTAATTCGACTGCGACATTGCAAATCGGTGACGGCAACGACACCTACGACAAAGCAATAGAAAGTGACGATATTATCATTACTGCCGGCAAAGAAAATATCACGCTTAAAGGCGCGGCGAAGTTGACCAGGTTCAGTATCGCCGGCGTTACTCAATTAAAAGTCAACAACATCACTAACGCCGCCTCGATAATCGGCGATCGCTTGGACGACAGCATTGCTAACAGCGGACACAAAGTCACAATCAGCGCGGTTGCGGGTAATGATACCATTGAAAATTCTGGTCGCTACGTTTCTATTTACGGCGATACCGACAACGATAAAATTTCCAACACCAATAGCAATTTCGCAACAATCGACGGCGCGGAAGGCAACGACACAATAACTGCCACTAACAGCAACTTTGTCACAATCAGCGACGCGAGCGGCAACGACGTAATAAGTGTTAGCGGCGGTGCCAGAAATACAGTAAGCGGTGGAACGGGCGACGATTCAATTTACGTTGCGCAGTCGGAGGATATTTTAATCAACCACAGCACGGACGACGGCAACGACTATATCAGCGGCTTTAATGAAAATTCGACGTTGCAAATCGGCGAAAGCACCGATACTTTCTCTCAATCTGTCAGCGACGGCAATATTATAGTCACTGTCGGCGAAGAAACTATCACTCTTGCGGGCGCGGCGAATTTAGAAACCGTTAATGTAATTGGCACGGAGATAATCGAAGGCAAAAACATTTCTAACAGTGATGAAAACGTCGTCCTCAACGGCAACGCTGGTAACGATACCATAAGCAACGTTGCGCAAAACGTCACGATAAACGGCAACGCGGGTAACGATTCGATTAGCAATACCGCGCAAAACGTGATAATAAACAGCGGCGCGGGCGATGATTCCATTCGCAACACTGCACAAAACGTCACGCTTGAAGGCAACATAGGCAACGACATTATCGAGAACAGAGCGGAGAACGTCACGATAAGCGGTAACGCGGGCAACGATTCAATTTACAATGCCGGCTCCAATGTTGTATTCGATTACATTATCGGCGACGGCAACGACACGATTGAAGGCTTTAATTACACGTCAACGCTAAATATTTCCGGCGAAGAATATTCTTCCGCGACGAGCGGCGACGATGTAATTGTCTCTATCGGCGGCGGCACTATTACGATTAAAGACGCCGCAACTTTAGACGCTATAAATATCGTGCAGGTGACAAAAGAATCTCCGTTAAATGTCGCTAACAAGGAAGAAGAAATTTCGATTGTCGGTACGGCGTTTGACGATACCATAAGTAATAATGGCGAGTACGTTACAATCACCGCGCAGGGCGGCAACGATTCAATTTTCAATCAAGCAAATAACACCACGATTGACGGCGGCGCGGGCAAAGATACTATCGTCAATGATTACGCTTTCTACTCGTCGATAGCGGGCGGCGAAGGTAGCGACGTTATCAGCGTGGCAAGCAGTTCGCAAGTTACGATAAACGCGGGCAAGGCAGACGACACGATTAACCTTAGCAACAATGATGAAACTTTTATAGAGTACAATGCGGGTGACGGCAACGACTTTATCACCGGCTTTGATGAATATTCAACGCTTAACATTGTCAAAACTGAATTCACGTCGGCAACCACTGACAGCGGCGACGTTGTTATCACGGTCGGCAAAGATAAAATCACGTTGGAAGGAGCCGCGAATTTATCTAATCCTCATATCGCTTTAGGCACATACGCTACTTTCACGATTAAAAATTCCAAAGTAACTTGCGAAACCGATCTTCCCGACGCCGTTATCAAAAAATCTTACAGCTTCAATAATGATTCAAATTCGCTCGTGCTTAATAGCGAGTTGAAAGATAAAATTGTTAAGGTTAAAGCTGAAGACGCCGCCAAAGTAAATTGGCATTACGGCACGGCGAGCTTAAGCGGCAACAGCACTCTCCAATATCAGCTTGCGGACGGAGAAAATAACGTGACGCTGACGAGCAAAGCCTACGGCGATAAAGTCACCTTAGACGAAAAAGCAACGTTCAATTATGGGCGCATTCAAGCTGAAGTGCAGGAGAACGGCACGATTTCGACGAAAGCCGCGAATCGGATTTCATTCGAGAATAATTCTTCGGCAAGTGTCACGGCACGCAGGGATTACATAATCGACGTTGACGAAAGTAATATTACAGTTAATGACCTTCCGATAAATGCGCGGAACGGAGCGGGCACTGTTACCGTACAAAGAAACGGCTTGAACTTTACCGGCTACGGCGTGCAATTCGCTGATTTGGAAATCGCTAAGGAAAGTTATTTCGGCAAGCTTGCGCCCATGACAGTTACTTACGATTCAAGCGAAGAAGTTTACAAGATTTACAGCACGTCTTGCGTCAAAACTCTTTCCAACGATTTTATAAAGCTGACGTTTGATTTTAAATCGGGCATGGAAGATGGCACTGCAAGCGATGATAAATACGCTTACTATGAAATAAATGACGTAGCAATTTTAGCTACAAAAGATGAGGAAAATATAAGCGTAATAGAGGTAAACGGGAGTACATTTAAGGTAGAAGACAAAGAAATTGACACGGAAAAAATTGGTCGCATAACCTTTGATGAGCAAATTACTTTTAGCGGCACGGAAATAAAATATGACGGCGTGGAAACAAATTACACGCTCAATAAGCAAGTAATTTATTCGGCGGACGGCAAGGAAATAACAATCAACGACGCGGCGACCCTCACGACGGACGACGAGAACAGAACTTTTAAATGCGAGGCGGGCAGTTACGTAATCAACAGAAGAAGTTTTGAGACAACGACGGATTTGACTTTCACAGCCGACGCGAATCAAATAAAAATTCCGTTGAACGATAAGACAACAGAAATTTATTTTGACGGCGTGAAAGTTAGCGGCATATCTGGCGGAGGGGAAATTGTTTTTGATTTGGCTGAAGATAAAGTTACCATACCAGACGGCGCGGAACTTAATATCACTGCACTCGACGAAGTTAAATTAAATCTTGCGGCGGGAACGTTCACAATCGACAACAAGAAAATTTCTATCGATACCGAACTTGAAATTACTGTCGATAGGGATAACGTAAAAATTCCGCTTAGCGAAAATGCTGTTACGATAAACGGCGCGGCAATTACGGGCACCGGCGAGGCGACGATTGACAACACGAACGAATTGTTCTGCTCTATTCTTTTGCCGGACGGCGCGTTGGTAAAAAATACAAGCGATAATCTTTTCCAACTGATAGGAAAAAATTCTTCCGCGTCCTTTGGCAATGCGAATAAAAAAATTCAGCTAACTTCGGACAGCACAACTTATGTTGAATACGACAAGGAAAATATGATCAGCGTTGGACACAACAGATTCCTGTTTGAGCAGGTAGAAATTCAAGGCGTTGATTCCTGGACAATAGACTCTCCTGGTGCAAACGGAATAAATAAAATAACGGGCATAAAGAACGGCGCGACAATATCGACCTCAACAGAATACATTGACGCGGGTGATTTGCGTTTTGAAGTTGAGACCGACGGCGCGGGAGAATTTACCATTGCCGGACAGAAATGCACTTCGACAAGCAACGATAAAAATACTTACGTTGTTTACGGCGATTCGTCGGGTGAAATAAAAGTTGCTCTGCAGGGCGAAGAATATAAAGACGATGATTCCGAAGCGGCAGGCAACTCTTATTCATTCGATACGGCGGGCGATTACACCGTCAACGGAATAACTTTCCACGCGACAGCAAATTCTAAGGCGCAAACGATAACACGCGGCGTTGAGTTCGATTTATCGTCAGGAACTTTCCAATACGACGGCTTGACGCTAAACGGCGCAGGCACCGCGCAAATCAATCGCTACAATGCTAAATTAGTTTCGTTGACAGACGGCGCGATAGTTAAAGGCGACGATGAATCTAAATATTACAATCGACAATTCGAGATTAACGGCGCGGTCGAGCTTATCGGCAAGAAATTTGAAACGAATCAGCAGATAAGGTGCGGGCTGATTGACGTTCAAGATACGATAGATAACACACCCCTTGACTTGAAAGGCTTTTTCGTTGACGATAAATACGTCCAAATTCAAAGCGATTGTTATGAAAGCGTGAAGGTCGTAGACAAAAACATAACGAGCATAGAGGGCGTTAAGGCTTCGGCAGAATTGACCTGCAACGGCTTATCAAATATTTCGATTGTGACGACCGAGAGCGGCGAATTTACAATCAAAGGCAAAACGTACAACATAAGCAACGACAGCGACGGTGTAACTTTCGTGACGGATTCTCACGGCTATATTTCCGAAATTAACGGACTTAAAGGTTCGGTTGAGGGCAATTTTGAAAACAAAATAAGCGTAAACGGCAAGGCAGTTAGGTTGACCGGCGCAAGTTCAGTAAAAATCACGAGCGACGGCAAAAATATTACGGAAATATCAAACGTTGCGGGCGATTTGGTTACGGCGGACGGCAACAATTATCGGAAAGATGTTCGCGTATATGAATTGGGCGGCGCAGAAAATTTAACGACTTCGGCGGACGGAACGATTATTTTCAGCGGGAATAAATTCGAGATGAGCGCGGGCAAAACTTTCACGCTTGACGATTCCGGCAACGTTTCAAAAATCGACAATACGGAAAAAGCTTTATCGGCATTTACCACATCCTTTGATTCAGTCGAAGAAAATATAGCCACAATAAATCTTTCAACGACGAACGAGCTTGAAGAAGTTTCAGGCGATTTTTCCGAAGGGCTCCTCGTCAATGGTGTCTTTGTTTTCT
>Ga0247609_10006400_pt1 | contig 11343 bp, 9 predicted proteins | sample 172DNAGHGlowgp2_FD_193487 | JGI IMG/M metagenome (GOLD analysis project Ga0247609, IMG submission 193487) | Sheep rumen microbial communities from Palmerston North, Manawatu-Wanganui, New Zealand - 1728 DNA GHGlow gp2 | ecosystem: Host-associated > Mammals > Digestive system > Stomach > Rumen ... | reverse complement strand
AACCAGCATAAACCAATGCTTGCCACAAAGGCGGGTGTGAAGGGGCTGGAAGTAGAGCGATCCCTGAGTCAGAAGAACTGTAAGGCATAAAAGACGCTTTGCGTCATAGGTTGTTAAACGGTGCGAAAGACATCGCTTTGCATAGCCACGCGTTTGCGTGGATGTTTGACTGTATGCATTCGTTCTTGCAGTCGTTATTACGTTCGTGCTTTCGCGACCGTGCTGTTGGCGAACGCATTTGCATTATCAGAAGAATTTATTCAAGATTTGGGCGAGTCGTCGGTTTACGAGACTACGAGCGTGGAAAAGCCTTTGCAGGCGTCTTCGAGCTATGCTGAAGTTTTGCCCGAAGCATGGGAAGGCCGTTCGCTTTCGGCGGCGGAGGTTCTGGCATCGCTTCCGGGAGTGCAGTACACGCGCCAGGGCGGAGTCGGGAGTTTCCAGACGGTGAGCATTCGCGGTGTTTCGGCAAAGAATATTGTCGTTTGCATGGACGGAATTCCGTTGAACGATGCCTCGGGCGGTGCGGTCGATTTCGGTTCGATAGATTTGAACCAAATTGAAAAGATTGAGGTTTACAAAGACCATGTACCAGCGAAGTTTGGCGGTCGTGGAATTGGTGGCGCGATTAATTTTATCACCAAAGGTTCGAAGCCTGCCGAAGCTGTGCTCAAGCCGGATGAAAAGAAATCTGGCCGCATCCTTTTAAGTTATGGGAGCCACAATACCTGGGAGGCTGCTGCGCAGATGCTTTCCCGGTTGACGGATAGCGTTTCGGTGAGTGCGTCTTTGTCTGCACGCCATAGCGACAACGATTACGAATTCGAGAGTCAAAATGGAACGCCTTACAATCCCGATGACGATTTTACAGATAAACGTAAAAATGCAGAATTTACGGAATATTCCGGCCTTGCGAAAGCTCGCGTTTTGCATGCGAATGGCGTGTTCTCGACGTTGAACATGAATTTTAGTCGTTCTGAAGGGGGAAACCCAGGCCGCGATGATGCGCAGACGGAGGTGGCTGGCTACAAAGGCGAATTTGTACAAACGACTTATCGTGCAGAACTACCGCAGTTGCTAGGCTGGCTTTGGTTGGAATTTTCGCTGACGGGCAAGTTTGAAAAAGCGACTTCGCATTCGTATTATCCGCTCGACCATATTGGATATGCATCTTCGACTATGCAAGTTTACGGCACGGCTGGCTACAGCATTGCGCCAGAAGTTGTTGCTAATTATTCGGGTGACCGATTGGAGGCGAATGTACGTTTGTCGTATGATGCGGCTTATTATTCAAAACGGGGTACGTCATCGGGTAAATGGAATCTTACTCGGTATTCGACAACTGTTTCTGGCGATGTATCGTACGAAATCTATAAAAACTTGTCTGTAGGCGGCGAATCGTCGGCGTCTTTTACCATAGACGATATTCATGGTGGAAAGTTTGTGCAGCCGGCTTCGTTGCTGGATTTGAAAACGGAAGAAACAAACAATTTTTCATGGACGGGACGAGGCTTTGTACGTTATGATGCTCCGAATTCACGCTATGGCGGAAATTTGAGCTTTGGACGTTTTGTTCGTGCCCCGCAACTGATGGAACTTTATGGCGTTTATCCAGGAATGCTCTCGAATCCAGATTTGAAAGATGAAACGGCTTTGCGTCTTGAGGTGGGCGGCTACTACATGATTCCAAAAAGCAGTACCGCAATTCGTGCAACATATTTTGAGACTTTTTTGGATAATGGCATTTATTGGATGATTAGCGGAGGCTTTGTGAAACCGCTGAATGTCGGAGAATCGCATGTACGCGGACTCGAAGCAGAACTAGAAAGCAAACCCGTAAATTGGTTCTCCGTGATTTTACGAGCAACATTCCAAGATCCCGAAGACCGTAGCAAAGAAAAGCATTATAACGGCAAGCAACTTCCGAATGAACCTACACGTTCGTATTACGCCGAAGCCCGCTTTGATCTGCCGTACCATTTTGATTTTACGTGGACTTCGGAATACCGCACCGAGATTTATGATGACCGAGCGAATCGCATCAAGCAGCCTGCTGTAGATTTGCACCATTTTTCGCTTGGCTATACACCCTTTGAAAAAACACGACTCGTTTTTGCGTTACGGAACTTGACGGATGAAACTTATAGAAATCCATATATTCCTTTCCCAACTCCGGGTCGAGAATACAAATTAACATTAACACAGGGGTTTTAAACCCCGCGCAGAATGGGACTTGCAAAACTTGTAATTCACATCGTCTGCGAAAAACATAAAAAGGAACCACTATGAAAAAAATCTTCTCTCTTCTTGTGGCATCGTCCTTTGCATTTTACATGCAAGCATGCTCGGATAGCGCCACATCCGCCGATGATGACGAAATCGATTTCGTCAGCTCGTCAAGCGATGACGATGCAAGCTCTTCGAGCAAGGCAAAGTCTTCTTCCAGCAAAAAAGTGAATTCCTCCTCCAGCAAGAAGGTGAGCTCTTCTTCCGTCAAGGCGAAGTCCTCCTCCAGCAAGAAGGTGAGTTCCTCTTCCGTCAAGGCTAAATCCTCTTCCAGCGTAGCAAAGTCTTCTTCTAGCAAGGCTAAATCTTCCTCCAGCGTGGCGAAGTCTTCTTCTAGTGTCGCAAAATCCTCTTCTAGCGTTGCTAAGTCTTCTTCCAGCGTCGCTAAATCCTCTTCTAGCGTTGCTAAGTCTTCTTCCAGCGTCGCTAAATCCTCTTCTAGCGTCGTGAAGTCATCTTCTAGCGAAGAAATGGTGACAACGTATGTCTTCGGCTCCGATTATGCAACCGGCGAACTCCGCTGGGTTGTAGATGGCAAGATTTCTGCGAAATCGATACAGTTGCATCAGGATTCCAAGGTCATTAGTGCCGGTGAAAATCTTTTTGTTCTTGAAAGATACGGTGCAGACAACATCGTGCTGATTGACCAAAAGAATCAAAAAATTAAATGGCAGCAGTCCTTTGAAACGAATGACAACCCGAGCGATGTCGTGAAGGCCAGCAATACCGAAGTTTGGGTCGGTTTGGAAGGCCCGAACAAGATTGTGAAGGTTGCTGTTGCAGATGGCAAGGTGACCAAGACCATTAAGACGGATGACTTTGCAAAGGCTGAAGGGCAATTTGCAAACGTCGTCGATCTTGAAGTGAGCGGAGATACGTTGTTTGCTTTATTCCGCCGTGCTGTGGCTGGCTGGCCGGCAGGTTATCCGGATCCGGGTCTTCTCGCTATGTACAAGCTCAATGACGGTACTTTGCTCGATACGATTAGGCTTGCAAAGGTGGACCCGTCGTCAATGGCTTTTGCTAATGGCAAACTCTATGTGGCTTCTGCTGGCCAGTACGAAGCTTCGGGTGCGACTCTTGCCGACGATGCTCGCGGTATCGAAGTTGTCGATTTTGCCAAAAAATCTTCTACGACGGTTGTAGATGGCACGAAACTCGGTGGCGGAATCTCCTCGTTTGCTGTTGATGCCAAGAACGGCATTGCTTATGCCGCTATTTACAAGAACTATGGCGATGTGCCGCTCGTTCAAGTGGATCTTTCTGCGAAGACGGTGAAGTCCATTTCTGGCGTGAGCGATGTTGAAGGTAGCCTTGCCTTTGATGCCGCAACTAGCACTCTTTACATTGGTGACCGTACCTATAGTAGCGAAGCGGTTTATGTATATAAGGCTGGTAAGGTGAGCAAGCTTGAAGCTGCTGATGGTGTCCTCCCACCGTACAGCATTACTATCATGAAATAATGCGTTTCGTCATTCGCAATGCTTTAATTCGAGGCGGCTATTCCTAGCCGCCTTATTTTGTACAGCATCATGCGCGGACTCACGGAGAGGTCGCGGCCGGCGGCGCTCATGTTACCGTCGTGACGGCGGAGCGCTTCGCTCAGGATTTCTCGCTCGTAGCTGTCCATCAGGGTTGCGAGCGGACTGTTGCCTTCGGGGAGTACGGACGTTCCGGAGGTGACGTCGGTTTGCAATGTGGGCGGCAAGTCGTAGGCGTTGATGCAGACGTCGGTTGTCGCGAGGCAAGCGTGCTCGATGCAGTTTTCGAGTTCGCGCACGTTACCGGGCCAGTGGTAGCTCATGAGCATGTCTATGGCGGGCGAGCTTAAACGCAAAATTTTCTTGCCGTATTTGTAATTCATCTTTTCGATGAAATGGTCCGCTAAAAGTAAAATGTCCGTTTTGCGTTGTATCAGTTCCGGAAGTGTAATCTGGAAAATGTTCAGGCGGTAATAAAGGTCTTCGCGGAATTTCCCGTTCTGCATCATAGCTTCGAGATTCTTGCCGGTGCTGGCGATGAGGCGCACGTTGGAGGGCTGGACAATGTTGCTGCCGAGACGTTTGAAACTTTGTTCTTGAATAAACTGCAAAAGTTTGATTTGCGCCGGGAGAGGCAAGTCTGCGATTTCGTCCAAGAAAAGAGTCCCGCCGTTTGCTTGTTCCGCTTTGCCGATGTGCCTGTTGGTGGCTCCAGTGAATGCTCCGCGCTCAAAGCCGAAAAGTTCGCTTTCAAAAGAGTTCGCTCCCTCGGTGAGTGCGTCGCAGTTCAGTGCGATGAACGGGCCGCCTTTGCGTTCTGAAAGTTCGTGGATGCTCCGGGCGACGTATTCCTTGCCGGTGCCTGCTTTTCCGCGGATGAGCACGGTTGCTGCGGTGGGGGCGATTTGGCGGACGAGTTTGCTCACTTCGCGCATTTCGCGCGTGTTGCCGATGAGTTCGCCCGGGATGCCTTCAATGACGTTGCGGATTTTCTGGCACTCGATTTGATGTGCGGCTTCGACCGTTTCAAAATTCTTTTTTAAAATCCCCTGAATGCTCTCTAAGAGTTCGCCACGCTTGCGAACCTTTTGGATTTTCTCGACAATGGCCGCGAAAGTCGTGTTTTCAAGAGCTTCGATATCCATTTGCGTTTCGGGGAGTCTCTGTTGCTGCGTCGAGCCGTTTTATGCGACCCGACGCAGCTCTAGGAGAGATGAACGACTTTAATATAGTAAATAATTTCGATTTTGTTTTACAAAAATGTAATAAAATGAATATTTTTTACAAAAATGTAATGAAAATGGGCGAAAATAGGTGATTTTGTACAGTGCAAAGCTCAATTTTCGTTGCTAATTTTGTCGCAACTAAACAAAAGGTCGGTAATAAAGCCGTTTGCCGTCATCCTGAACGATAACTTTTAAAAAAGACTGGTAAAAAATGAATAATAGTCGTAATAAGGCCATCTACGATATCGCAACTTCCCCTGTGGGCGGTTCCATGCCTGCCGCTCCCGTGAACGTCGATTTCTATGGTGAAGATGTTTTCAACGCCGATGCTATGCGCACCTATCTTCCGAAAGATATTTGTGAAAAGTTGCTCGCGACGATTGACGAAGGCATCGCGCTTGACCCGAGCATCGCAGGCGATGTCGCGCACGCCATGAAACGTTGGGCGATGGATCGCGGCGCAACGCACTTTACGCATTGGTTCCAACCTTTGACCGGCTCGACTGCCGAAAAACATGATAGTTTCCTTGAACCATCCGGTTGCAAGGCGATTATGATTTTGAGCGGCAAGAACTTGATTGTCGGTGAACCGGACGCCTCCAGTTTTCCGAGTGGCGGACTTCGTTCTACGTTCGAAGCTCGCGGCTATACCGCTTGGGACCCGACGTCGCCTGCGTTTATCAAACGCCATGGCAACGGTGCAACACTTTGCATTCCGACTGCTTTTTGCAGCTACACCGGTGAAGCGCTCGACAAGAAGACTCCGCTCCTTCGCAGCTTGCAGGCGCTTTCCAAATCGACTCGTCGCCTCATGACTTGTTTCAAGGCCGGCCCAAAGAAGACGACGGTCACGCTTGGCGCCGAACAGGAATATTTCCTCATCGATAAAAGATTTTATCTGCAACGTCCGGACTTGTATCAATCCGGTCGCACGATTTTCGGTGCAACGCCAGCGAAGCACCAACAAATGAATGACCATTACTTTGGCAGTATTCCGAGCCGCATCTTGAACTTTATGAACGATGTGGAAAAGGAACTGTGGAAACTTGGCATCCCGGCAAAGACGCGCCATAACGAAGTGGCCCCGGCTCAGTTCGAACTCGCTCCGCTCTTTGAAGAAGTGAACCTCGCTTGCGACCACAACATGCTCGTGATGGAAACGCTCAGGAATGTCGCCGACCGCTACGGTCTCGTTTGCCTGTTGCACGAAAAGCCGTTTGCAGGCGTGAACGGTTCCGGCAAGCACAACAACTGGAGCATTTCTTATGGCAAGGGCAATTTGCTCAATCCTGGGAAGGACCCGCATCAAAACGCCGTGTTCCTCACCGCCATTTGCGCCATCATGTATGCCGTCGATACGCATGCTGATTTGCTCCGCATGACCTGCGCAGGTGCCGGTAACGACCATCGTCTCGGCGCTCACGAAGCTCCTCCGGCGATTATCTCCATTTATCTTGGCGACCAGCTCACCGACGTGATTGAACAGCTCGAACAAGGCGTGCCAAGATCCAGCAAGCAAGCCGGCGCCATGAAGCTTGGTTCCGATATGCTGCCGCCGCTTCCGCGAGACGCGACTGACCGCAATAGAACTTCGCCGTTTGCGTTTACAGGGAACAAGTTCGAATTCCGTGCACCGGGTTCTAGCCAAAGCTGCTCTGAACCAAACGTTGTTCTGAACACGATTGTTGCCGAAGCGTTCGATATGATTGCCGAACAACTCGAAAAACTGGACGACAAGAACTTCCATACGGGTCTGCAAAAAATCTTGCAAAAGATTGTGAAGGAACACAAGCGTATCCTTTACAATGGCAACGGCTATACCGAAGAATGGGTGAAAGAAGCCGAAAAACGCGGCCTCCCGAATATCCGCACGTCGATGGAAGCGCTCAAGGCGCTGACAAAGGAAGAAAACATTGCCCTCTTCGAAAAGTATGGCGTGATGAACCGTGCCGAAATGGTCTCGCGTTACGAAGTGAATAGCGAAGATTATCACAAGCGTATTCACATCGAAGGGGAAGTCGCTCGCGACATGGCGAAGAATGTCATTTTGCCGCGCGTTGTCGAAGCGTATTCCAAAGCGCTCAAGACAAATGAAATGGCGCTGAACCAAGGCTTCCCTGGGCTTGATGGTTATGCCAAGAGCATCGGCGAAGGTATGACTCGATTGATTAGCGCAATTGAAGTAATGGAAAAGTCGCTTGATGGGCTCCATGAGGGTATCGTCGATGCGATTGCGGCCCTCCGCAAGGAAGTTGACGGCCTCGAAAAAATCGTCCCCGACGAACTCTGGCCTCTGCCGAAGTATAGGGAAATGCTTTTCATCTATTGATGAAAAGCATGGACAACCGTCGAAGGTGGGTGTCCCAATGCCCTTTCATCTATTGATTCCTTTATCTTACTAAGGTAACTTCGATTTGCTTAAAACAGTACGACAGAAGATGTCGTACTGTTTTAGTATATTTCAAACCATGCCGATTTTCACCAAGTACATCGCCAACGAAGAACATTATTCCGAAGTCATCTCGCGAATCACTTCCGTTCGCGAAACGCTTTGGATCGGAACGGCCGACATCAAGGACGTCTACGTAAAACAAGACGGCGAGTCGATTCCTCTACTTGGCCAGTTGGCGGCACTTCTCAAACGCGGCGTCGGTGTGCGGCTTGTACACGCGAAGGAACCCGGCCCGAACTTCCGCGAAGATTTCGACCGCTATCGCATCCTAGCGACAGACCTGGAACGCGTCATGTGCCCGCGAGTCCATTTCAAGATGATTATCTTCGATCTAGAAACCGCTTACATCGGCTCAGCAAACTTGACAGGCGCCGGCATCGGAATGAAAAGTTCCCAACGCCGCAATTTCGAAGCGGGAATCCTCACCAACGACCCGCAAATCGTCGAAGCCGCCATCGAACAATTTGACACGCTCTGGATGGGGGCACACTGCCAAAAATGCGGCCGCCAGGAATTCTGCGGAGATAGGATAAAGTAAAAGCTATTCCTCGTACTTCTGCACAAACTGTTTCGCTGTATCAAGAATCATTGATCGCAATGTCTGCGGCTTTTCCACCGTTGCGATATTTCCAAAGAACATCACCCATTGCTTAAGCATCTCGTTTACCTCGACCTTCATCGTCACGCGCAAATCACTCTTGCGTTCTTCGATACGCATGGATTGATGATAAGGACGTTCCTTGAGCGTATTCCAAATCTGCTTTTGGAACTTGATGACAACTTCTTCGGATTTCGGAGATTGTTCCCCGAGCAAAAGCGCTCCTGAACGGATTCTCGCCCGTAACGATTCGACATCCTTTGGATTTTCCACAAACTGTTCACGCGTGAGTTTTGCGGACTCAATACGGCAAAGCTTTAGAGCATAAGTCTTTCCTAGATGACTCTGCGATACGCATCCAATGTAGATGTCGCCCTGATGCACAACGACCATCAAAGGCACGCGAGGCTTGTCCGTTACATTGCCCCAATTGTCCGTATATTGCACTTGAACTTTTCGGTGTTCGCGAATCGCCCGCAGAATAGTGTACAAGTTTTTTGTCGAATTCTCATCAACCCCAGGGGCCGACCCCATAAAAAGAATGCGGTTGCTCAACGCCGATGAAAGTTGCGAAAGCGTGTCCTGCGATTTCTTCGGGAGGTTCCCGCTAATCTGTGCTGTCAAATCGGTAACAAGCGAAGCCGAGGCCGGATAAATATTCGCAATACGTTTCAAGAAAACCAGGTGCAATAAAGTATCGCTAAATTCAGGGAATACAAGCTTATCTGCCTTCGGAACATTTGCCTGATAATAAATCTTACCGTATTCCGTATGGCGTTCGATATATCCGCCGGGAATATCGATAAGCGCCAACATGTCTCGTTGCACACTACGCAATTCTCCTTCGGGAATGTCCATATTGTGCATAATTTCCGTTATGGAATAACGGTTGTTATAGTGCGCCAACAGAAACACAAAAATACGCACCATGCGCTCGCCACGAGTCAAATTCTCCATAAAACCTCCTGGAATCACTTTATAATATATAAAAAGCAGACGACAATAGATGTCGCCTGTTGGTTTTTTTTATTGAAAAAATTTTTGAGGAGCGGAAGGCACACGACAGTATTTGTCGTGTGGTGGTGCTATATTGAAATGGAAACTATTTCTTAGGACAGGTGCACTATGGACTCTTTTACGGATAGACGCGATAATGAAACCTACAAAACAGTAAGAATCGGAAATCAAGTTTGGATGGCCGAAAATTTGCGCTACAAAAGTGAGGGTGCTGTTGCTCCCTTTTGTTGCAGTGAATCGAAATCGAAAATATACGGGCTATTGTACTTTTTGCAGGACTTTGACAGATTAGCTCCTGATGGTTGGCGAATCCCGTCATTAAAAGATTGGATAGGCCTCTTTCGAAATATTCACAGCTTGCGTACAGATGATATCGTGAATGATATCGTCTTTGCGTCTGCAGGAAAGTTTTTGAAGTCAGCAAACGATTGGGAACTGGATGACGATTTTCTTTGCGGGTGCGCGCCTGACGAAAAAGCGGATCCATTCCATTTTTCGGCATTGCCGACAGGGTATATACAAGATTTTGCACTCGTAGAACAATGGAAATCTGCCTCATTCTGGATTGCGAATGATTTTGATTTTTGGACATATCGCATTGTTTTGTACAACTTTACGAATAGTGCACATATTGAAAGCCGTCGAAATGCAGACACTTTCGCATGTTCAATCCGTTGTGTCCGGGATTGTTCGTAAATGACTGTAATAAAACTTAAAAAAGGATTTTCTATGAACATTCAGGAAAAACAAATAATTGCAGATGTCATTCGTGACTTTAGGCCCGCGCTCGAAACACTCGACCGTTATGACCATGAACAGCTTGCGTTCCCTAAAAGTTTGGCTGCCACTGTTGGCGAACGCATCACCTACGAAGAAGCAATTTATGCAATTGCTGTCCTTAAAGAAATGTTCAATGATAGCGACATTTTTGGTACCGAGAAAGACGCCTCGTTTAAAAGCTCGCTCGGACAAATCTATCAGACCTTCGATGGCAAAGAATTTTACCCGACTGCAGAAATCAAGGCCGCAATGCTCCTTTATTTGGTTATCAAGAACCATTCTTTTGTGGATGGAAATAAGCGTATCGCCGCATTCGTTTTTCTTTGGTTCTTGTCGCGGAACGGAATCCTCTACAAAGCAGATGGCTCGAAGAATATTGCCGACGGAACCCTCGTGGCCCTGACGCTCCTCATCGCCGAAAGCAAACCCGAAGAAAAAGAAACCATGGTGAAACTCGCGACGAACCTGTTGGGGATGTAAGGTCATGAGCGTACCGAAGTGACTACTGGATTTATTGAAATGATGGAAAAACGCGCTCTTTACATCTGCGGTGACATTCACGGCGAATTGAATCGCCTAGTTTGGAAAGCAACACATGAGTTAAAAATCGCATGTGCTGATATCCTCGTAGTCGGAGATTTCGGAGCAGGTTTTGGACGCCCCAATTCCATGGACGTTCGCTATCGCGAAGTTCGCGCATCACTCGATGCAAACGACATCTGCTTATACACTATCCGTGGCAATCACGATGACCCCGCGTTTTTCGATGGCTCCCATAATTTCGAAAGACTCCACTTTTTGCCGGATCATCGCCTTGTTGAACTTTGTGGCAAACGAATCTATCCCATTGGCGGAGCTGTTTCAACGGACATCGACCTGATCGATCCGCTCACGAGAAAATCTCGTCGAATGAAAAACGATGCTCTTATCAGATTCGGTTCATCCAAACGCATTTGGTGGGCAGATGAAGCTCCGACTCAAATTACCGAAAATTTTCCTGACTCCGTTGACATCATCGTGTCGCACGAAGCCCCTTTATCATTCGCTCCTGCGCTCCAACGTGAGTCTCACATACGCGAAATCACTTGGCAACAGGTGCTAGAAACCCGCCGCTATCTCGATGACGCCTTGAAAAAAGTCAAGCCGCCCCTTTGGTTTTATGGTCATTACCACAACCATTACGAGGGCTTCGTCAACGGCACAACTTATCGCGGGTTGGATATTTGTGAAATAGTTCGCATTGAAGGGTGAAAAGGCGAGCTATTTTATTGGAATGTTGCAGAAACGGCCATATTTCGTCAATAACGCAAATTAGATTAGTTAAAATAGCGAAAAAAGGCTGAATTTTAGCAAAAGCGCACTTTTGCACGCTCACTTTGTAAAAATTTGATTATATTGAGCAAAAAGAGGTTTTTATAAGGCAATCGCGTTTTTGACATAAGTTTGAGCTTTGCTCTTGGCTTTCATTCAGAATCGGCAAAATTTTGTTTCACGGAAGACTAA
>Ga0247609_10006398_pt1 | contig 11345 bp, 25 predicted proteins | sample 172DNAGHGlowgp2_FD_193487 | JGI IMG/M metagenome (GOLD analysis project Ga0247609, IMG submission 193487) | Sheep rumen microbial communities from Palmerston North, Manawatu-Wanganui, New Zealand - 1728 DNA GHGlow gp2 | ecosystem: Host-associated > Mammals > Digestive system > Stomach > Rumen ... | reverse complement strand
CGATAGTGGGGCATATGTCAATTATCAAACCAATGAAGAAAATTGGATTGTCATCGACAGAGCACCATATGAGGTTGAGGAAACCTTTTGGGTATATGGGTATCATCCAAGACTCCAAAGGAAAACATTTATGTGGATATTTGAAAACTTCATATTAAAAGATTCAAATAACAAATATATGTTCAAGAATGTTGTTGTTTATAACAATAAGCTGCTTGTTGAATGTGATGGAAAATTGGAAATGGTTATGTGCAAAAACAAGAGTGATTGCATAAGATTATATAATATGATTGAGGAATTTGCAAAGAAAAACAAATGCAAATATATTCTCTTTATGGGAAATATTGCGCACAGCAAATATAAAGAAAATTGGATTCAAAAAATCAAGGATTTAACACACTGGAACGACCAAAAAGTGCGCAGATTATCGACACGGGACTGAGTGAAAGATAATGAAAAGATAAACTGACTTTTAATTGGGGATTAAAACAAAAAGAGTGGGAGCATTCCTCACTCTTTCTTTGTCTTAATCTCTTTGTTTTACTATTATTTTAACTCCATCAAAGTTGATGTCAATTTCTCCTTCTGATGGTATAAAGTCTTCTTTGTCTCCCCTTCTGTTTCTATAGAAAAGGTCTTCATCAACCATTTTAAATTCTTCCTTGTTTAAATAAATTATCAGTTCAGCCTTTTGTGTAACTCCATCTTGACGAATAGCTCCTGATACCATCTTACCAAGTTCGAATATACTCATGCTGCCAAACTTGAAATCCATTTCTTTAATTGAATAAACTTAGGAAATTATTTATCTTGAATTTTAGCTTAGTCCAAAACGTAAGTTCAACAGTTTTCTTTCCACTGAGAACCTCATTCATATCCTTTCCCATTGACCCATTAAGCTGTTCAGCAATATTCCATTGGTGTCCCTTCAATGCCAATGCGTCCATTCTCTTCTCACTCTTATATGTGGTCAATTCCCTTTTATATTCATAGTTACTCATTGTTATCAATCCTTTCAAAAAACTCTTGCAATGTGTGTATCAACCATACAATACCACTTGCGAAGAATCCATCTAATATCATTATTACCCACCAAGGAGCACTACCACTTAACAATAACATAAATGGTGTTAGTTTAAGTGTTGGCAATAGCAATGAGTTTCCTATACTAAGTATAAAACCAACCCATGTCGGGAAGCATATCATACATGACATAAGTTCACCAAGATTTGAATGTATCTTGGCTGCAATTTCACGAATCTTATCATAGACATGCATTGGGCCGTGGGCATACACAAAATGATTGGATATTGCATATGCTGTTATTGAAAATATGAATATTATTACCCACTCCATTAGTCTCTCATTATTACACTTGTTATTTCCTCTGGGTTAACACCCTCAACTGTCTCTATAGGCTTTTCTTTTTCCTTCTGAGCTTCTTTCTTCTTCTTGGTGTACTTTCTCTTAGGTTTCTCCTTTTTAACGCCTTCAGTGACGAATTTAAGCGTTTGCAGTTCTTCATATGGAAGACGTGAGAATAGTTCCTTAAGTTCTTCAACTTTTTCCTTAAGTAGTTTCAATTTAAGCACAATATCGTTATTGGCCTTAATTGTTTCCTCAATAAGGTCAAACATCTCCTCATAGGTTGTATCATTTGAATCAGCATAATAGTAGGTCATCATCCCATCATCTGAGGGAGTTACCTTTATCCTATTATCCTTGCTTGGATATGCTTTCCAATTATTTGGTAGCACAACCTTTACCATTAAAGCCTCATTATACATTTCAATACCCCTAAAATAAGGCTTCATATCATTCATTCTGTCTTGCAGTGATTTTTTCATTTTATTAGAATCCGCATATAATCATTGTTAGTACATATGATAATGCTACACCAAACATAACTAATTCATTCTGGGTAGCCAATTTACCATTCTTTAACTTAAACACGCTTATAACATGAAATATATCTACCAATAATATCAATATTGATAGAATAAACAAAAACACTTTTAATTGTAATAGTAATGCTGCAATCATGGTTCTTCAACATTTTCTAAATGGTTATTCCTAACGGTAATAACCTTATTTTCTGTAACTGACCTTTCAAGACCATTATCATCCACGATGAAAACGTTGATTGGCTTCAAATTAAACGGATTATAAAATGTCTTTACATCTTTTAAAACATATTCTCCGTACTTTGTTACTACTATACTACCTTTTTTAAATTCCATATTAAACAAATATTATTTAATTAAATATACTATTCTTTATAAAATATAAAAAAAATGCTTAAGAATTAAAGTGTTCTTAAGCATTATTTCCTTTTTTTCAAATCTAATCCAATTCCGACTCCAACTGTCATTCCCCATTGACGATTAATTGGGTCATATCCTGCGGTAACTGCTGGCCCAATTGACACTCTATCCCACACTGTTTTCTTTTTATCTTTCTTCCACAGAGTTACATCAGACACTTGTCCACCATTGTTTGAGCCAATTGTTGTGTGGTTAACTCCACCTTCCTCTTTATTGATAATGGTAAACTTGTTCTTTACCTTTGCTTGTATTGAGTACCAATTTGGTTCAGTATATGAATTGACATTCAACTTATATTGGAATGTATCATTTGGCTCGCTCACATATTGGTAGGTTTTTGACACCAATGGTTCTGTGATAGTAATCGTATCGTGAATACTGTCGTGGATAATTGTTGGCTTGGAATTGTTTTTCCCAGTATTATAGTCCTTTTCGTGGGTAAACTGTATAACATAATCCAACTTATCCTTGTATTTCTTTAAGGAATCATATAATTCCCTATTTTCTTTCCTCAAGGAAGAAAAAGTCTTGCTATAATATATCTTATTATAGTTATTAAGACTATCATAATACTCAACTTCCTCAATAAGCCTATTTGTATGTTCATATGCTCCATATGCATACCATAGAAGACCACAAGTTATGAGGAATAACGCCAAGACAACATAAAAACATTTCTGCATTTTCATATTACTTTCCTCCTCTATGTTTCTTTGACTGTACCTTTAGGTCAAGAAGTTCACTTATAGTTCTTCCATAGGCTTTCATCTTATCTTCAATCATCTTATCATCTGGCAGATTATCCGTCCTATGAAATGATATTCCCATAAAGCCCAATGGTTCATCAGTACCATTTAGATAGATGAATGAAACATACTTTCCACCATCTTCCTTCATACATTTTGCAAAATCATAATCAAATGCTTCTACTTCATCAGCAGTGCCAACAAAGAATTTTTCTTTATACATATACGTTGGGAATGTATACATGTTCAATGGAACGTCTTGGTATTTCCTATAGCATCTATCTACACCATTCTCCCTATTTGCTGCCTCATATGACATATCAGCATATCTAAATGGAAGACCACTGATATTCCTCTTACCATTATGAAGTTCAAAGATGAATACTCTATCAGCATCCAATGAATACATCAAGACTGCAATATCATGTTGTACCTTTGGCGTAACAACAAAATCTCTTAAATTTTCTTTCTCTGTAGTACCTTCATCATCCCACATTCTATCAGAAGTCTTTGTGATGAATGCCTCGTTCTTAACAATATTATATGTAAAATATCCTGCTAAAGCTGTGGCTAGAAAGAAAAACATAACAAAATAAACTTTTAAAATCTTTGACCACTTTGCATTTGCAATTGTTGATGTTACCCATCTTGCAACTTGAGTGTGAACTGGCTCCTTTTTACCACCTTGATTTATGTTAATATTTATGTCCTTGTTTTTCATTTCCTTCTCTATATATTAAATAAATCTTATTAATCCTTCATTAACTTTCTAGCCTTATTCACCATATCAGCAAAACTCTTGTCCTCTTGAACTCTAAAGTTTGATGTGGTTGTCTTTGCTTCTGCGCTCTTATAGCCCCAAAGTTGCTTAATTCTCTCCTTCTGTTCATTAACCAATGTCATATTAGGCTTCTTTGTAACCATTGGCTCTACCTTGTGCCATTCAACTAGATATTGGTTATCTGAACTATCCTTCATAATAAACTTGTTACCCTCAGTCTTATATTCATCTGGAATTCTTGACATCATATGACCCTCAGAGATAAACTGAGTGTTCTTAAAGGTAAGCATCTTGATTTTCTTTGACTCTCCCATTGTTTCTCTTTGTTTTTCTACTTCTGATTTATTTAATTTAGAACCTGTTAGACCAATCTCAACTGCGGCATCCTTGCCCTTCTTAACAGCGTCAGCGTGGTCTTTAGCTGCATTGTAAATGTTACCATCATTGTCGAAGGTAGCATTACCAAATTCATCATTCTTGTGTTTGTCCTCAGCATCCTTTGAGACATAGCCCTTCATCTGAGACTTAACCCTATCTTGGAAAGGTTTATTGATATTGTCATAAGTCAAATCAGACATACCCTTATTATCAGTAGCATTAATTCCACCTCCAAGTTTCTTGGACTTGTTTGTCAAACCACCATCATACTTTTCAGTTTCCTTCTTGATGTCACTGTAGGCTTCCCTATTAATTTTATCTGATTCTTTGTCACCAAACACAACGGGTTTGAACTCGTTATTGGTCTCTTCGTTTAGAACCCTTCTTAATTCTCCTACTGTTATCTTAGTTACCATTATTAATTATTTTTATTAAATCATTATTATTGTGTATTATGTTTTCATTAAACATTTTTTTACGTTTCAAATTATCTGTATAATAAATAATTTTTATTCCCTTTTCACAACATAAATCATATTTTTTCTTATCTAATTTTTTCCTAGTATTTAGACCAATATCACCACCAAAATGTTCTTTAGAAATGAAATGCTGCTCTCCTTGGCATTCTATAGCAATATTATATTTTGGTAGATAAAAATCTAAATGCTGTTTTCCAAGCCATTTAAAACATTTTCTTTCTTCGTATTTTATATTTTCTTTATCTAGAATATTACTGACATTATTTTCTAAAATACTGTTTTGACAATTATGACACCCATGTCCAACCAAATGGCTTCTTGGCGTTTGCCAAAACTCACCATGTTTAGGACAAATTATACAAACTTTTTCATAACAACCTTTATATACAACTTTTGAATAATCATATCTATTGCCATGAATTTTTCTAGCTCGTTTAATAAATTCCTCTGTAGACAAAATCATTTTGCTACCTTTAATAATACCACTACATTTTTTACATCCAAACCCGTGAAGATGACTATTTGGTAGTTGCCAAAATTCGCCATGTGTTGGGCATATTATACACACCCTTCCTTTTTCATCACGATGTTCTAAATCAGTTTTCGAATAGTCATATTTATCCCCATGAATTTGTTTGGCTTCTAATATAAACTGTTCAGTAGTTCTTTTGACTCCATACATATATCTACTCGCTTCATTTATAGCTCGCTTCTTATTTTTTTAAAAAAATGTGGAAGATTGAAGCGAAGAATCTTGTCAAACGGTTAATTACTCCGTTCTATCCACATTATATATTTTATTTATATTCATTTAGATATAATCCTCTTAACATCTGCTCAAACATGAGCTTTGTTGTTAAACTTCCATCAGCAACCTCCTTCTCATTCTCCTCCTTGATTTTTTCATCAATTTCTCGAATCCTCTTGATTGCTTCCTCATTTGCCTCGTAATCAATCATATCTTATTTAAAAAATCTTTCTGCATCTTTCTGATAATTCATATAATTTTGATGCTTTGGATTATTCTGAGGTAATGTCATTCCATTTCTACTTCTTTGTGCGGTTTGATTGAAATCATCAATTGAATCAAATCCATGTCTTTTACGCATAGCATCACCCCAAGCATTACCTCCAGCAGCAGCCTTACTTCTCATTTTCATTTCTGTGTCATAATCACCATTTTGTCTTGCTTGATTGGCTTGGTTTAATCTACCTTGTGAATAATTATGATATAATTCTGGAGACATTTCAGCTAATATTTTATTTACTGATTCTTTTACAATATTATGAAGGTCACTTTCTGTTAATCTTATCAATTTATCCATAATTTATATAATTTTTCATATCTTATTTCTTTCTATTCATAGATATTGAGCCACCTCTTTCTAGAGCTGGTCTCATATCAACTTGATTGATTGGAGCATTTGTAACATCACCAAGATTATGCTTTTGTCTCATAATTGGCTCACTGAATGCGTTTCCTCCTACTTTTTTTTTATTCTTGCCAGCAAATGCTGGAGCATCAATATGGTTCTTTGCTTGTCCAGCAGCGCCACCTACATTAATTCCAACACAGTTGGTTGCACCACCGCCACCAATCTCACCATCTTCAGTAAGTATTCTATTGATGGATTCCCTAATCATTCTACGTAGGTCTTCCTCTGTAATTCTATATATTTTCTTCATATCTAAAGATATTTATTTACTTATAAATAGTGCATCTATTTGAAAATTGTTAATAAACATTAATAAATTTGGTTATTTCAAGAATTTTTAGTACATTTGCAACATAATTCAAACAATAAATTAAAAACATATGGATAAGATTCAAAAAATCATTGAAGCCTATAACAAGAAGGCTCGCAAGTGGGGATTTGATGAAATTGAGATTGTTGATGGTAAAATCTCAAAGTCATTCGTTGGTAAAGTCAATATGAATGGTGGAATATTCAAAGGTATTAAAATCCTCTACCAAAATGGCTACATGAAAGAGGAATATGACAAAATCAAGAAGGCTCTGCCTAAAGTAACACCAATGAAAGTTGAAACCCAAATTGAAAAGAAGGTAGAGGTTAAACACAAGGAAAGTATTGAGGAACAAGCCCTTGCAAATACATTTAGGGGTTAAGACAAAAAGAAAGCACTGAATTGGGTTTCAGTGCTTTTATTGTATTTATTTCTTATTTCTAAGAATATTATTAATAGTTTCAGATACTAAACTTCTAATATCATTTTGTGTTAACCTAATTCTAGATTCTGGCATCTCAGCTCTATCAGCGTTGGGATTATAAGAACCTTGTTGTCTAGGTGGTGTTGGTTGTCCATTACCTTGAGGTTGTTGTGGAGCTTGTTGCTGTTGTGTGTTACCTTGAGACTGCTGTTGTGGTTGCGCAAATGCATTTTGAACTTGAGTGTTAACTTGCGGTTTTACATTTGCTGTGTTTTGCGCCATTTTATTAAAATTAGCAGCAGCTTGAGAGAATTGCATACTTATATTATCCAATGAAGATGCAATCTCTTGATTACCAGAATTATTAGCAACTTGCTGCATTTTCTGAATAATCTGTTGAACTTGTTGTTCATATTTAGCAAAAGAAGAAGCCCAATTACCAGTTTTATATGTGCTAGCAACGTTCAAATTGCCTTGTTTTGCTCCTTGCCAAACATTTTTTAGTCCACCCCATATACCTTCTTCCATACCATTTTCTTTAAGTATGCTCTTCACTGCGCCCTCAACAAGCATGCGAAGGTCTTGCTCTGTTAATTGTATAGGTTTGTTGCTTTCCATATTACTTTTTCTTAAACTTAATTATTTTTATTCTCTTGTTAGTCTTTTTAGGTTTCTTGTTTGCTGCAAGAAGATTCAATGGATTGTCTTCCTCTTGCTTCTTGGCTACCAACATGTTAGCCTCATTATACCCATCAAATTCAAAACTAATCATCTTCTCTAATGTATTTTCTATTCTTTAGTTCCTTAACCTTTGAAATCCCAAAGATTTCATCCTTGTATGCTTCATTCTTCTTATACATTGTGCTATCATCTTCATAGCCATAGTAATCAAGTGTTCTAACTAAGTTTTTCATAATTTATATTTTTATTTATTTTAGTTTATTCCAAAAAACTGATTATAGAGCTTTCTAACCTTTTCCTTTAATGGATTTCCCATCCTCGTAGGATTTTTCAGTGACTTCTTAACGTCATCAGACCAACCATACTTAACATAATAACGAGATTGCTGACGACCAGTTGTCTCATCATATGGCTCATCAATCCTCTCATCCTTTGTTATTATTGAAAGGTCATATAAACGCTTTCTAAGCTCTCCATTATGCAACCCTATAGACTTTAACCTCTCATTGGGAACTGTGCCAATAGGGTCTTTTAAAATACCCCTTATGAACTCCATAACATCCTCATAGAAGTCTTGGAATGGTGGTCTTCTAGTCTCGTCCTCAAATAAGCGTCTATAAACACCCTCATTGATGTGTATTACCTTCATCTAGTAATTCCTCCCTTCCACATGCTGCTACGATTCCATAAGGTCTTGAATAAGTCCTCGATAACCTCTGCTGTAATCTCCTTAACAGCCTTCTTGAAATCTCTTGAATTATACGCAGATGATATGCGGTTGGATACAATTGATTCAACCTCAGTCTTATTTATCTCCTCATTGATTATTTGTCTTATTCTATTCTCTGAAATCATAAAACATTATTTTTATATAAATATTATAATAATAAAAAAAAAGGATGCTATTTTCTAGCACCCTCTTCTTTTTCTATCATCTTTTTGAGTTCTTTTCTTATAGTCTCTCTTGTAAGCACCTCCCCTTCCTTACATTTATAAGTTCCATAAGGGGGATTACACAGTGAAAATCCATTATTACCATGCACATGTAAGAGATAATTATACCTCCCACTCCTCATTCTGATATAACCATTCATACTCTATCTATTATCTAAAACCATCCAAGTGTAATACTTGTATCCGTCTTTCTGTTTGTGAACCTTAAACCCAACTGATTTATAGAATTCAACTAGTTTCTCATCAAGAAATATGTCCTCATACATAGAGTGAACAATTAGGTAGATAAACTGTCCCTTTGTTTCTTCCTTTATGAAATTAAGTAGCTCCCTACCGTAACCCTTACGTCTTTCTCCTCGTCTAGTGACGAAATCACAGAGGTAAAAAACGCCTTCATCTATTGGGAAATCTAAAACCTCTCTTCTAGCCTTGGTCATGTACTCTCTATCAATTTCCAAACTAGATAAACAAGCTCCATCCTCATTCTCCAAACGGTATCGAGTGGTCTTAAAATTCAAATGCTTAACTGTTAATTTGTTCATTATTGTTTGATAATATAATATTTCTCCTTGTTGTCAATCAAATCCTCATACTTACCCTTGTAGTATTCAGCTTCCTTAAGCTGATACTCTGCATAATCCTTGCTACCTCTCTCAGCGAATTCTTTAGCTATCTTAGCATAACTTATAGCAGCTTCCTTATTCCATTCAGCAAGTTTATCAACTTCATCTTTGTTGATAAATTGTACAAGTCTGTATGTACCATCACCATTAGCCAATGCAGTAAATGTCTTATAGGTACAAGAGTCGTAAGTGTCCTTTTCCTCATTCCAGTTAAGATATGGGTCATAGCCTACGACATCCCTCTCGATATAAATGTTATCGAGATAATAGTGTACCAACTGCAATGCTGTCTGAAGACAAAGAATGTAATTACCGAATGCGTTGGTTTCCATAATGGACTTATGCTGATTCTTCTGCATAATCTTTGCCTTTAAGATACTATCAAAAATATTATGCATCAACTCAATCATGATAACAGCTTGAGGGCATCTTTCTAGACTTTCCTTGTTGAAATGTTCAATGAAAGTATTAAGCATATCTTTCATCTTATCCAAGCAATCGATATGGAAATCCTTAGAAAAAGTGCGCCAGAATGGATGTTCCTTTACCTCGTCATGCTTTTTTCTAAGATACTCTTTGAATTTATTCTCCCACCATTCATCTACCTCTTTATCTGAAAGAGTCAATGCCTTTTTAACTCTATCTTCTTTATTCTTCTCTTCCATTTTCTTTCAAATGTTTCTTAATTAACTCTACAATCAAATACTCACACACAACTCCATTATAGGCTTTGCAATCATCGTAGCTGAATGTGACATTTGGGATTTCCTTAACTGTAAAGGAATTTTCCTCAAGGCAGACTGTATAATTCTCGTCATCAACCTTTACCCTTATATCACCTTCTCTTTCCTTTATCTGGAATCTTGTTATCTCGCTCTTGCTGTATATCGCAGTATCAAATGTTGCTGAATTATAGGATTTTGCTTGTGCAATTGCGTCTTTCTTATCGAGACACACATACTTGTATGAACCATAAGTGTAACGTGAATCACTGCCATCACCTTGAAGGAACATCACAGAATAGTCGAATATCACTCCACAATTGTAATGCACCTTATTATGTAGTTCGAAATAGTAAGAACTATTACCATCTTCACCACGATATATTCTCACTCTAAAGGCATTTGGGATTATTATACCCAATATTTTATAAGGTGTTATGATACAATGATAGTCTCGGATTAAACCACCGATACCCTCGAACACTACGTACACAGTGAATGGCTTGCCTACCTCTTGCTTACGAAACACATTATCATGCTTTCTATAAGGTGGTAAAGAAATGTCTTCCCTCCTAGCTGTGAAATAATCCTCTATGTGTAATCTTAAACTCATATAACTTATTTTTGTGATGTAAAGATACGAAAAAAAATTGGACTGACCAAAAATCAATCCAATTTTTAACATTTATTACATTTTAGCGTATAACAATTCTTTTAAGTTCTTGTAAACCTTGTCATTTATAGGCTTTATCGTACCATCATTAAAGATGGTTACAATAGTCCATCCTACAATATTATGTCCATCAATTATGGCAGATACCTTTGTCCCATCCTCCAATTGTATGGCCTCAGATAATTGATTGATAATTTCTTTCAATTCTACTTTCATTTTTTAATCTTTGTTCTCTGCTGCTTTTTTTAGTTTCTCCATCAAATCACCGTCTTGTGTGATTGAATCCTTCCAATTTGAGAATGCATCTCTAATCTTTCCCAATGTCCTTGCATTGGTATCTGTAAGTTGCATTGCTTCAGTCCATACATAACACCCATCACCAGATGGGTCATTGTATCTAAACTGGAAATCGAGATTTAATGAAGGTATCTTGCCATCCAATGTCATATCATCAGCCTTTGGATAGTACTTCAAAGCGCCATCTGAGAATTGAACATTGTTATTGATAGCCTTTCTAATTGCTTCCTCTTGTGATAGCCTTACATCACCAAATTGTGGCGTATTCTTTGTTATCTCAAAAGCATCTTGATGGCTTTCATCAACTTCTTCTTCCTCAGTTAAGATTTTTTTTTTAGTATCGTCAACAGCCTCTTCCATAAGAATTTTAGCCCTTGTAATGAAGTTGTCATCCTCCTTGGTTTCATTTACAAATTGCTCTGCTGCCCACTTTGCTTGTTCAACTCTGCCCTTTCTTAAGGTATCGAGCATCTTTCTTGTCATACTGTTCTCGTTCATTTGATTAATAATCTATTTC
>Ga0247609_10006397_pt1 | contig 11345 bp, 9 predicted proteins | sample 172DNAGHGlowgp2_FD_193487 | JGI IMG/M metagenome (GOLD analysis project Ga0247609, IMG submission 193487) | Sheep rumen microbial communities from Palmerston North, Manawatu-Wanganui, New Zealand - 1728 DNA GHGlow gp2 | ecosystem: Host-associated > Mammals > Digestive system > Stomach > Rumen ... | reverse complement strand
CTTTGTCCGCATCGAGACCCACGACGACTTCAAGGAAACGGTCGCCCCGCTCATCGAGCACTTCCGTCGCCGCGCCCGCGCCGCTAGCAGATAAGACATTCCCCGCGATTTATTATGTCATTCCGGCCTCCGTGCCGGAATCTCCTTTTTATCAGCAATAACACACAGGCAATAATGCCCAAAGTATTTCATTCAACATTACTTCGTTTATCTCAAAACATGAACGAAGTCTTGCTTTCTAGATTCCAGAGGCGTTCGCTAAAGGCATTACCTAAGTAGACTTTTACCCCCAAGGAAGACTGGATGTGCTTTGTGAATAAATAACTTACGCCAAAATATTGGGCGAATATGTAGGGAAAATCAAAGGTTAACGAGCAGTCTTGATATCCGTTTTCATAACATTTTATATCGTCATAAAGCCAAGGAGAAAAGGCCGACAGGGCGTAGGTTAGAGAAAGCGTTTTTGTAGGGAAAATATTTATATATGCTCCAAAATTACCATTATATTTCCATTCGGAGCAATCGTCGCAATACAAGCTATCAATCCACGTCGTTGACGCTCCTGCCATATTGCCCAGTTCCATATAATTGACTTGTTTCACGGAATAACTAACATTTGCAAATCCGAAAGAAAAAAATCCGCCTACCTCAAAATATTCGCTATTGAAACCGACTGAAGAACGCAGTCTGGGATAAGGATCAAAAGCTGCTCCAAAACCTATGAGTATTCGTTTTGCATTAAGAAAATAGTCGATGGACCCCGTTACCGGAAAAGTCTTGAAATCATAGCGAAGGTCTGCCTTTATATTTTCGTTTTTAGGACATTCCGTGCAACCGTTATCGTATTTGTTTTCTATTCCATGTAATTGCAAATGCCTGTTGCTGTAGTTGCGAATGGTAATATTCGCCTTCCAGACATTAGTCGTATCGTTCCCTATGGGGTACGCCAACCCTGTAAATGTTTCAGGAACAAGAGCTTCAAAGGAACCTTTTTCAATATAACTATAGCTGCACCCCATAAAAAGGAGGTACAAAAAAGAAAAGGCAAGCCTTTTGAGTAACGAGATTCTCATACGCCATAAAATTAGTTTATTTTAATGTTCCGTGTGTATTGTCCCCTAGCATTCCCTTCAGTTCCCGCTTCACCCACTCCAAATCGCTATTCGTAAGCAGCGGAATTAACGCATTGATTTCTTCGATGGGTTTGTCCCACCACTTGAACTTCAGCAACAGCGAAGTCAGTTCTTCATCAAAGCGGTAGCGAATGGTTTCTGCAGGGTTCCCGACCACAACCGTGTACGGCTCCACGTCACAACCGACAACGCTGTTCGCACCGATAATCGCACCATCGCCGATATGCACACCCGGCAAAATCACCGCATTCTGCCCAATCCACACGTCGTTTCCGATGACGGTATCGCCTTTGAACGGCAAATCGCTTTTTGCAGGCGGTTTCATGTCCCAGCCTTCGAGCGTATAGAACGGAAATGTGGAAACCGCATTCATCTGGTGATTCGCGCCGTTCATTACAAATTCTACACCCGCAGCAATCTGGCAGAATTTACCGATAATGAGCTTGTCACCGATAAAATCGTAATGATGCGTCACGTGGCTTTCGAATTCCTAGTCCGCGATGTAGGTAAAATCTCCGACGATAATGTTCGGGTTCTTGATGGTGGGCTTGACGTAGATTTCCTTGTCGTAGCCCGCGATGGGATGAATCGTATTTGGATTAGGAGTAACCATGACTAAATCCCCGTCGCCGCTCTGTAGCCGAGCAGTTTCAAGCTATAAACAGCGGTTCCTTTGCTGATGCTGCGCACGCCTGTGGCATAACCGAAAATTTTTCGCAAGGGAATTTCTGCTTTCAAAAAATGTGTGCGGCCATCGCCATCGATTTCTTTCACGCGACCTTCGCGCGCCTGAATATCGCCAGTCACAAGACCTGCAAAATTCACAGGGCATTCGAGCGAAAGTTCCATGACCGGTTCGTACAGCTGAACGTCCGCAGGTTTCACAAGCTTGGCAACGGCATCGGCGCAGCACTTCTTGATCATCGGCGGGAGCGCCCCTTCGGTCCATTCAAAACGATGGACTTCAAAACGCACACCTACAAGCGGTCCCTTGCCAAGCACGCCATTTTCAGTCGATTCCAAAAGCGCCGAACGCACTCCCGCCAAAATTTCACGCGGAGCATTTTCCATAAATTCTGCGGACAAGCGAATGTCATGGGCGTCACCATCCAGCGGAGAAGCCGAAATGCTAATAGACATTTTATGCGGCCCAATCTGGAACGTATTTTCTACCGGCCCAACGTTACGGCACAAACGTTCTTGCCAGCGCACTTCCGGCTTTCCGGCGCGAACCTCACAACCAAATTCACGCTGCAAACGCTCCAGCAAAACTTCAAGCTGAACCTCGCCCACCGTATGCAAGTACCAAAAGCCGCCATCGTCCTTTTGAACGCGGAAACTCGGATCCATTCGCGCAAGCACAGACAAACTGCGTTCTACATGGGCGTAGTCTTCCACACGTACACATTCCACACGAGTCTGGAGAAGAGGCAAATAACGCTCGCCAATGGAATAATTAACCTCACTGGATCCTTCGTCGCTACGCTCCTCAGGATGACGAACATCCCTCTCGTCTCTCGTCTCTCGTCTCTCCTCTAAAACATTCCCATCCGCATCTAACCTAATCACCTGCCCCAGTTCCGTCTCGAACGGGCTACGCATCGCGTAAATGTCGCCCGAACGGATTTCATCAACAGGCAACAACATGTTCGCCTTGAGTCGTGAAAATTCAAAACCCGTTGGCCAATCACGTCGAGGCAAATCCACATGACTGCGGAACAGCGAAATCTCGCCAATCCCACGGAAATGCCTCAAGCGCACCACCTGCCCAAGCTCATTTTCATCAAACGTCGGGACTTCCGGCAAAAAGAACGAAAGCGCCGTCACGAGACTACGAACGCCAAAGCCTTCCAGCGCCGACCCTGCATAACAAATAACATATTCATCGCTTGATGCAAGCGCTTTAAGCCCGCGCAAAAGCATTTTCGGCGGCACCGGTTTATTCTCAAGCGCAAACGATAAAATTTCATCGTCAAAATTGCTTACAAATTCCACAGCTTCGGCGTAATACTTTTTCAAAAGCGCACGTTCTTCTGCCGCCGACGCATCCGTCGCCCAATCCTCATCAACAGTTTCTTCACCAATATCCGAATGGACCAACCGACTTTGGCTCAGCACATCCAGCATGCCGCACATCTTGCCGTTTTTGAATTGCGGTACAGACATCAGCACCGGACGCACGCCAAGCGTTTCTTCAATGTTGATGAGCGTTTCATCTAGCGAATAATCGGGATTGTCCAACTTATTTACGAACAAAATCGTACGCACTCGCGATTCGTGCAGTTTGCGAAATGCAGCCACCGTCTGCGTTTCGACACCGCTTGCGGCACTCACCACAAGCACAGCGCCTTCCACTGCCGTAAGCGCCATATCGACTTCTGCACCGAAATCGACATGTCCCGGCGTATCAATAAAATTGAACCAAGTGTTCTTCCATTCGAAATGCGCTACGCCGCTTTCAATCGTGATGCCACGTTCCTTTTCTTCGGGCATGTAATCCATCGTGGCAAGGCCATCTTCCACACGCCCCGGGCGGTGCACCTCGCCCGTTGCAAAAAGAATCCGTTCAGAAAGCGTCGTCTTGCCCGCATCAACGTGAGCAAGAATGGCGATATTTCGAATAGGCTGTTTCATAGCCCAAAATTTAAATTTTTATAACGCTTTTAGTCTTCCAAAAAATACTGGACGCTCGTGACCACGCGAACATTCTTAATGTAGGGCGTATTCTCGTCGCGATCGCTAATGGAGAACTGGCCCTGCGTCGCTGTCTTGATTTTGCCAAGTTTGCTATCGGAATCCGCAGCAAACTTTTCACCCGCAGCATGGGCATTCTTGTTCGCCTCGTCAATCATCGCAGGCTTGATTTCGTTCAAACCGTTAAAGCTGTAAATCTTGCGGTAACGATAATCATCACCTGCAAACGCAATACCCTGTTTGAGCAAGTCGCCCTGCTTGCCCATGATTTCACGGATGCGGTCCACGTTCTTCGAGGCTACCGTCGTCACTACTGTAGCGATATAGCGGAACGTACGCTTGTTGTCTCCATAACGTTCCCCTTGAACATCTTCAATTTCTGGAGCAGACCAGCTGATTTCCGAATCCGTGACGCCATTATCGCGTAGAAACTTTCCAAGCGCGGCATTCTTTGCCTGCACGCCATCGTAAATGACAGAAAGATCGTTTCCAACTTCTTTATACACAATTGGCCAAATCACAAAGTCCGCTTTAACCTCTCGTTCCGAAAGGCCCTTGACCGACACAACACGGTCGCGATCCTTTGTATGCATCATGGCGCAGTAGAGGAACGCGCCAAGACCGAGAATTCCGATTGTCAATACAATAGCTTCTTTGATTCTGGACATTTCTTTCTCCTTTGGTTAAAAACACCTAATGATTATGGAATTAATATACATTTTTCAGAAATTTTCTTCCACATTTAAAAAAATTCATCGCAGATGGGATGTAGTTGATTAAATCCGTAGAGCGCCTTCACGGCCAATTCATCAAAAAAATTGATTGTTTCAATACAAAAAATATATTAGTCAATATGGATGGTCAATTCTAAATTTGCGTGCGAAAAAAAAACGAATCAACAAAGGAACATTTATGAAGCCGATTACAAAAGTCCTCACAACCATAATCTTCGCCGCACTCACCGCCATCGAATTCACCGCATGCCAAGACAACCGCGAATGCACTTACGACGCCAACAAAAACACGCTCTCCTGCCCCGAAAAGACTTACAAGACCGTCAATTTGGGCAATAAAATCTGGATGGCCGAGAATCTCGATGTTTTCACCCCGGATTCCAGCGTTTGCTACGGAAACCAACACGACAACTGCAATACGGACGGTCGCCTTTACACTTACGCATCCTCGATTGGCGCCGTATGCCCCACCGGATGGGATCTCCCGACCAAGCAGGATTTCGAGACCACTTTTGCCACCAACGCCCCCGCGACATTCAAGGACTCCGCCGGATTCAACGCGGTATTCGCCGGATTCAAATACTACGATGGCAACTTCGCCGACAAGGGAGCAAGCGCCAGCTTCTGGACAAAAGACAGCTACGACGATTCCAGAGCCTACCTGCTACGCATCACCGACACGAGCGTTACCTACGAGCACTTCAACAAGAACATCTTTGCCTCGGTCCGCTGCATCAAGAAATAAAAAAAATAAAAATGAATTATTTATAGTACAAGACAACGAATGTACAGATTTTATTTAAGTCGTTTACTATAATTTTTCTAACCACTAACCCTAAACCTCCATAGACCTCAGACGATATACATAAGACGTATTCTTTCGTCTATCGTCTTTCGTCTATCATCTAAACTATGAATTGGCTTATTGACTTATTCGCAAAGCCTTCGGTTGGGCAACAAGTTGTTGCGATTGCGCTCACCGCCGCCGTTGGTCTCATGCTCGGCAAAATCAAAGTCAAGGGAATCGGCCTCGGTAGTGCAGGCGCCTTGTTCGTAGGCATCGGCCTTGGGCATATCGGGCTACGCATCGAGCCGAATGTTCTCCACTTCATTCAGGAATTCGGCCTCATCCTTTTCGTCTATACCATCGGCATGCAAGTGGGGCCCGGATTTGTCGATTCCATTCGCCGTCACGGGCTTGTGCTTAACATTCTTTCGACGAGCATCGTGTTACTCGGCGTTCTTGTGACGCTTTGCCTTTACTTTTTTACCGACATGCACGACAATGTCCCCGTGCTCATCGGGATGCTCTGCGGTGCAGTCACAAACACGCCCTCTCTTGGAGCCGCCAACTCGGCCTTTGCCGCTGCCGGAGTCGATACTTCCCTTACAGGCATCGGATACGCTGTCGCATACCCATTCGGCGTCATTGGCATCATCCTAGTCATGATTTTAATGCGAGTCATCTTCAAACAAGATCCAAACAAAGCCGCCAAAGATTACTCTGCAGAAATTGCGGCTACAACCAAAGAAATTGAATCTTGTAGCCTTGAAGTTACAAATCAGAATTTATACGGAACAGCGTTAAAAAACATTCCTGATTTAATTTCTCGCGGTATTGTAGTTACACGCCTCCTTCGTGACGAAAAAATATCGACTCCTAACAGCGAAACCATTTTACAAAAAGGCGACAAGATTCACATTGTCGGCATGCCCGACGCAGTAGCCTCCATGGAAAAGATAATCGGCAGCCGTCTCGAAACGCCCATCACAAAATTGGTGGATGGAAAGGTTGCACAAGGGGCCGCTATTAAAGTAAAAACGATTCTTGTTACAAACAAAAAAATTCTCGGTCACACAATTGGTTCCTTGGCTCTCGCTGAACGCTATGGCGTGAACGTCAGCCGCGTGACACGCAGCGGATTCAAGTTCACGGGTCGCCTTGATTTACGAATCAAATTCGCAGATAAACTTATGGTAGTCGGTACGGCAGAAGGCATTGACGCTGCCGCAAAGGAATTGGGTAATTCTCTTACCGCACTAGACATTCCCGAAATTTTGCCTGCATTTTTGGGTATTTTCTTGGGAGTCATCGTCGGGAGTATCCCCATAGCCATTCCAGGAATGCCAACACCGCTCAAGCTAGGCCTCGCCGGCGGCCCATTGATTGTCGCCATCGTCCTTAGCCGTAAACGCAAAATCGGTCCATTGAATTTTTTCATGGCAAGCAGCGCGAACCTAATGCTCCGCGAATTCGGGCTTACGCTTTTCCTTAGCTGCGTGGGCTTAAACGCCGGAATCAAATTCTTCGACGTGCTCTTGAACGGTGACGGGCTCCACTACATGGCGCTTGCCGCACTCATTACCTTTATTCCGTTAGCGATTGTCGCTGTGGTGGGTCTCTTGGTTTTTAAGGTTAATTACCTTTCGCTCTGCGGTGTACTCGCTGGCGCTACCACCGATCCGCCCGCACTCGCCTTTGCAAACGGGCAAGCAGATAGCGAAGCCGTAAACATCGGTTACGCATCGGTTTATCCCCTCACCATGCTCCTCAGAATTCTGAGCGGGCAGGTGCTAGCCATCCTTTTGCTGCAGGCCCTGTAAAATTTTACTTTATTCCAATGTCAAGATGTCACTGAATCCGGTAACATCGAAAATTTCACGGATTTCAGCGCAAGCATTCTTGATGACCATCGACCCCTGCTTACTCATAATCTTCTGCGCAGCAAGCAAAATGCGTAACCCCGCCGAAGAAATGTAGTCCAGTTTTTTAAATTCAAAAACAAGCAATTTGACACCTTCGTATGCACCTTGAAGTTCAGCATCCAACTGCGGGGCGGTCAAGGTATCGAGCCTGCCTTCAAGAGTGATTGTCAGGCAGTCATTTTCCTTTTCCTTGATGATATTCATAAATAATCCTCTTTTCTTAATTTATAAACTTTACAGGGTCTTGGTGATGGCAAGTTCGTTGTTGTCGCCGTTCCTGCGGTAGCACACGCTGTCCATGGTCTTTTTGACAATAAATATGCCGAGCCCGCCCACCTCTCGTTCTTCCGCCGAGAGCGTGATATCAGGATCTTTGTTCTTCAGCGGGTCATAAGGCATGCCGTCATCGATAAATGTGAGTTTAGCAGTCAATGTCGCCTTGCGAACCTCGACAATCAGGGTCACTTTCGTTGCGCCCGAGAACTTGACAATGTTGCTGTAGATTTCATCAATGGCGATATTTATCTGCATCTGGGACTTCGCAGACCTTTCCATGTGAGCAAGGATTCCTTCGACAAACGCCGTGAGAACCACCTGGTTCTCAGGGATTACATCGACTATCTTCTCGTAACGTTCCCAAGCATTCCGCATTTGCTCCTTCGCGGACACGTCCATGGGGGAGAAAATTTTATCTACAAAATTCTTAAGTTCGTGTTTTCCACCATTGACCACATCAATCGTCTTCTCATAGCGTTCCCAGACCGGTTCACCATTGCCTATGTACTTCACACTCAACATTGTAATGTCGTCAAATTGCGGTACATCCTGTACGAACAAGTCTATTTCTTTTTTCACAAATTTGCAAACATCCGCCGTTTTCAAGTCCTTACTCTTCGCGAGAGTTTTCAATAGCCTTGCATCGCCAAACAGTTCGTTCTTGCTATTGGTAGCCTCCGTCACGCCATCAGTATAAAGGAACAGCGTGTCACCCGGCTTGAGATCATAAACCTGCTGTCGATACTGAACATTTTCCATCGCTGCAATCACCAAGCCGGACCTACTCGGAATAAACTCAACCGAGCCGTCTTCGTGGCGAACAGCCGGCGGATTATGCCCTGCCGACGCGAATTCAACATGGCCAGAACGCAAATCAATAACGCCCATCCACACCGTCACGAACATATTCTGTTTGTTACGTTTTGCGAGCGCATAATTCGTACTGTTAAAAGTCTTAACAACAGACTTGAGGTTTTTCATCATCGTGCGGAGAATAATTCGCGACACCATCATGAAAAGCGCTGCGGGCACGCCTTTGCCAGATACGTCACCGACAACCACGCAAAGATGGTCGTTATCTATCTTGAAGAAATCGTAAAAATCGCCGCCCACCTCTTTCGCAGGCAATATAAACGGAGCGAGTTCATGGCGGTCATCATCGCAAATCTCGTCTTTCTCGCTTTCGGGGAGCATCGCAAGCTGGATGTTCCTTGCAAAGTCAAGTTCACGTTCAATACGGCCCAAGTTCTTTTGTGCGTTGATATTTTCCTTGATAGAGGCCTGCATGCGAGAGAAGGCCTCAGTGAGCAGCGCAATTTCATCGTGCCCCTTAACATTCGGAAGTTCCACATCATAATTTCCGTCACCAAATTTATCCACCGATTGCGCCAGTTCCCTAAGCGGGCGAGAGACCCTAAACGAAATAACAAGGACGAACACCAGTATGAGGATATACCCGCACACAATCATGATACCGATAAGCCTGAGGAGTGCGCCCTGGTCTTCCAGAAACTTCTGCATGGGCCAAACCACCAAAAAAGTCCAATTGTTCGACTTTATAGTAGTGTAGTAGATTGCAGACAATTCGCCACTTCCGACAAATCCGCGGAAAAGACCATGTTCCGTTTTTTGGGAAACCCGGTCAAAGTCCCCCCCATTTTCGGTCTTGACCTTCTGCACGACGAGGGTATCGCTCGCTCCCAGGTCAATCCTTTTCGGATGCGCCACAATGGCGTTTTTTGCCGAAAGAATCATCGCGTAACCAGAATCAGAAACCGGGATGGAGTCCACCGTATTCTTGAGGAAGTCTATGGACATATCGACAGCCAGGACACCAACCAGCATTTCTTCACCCAGTTCGTTCTTGCGCATGATTGGGACCGTATAGACGGCAATGGGTTCATGGACAAAAACTCCAATAAAGGGCTCCTGCCAGCGGCTAGTTTTCGCATCTCTAGTACTCTTGTACCACTCCTCTTTCTCGTAATCTGCACCAGTAACCAGCACCGTAGAATCGTTCACATACCGAGCAAGCCTCATAAATTCACCACTCTTGGTCTCGGGCCCCATTCCTGGCTCGTATGCAACGACCACGGCTATAATCTGCGGAACGATATTGCGTGCATTGCCCAGCGATTGCAACAGGAACTCGTCCATTTCGGCCTTGGTCATTTCATGCGAACTTAAGTTCGCCCCGATATCATCACCAATCTTACGGCCCGTATTGAACAGCTTGTCTATATAGGTCACATTCGCTTGGCTGATTTCTTCGCCTTTCTGGATAACCAGTTTGGAAAGGCCTCCATGCAACTGCATACCGGCTACATAGAAAATCGTGAAGAATACTACAGTGACGCCGATAAGAATCCATACCGACTGCTTGAACGCCAAGCCACGAACATTAAAACTCATCCTTGCCCCTCTTTATAGTCGAACGTTAAAAAGCCTCAACTTAAAATATATTAGAAATTTTCATATATATTTATACGGTCAATCAAAAATGTTTTTGTCAAACGGGTGCTTTATGGAAAAGACGGATATTGCAAAATACGGGCTTCCACCGAAGGAGACCTTGATTCTCCAGGAATACCGCGACAAGCATGCTACATTCGAAAAGCTGTTGGATATAGTCAAAAATATTCTTACGAAAAACATCACTTCAAATCACATCTACATCAACGCCATCGAGGCCCGAATCAAGGCAGAAGACAGCCTTGCGGGCAAACTGGACCGAAAAGCGGGAAAGTATAACGAACTACTGGACTTGACCGACATCCTGGGCCTCCGCATTATCACATTCTACAACGACGAAGTGGACAAGATTGCGGCACTAGTCGGCCACCTGTTCGAAATAGACTGGGAAAACAGTATCGACAAACGCAAGATGCATGACATCCATAGTTTTGGCTATAATTCGCTGCATTATATCTGTCGCCTTCCGAAAAAACTTTACGAAGATCCTGCATACCCGGAATTGAACGAAATCCGTTTTGAAGTGCAGATGCGCACCGCACTACAGCACGTATGGTCCGTGCTGAACCACGATACAGGTTACAAGACAACCTTTGAAATCCCGCGAGAATACTTGCGGAACATGAACCGCCTGGCGGGTATGCTTGAATTAGTCGATGAACAATTCTGCGCCATTCGTACAGGAATAATCAAATACCGCCGTCAGGTAGAATCTTTGGTGCATTCGGGTGAATTTGACGAGGTCACTCTGGATTCGGAATCCTTTGGAAAATATCTAGAACTGAAACCGTTTGACGCGTTGAACAAGCGCATCGCCTCAATCAACCAGGCAGAAATCCTAGAAGCATCGCACATGAGATTCTTGAGCGTATTTAGTTACTTTGGATTCAAGACGCTTGGCGATGTGGACCGGATGCTAACCAATAATTCCGACGACGCTTATCAGTTGGCGGCATTCCAACTGGCAGGAACGGATTTGGATATCATCAATTCTTCGCTAGGAGTCATTAGTCTTTGTACAGTATATACCCTAAAACAGGGCACCGGTATCGACGGCATTGAAAGATTCCTCGAAGCCCTGAACGGAAAGTCAAAAAATAACCGCACCCGTGCAGAAAACCTCTACCGGGCGGCCCAGACTTTGCCTTTCATGAAAAAATAAGTTTCTTATTTGGAAGCGCGTTTCAACATGCTCACCAAGAATTTGTAGAAGCCTTGGACATGGCTGTTGTCCTGCTTGTTCTTGATGCAAGAAATCACGATGTCACGCTTGAGTTCGGCATCGGTTATTTCCAACAACTTGATTTTGCGGTTGTTGATTTTACCCCAC
>Ga0247609_10006396_pt1 | contig 11346 bp, 8 predicted proteins | sample 172DNAGHGlowgp2_FD_193487 | JGI IMG/M metagenome (GOLD analysis project Ga0247609, IMG submission 193487) | Sheep rumen microbial communities from Palmerston North, Manawatu-Wanganui, New Zealand - 1728 DNA GHGlow gp2 | ecosystem: Host-associated > Mammals > Digestive system > Stomach > Rumen ... | reverse complement strand
TATGTTATCGACCGGAGGACGGACCTCCCCGTATCCTACAGCATAGCTGAAATGGCAGAAGACACCGCTGCGGCAATGGATATGCTGGCGGTGGAAAATGCCGTTGTATACGGTGTTTCGCAGGGCGGGATGATAGCGCAGGAGATTGCACTGAGGCGTCCGGAGCTTGTGAGAAAGCTGATACTCTGCTCGACGGCGTCATATATCCCGGAAAAGGCAGGGAGCATTCTTGGCAAATGGGCAGAGCTCGCAGAAAAATATGATATTTCGGGACTTATGCAGGCTTTTGCCGAAAACGTCTACTCGGTCGGATACTGCGAGAAATACCGCGATGCCTTTACCGAATACGGCAGGAACGTAACAGATGAGGAGCTTGAACGGTTCGCGGTCACTGTGAGAGGCTGCTGTGGTTTTGATGTGCGTGACAGGCTCGGCGGCATAAGCTCACCGGTCCTTGTGATCGGTGCAGGAAAAGACCGTATATTCGGCGCAGGATCGTCGGGGGAGACAGCGCAGCTCACAGGCGGCGAGCTGCTCATCTACAGCGATGATGCACACAGCGTTTACGACGAGAATCCAGATGTCACAGCTCGTATAAAGGAGTTTGCAGACAGGTAAAAGAATACCCCATAGAAAGGAGATATACCGTTTCTATGGGGTATGTTCATTCTTCTGCATAGTCGGTGTCCATTGCGACCTGAAGCTGATATTCCGGGAACGCCTTGCTGACGTCTGCAACTATCTCGTTGTATACAGCGAGGCGGTCCTTCGCGTCGAAGCTTATCACTACATCGAAGCGTATCGTGTTTTTGTCCTTTATCAGGTAGAATCCGTGCATCTGCCTTACGAATTCGTGAGAGAAGACTATATCGTGGACCCTGCGGCGCATCTCTATGCTCTCGGGGTCTTTTGTGTTTACGGAATATACACCGACTGCGGTGAGCAGGACGTTGTGCTTTTCGTATACTGACATCTGAATGTCGCGGATAAGCTGGTCGAGACGGTCGGCAGAATAGGTGTCGGGCACCTCGATATGTATCGAGCCGTTCCACGAATCGGGACCGTAATTGTTCAGTATCAGGTCGTATGCGCCCTCAACGTCTGGGAATGAGATAACGGTCTGCTTGATACTCCTTGCGAGCTGCGGGTCATTCTGCTCGCCGAGTATCTGGGAAATGGTGTCCTTGAGCATCTCAAAGCCTGATTTAATGATAACGACGGAGATGATAGCACCGAGCCATGCTTCGAGTGATATGCGGCAAACAAGGAATATAACAGCCGCAACAAGCGTAGATGCGGAAATGACCGAGTCGAGTGTCGCGTCCTCGCCGGAGTTGATGAGCGAGTCGGACTTGACCTTCACGCCCACGCTCTTGACGTAGCGTCCGAGGATTATCTTTACTGCGACCGCAACACCGACGATGATGAGAGAAGCTATCGTATAATCGGGCTTTTCCGGGTGGATGATCTTCTTTACGGATTCAGTGCAGGAGGTGATGCCTGCATAGAGCACGATGACCGAGATTATCATTGCGCTCAGGTATTCGATGCGTCCGTAGCCGAACGGGTGCTTCTTATCCGGAGCTTTTCCGGCAAGCTTTGTGCCGATGATGGTTATGAGTGAGCTTCCGGCATCGGAGATGTTGTTTACAGCGTCGAGGATGATCGCGATCGAGTGTGTCATAAGCCCGATGACAGCCTTGAATGCTGCAAGGAAAACGTTGGCGATTATGCCGACGATACTGGTCCTGATTATGGTCTTTTCCCGTGCCGCACTGCCGGACTCCGGAATTATCTGCTCAGTGTTCATCTGAGAGCTCTCCTTTCATTTTTACAGTATATCAATTTTATCACATTTTTCTTGGAGTTGCAAGAAGAACAGCCAAAAAACGTGATGCGCGGATATATCGGCAATAAAAGGAAAGCATCGGATGCTGTCATTTGTCGGAACGTGCTGTCACAAAAAATACTTGACAAAGGGGGAAATGTATGATATAATCGGGTCAGAAATTTCAGAGAGGTGAGAGGATGAAAAAATAATTCACTTTTGAATGCATCAATAACGTTTACAGTATGTGCAGGGCATATGCTGTTGTTTTGTGCTGCCAAAAGTGGATTATGTTCTCATAACCTCTTTTTGCATTTTTATATAGTCATACATGGGGCATCTGTGCCCATTGGTGTGAGGTTATCTGAAACATAACGGAACTGTTTGGCAGCAAGCAGTTCCGTTTTTTATTCGGAACACCGGAAGGAGGAATAAATATGTCTCAGATAAGAGCCGAACATCTTACATTTTCTTACGAAGGTTCAGCCGAGCCTGTATTTGAAAATGCTTCATTCACACTTGATACCGACTGGAAGCTCGGTCTCATCGGCAGGAACGGGAAGGGAAAAACCACGCTCCTGCGGCTTCTGACAGGTGAGCTTTCGGGGAGGGGGACTCTTTCAAAGTCCGTGCCCGCTGCATATTTCCCGTATCCCGTAACGCCCGGGCAGATGAAGCTTCCGGCGGCAGGATTTGCCGATGAGCTCCGCGATAACTGCGAGCTCTGGCGCGTTATCTGTGAGCTCTCAGAGCTGTGTGAGGACGCGGAGATACTATATCGTCCGTTTGAGACTCTCAGTTACGGGCAGCGGACAAAGGTGCTGCTCGCTGTGCTGTTTTCAGGCGAAAACGATTTCCTGCTCATTGACGAGCCAACGAATCACCTCGATGCTCAGGCTCGCGAAAATGTGCGGCAGTACCTTTCGTCAAAGAAGGGATTCATACTCGTCTCGCACGACCGCGACCTGCTTGACGCCTGCACTGACCACATTCTCGTGCTCAATCGCAAAACGATAATGGTGCAGAGCGGCAATTTCTCCTGCTGGCAGGAAAACCAGCAGCGGCGTGACCGGTTCGCAGAGGCAGAAAACGAAAAGCACCGAAAGCAGATACGCAAGCTGCGGCAGGCTGCAAAGCAGACCGCAGAATGGGCTGATAAGAACGAGCACACGAAAATAGGCTTCGACCCGTTAAAAGAGCCGGACCGATGCATCAGTACGCGCTCATTCATCGGCGCGAAAACCAAGAAAATGCAGAGCCGCGTGAAGAATATCGAACGGCGGATAGAACGTGAAATATCCGAACAGGAAGGTCTTTTGCAGGACATCGAATCTGTTGCGGAGCTGAAAATGTCTCCGCTTACCCATTTCAAGGATACGCTTGTCACGCTTCGTGACTGCACTTTGCAGTATGATGGCGCAGCTTCGCCGGTGTTCAGCGGACTCACGTTCAATGTCCGGCAGGGCGAGCGCATCGCGCTTCACGGCTCGAATGGCTGCGGAAAATCCACACTTATGCGCGTTATCATGCAAAATGCAGGTATGCTCCCGGAGGACGGCGCGCTCAGTATCAGCGGCGTATGCGAAACAGCTTCAAGGCTCGTTATCTCGTATGTTCCACAGGATACCTCGTTCCTTCACGGCAGCATACAGGAGCTCTGCGAGGAGCGCGGACTTGACCGCAGTCTGTTCTGCACCGTGCTTCGTCAGCTTGACCTCAGCCGCTCACAGCTGACAAAGGACATTTCGGGATACTCTGCCGGACAGAAGAAAAAGGTACTGCTCGCAGCAAGCATACTTACGCCTGCACATCTGTACATCTGGGACGAACCGCTCAATTTCATAGATGTTTTCTCGCGTATGCAGATAGAAAAGCTGCTTGAGACCTACCGTCCGACTATGATATTCGCAGAGCACGATGTCCGCTTCCGTGAGAATATCGCGACAGAAACGGTAGTGCTGTGAGAACTGTAAAATCCCTTCACAGTAAGCGTGGATTGAAATAGGTCTTTAGGCCTTTAGGCCTTGACTTGCAGAGGGCGTCGCTCCCTTCACAGGGAGCGTGGATTGAAATTTTTACAGCAATTTCCACACCAACAGAATTCGCGTCGCTCCCTTCACAGGTAGTGTGGATTGGAATAGTTCTTCAGGTCTTTAGGTCTTGACTTGCAGAGGGCGTGGATTGAAATTGCAAGACCTGAAGACCTAAAGACCTAAAGATCTAAAGACCTGAAGGTCTTAGGTCGCTCCCTTCACAGTAAGCGTGGATTGAAATTGCAAGGCCTGAAGACCTAAAGGCCTAAAGACCTAAAGACCTGAAGAACGTCGCTCCATTCACAGGGAGCGTGTATCCGAAGGTTCGGCACAGCCTGTAATTGTGTGCGTATGACAAGAATTCAAGAAAACAGCTGCAAAGGGGAGCCCCCTTTGGCGGTTTCGCAGGTCACCAATAATACGCCGTAGGTTTACGGCTCGGAAGCCCGCAATTTCCGCCAACTGGAGCGCACAGAACTGCGGCTGTTTTTATCTATAGTCTTGGACTATACGGAACGATAATCCTTTTGTATTGGACAAATGCCTATGGGTATGGTATGATTAGCACATAGCAATGATACAGGAGTGATGATAATGAATATCAGCAGAAATATCACCTTTTCGGAGCGAATGCGATGTAGGCACTCTCTCCGCTGAATGGATAATACTTAAATTTGAAAGGTGATAAATATGAATAATAAGGCTAAGATCGTATCAATACTTGCAGCATTTTCGCTGCTTACAGGCTGCGGAGCTTTCAATAACAGCTCCGAAAGCTCTAAATCATCAACAGCAGCACCCGTTGCAGAGGACGCTGCTTCCGAGGACACTACAAAGGACTGCTGTGAGGACAAGAGCTCTGACTGCTGCTCAGAGCCGGCAGACTGCTGCGGAGATGATGCTGCGGCTGCATTCGGAAAGCCCGAAAAGGCTGACATCAATATCGGCTACCTCAACTCAACTGCACACCTTCTTGCTTTCGTTGCACAGGAGGAGGGCTACTTCAAGGAGGAGGGACTCAATGTCACTCTCACACAGTTTTCGAGCGCTTCCGAGCTTGTGAACGGTCTCGAATCCGATAAGCTCGATGTTGCTTTCATCGGCTCAGTACCGACTCTCACATTCGCGAGCCAGGGACATGAAATATCCGTTTTCGGCGGTGCGATGACGAACGGTCACGGCTATGTCATCAAGTCTGAATTCGCTGAAAAGGACGAGGAGGGCGTTCAGGTGCTCAAGGGCAGGAACGTTGCTTCTGTCAAGAACAGCGTACAGGACGCGGAATTGCAGATACTTCTCCGCGATGCAGGCATTGAGATAGGCGAAGGCGAGGACAAGGTCAACATCGTTTACTTCGACAGTCAGAAGGACGCATATGCGGCACTTCTCAACAGCACTATCGACGCAGCTTCGGTCTACTCACCGTATGCTTCGCTCGCAAAGTCGCAGGGCTACAAGGTCGTTTACTACTGCGCACATGAAAAGGCTCTCGAGAATCAGCCGTGCTGCCGTCAGGTCGCAAACACTGCTGCTCTGAGCGAGAATCCCAATACATTCACCGCTCTTGAGCGTGCCTTCATCAAGGCTTACCATTTCACCCAGACCGACCACGACAAGACTATCAAGGACGTCAAGAAGTATATCGATATTGATGAGGAATTCATCGAAACAGAGGTTTACGGCGGCTACAGCGTATCGAGTCCCGACCCCGACAAGAAGGGCACTGCAACACTCAAGGAGACTATCGTTGAGCTCGGCTACACTGAAGATTTCGATATTGAGACGCACTATAATACAGAGCTTTACAAGAAGGCTCTCGACAGCATTTTAGCTGAGGACAGCGATGACATTTATACATCATTAAAGGAGCATTTTGATGACTACGAATAAGATAGAGATAAGAGACCTGACAGTCAATTACATTGATAACAAGCGCAGCTTCAACGCTCTCCACGACGTTTCCTTCGGCGTGGGAAGGGGAGAGTTCGTCAGCGTTATCGGTGCGAGCGGCTGCGGAAAATCGACTCTTCTGAGCGTGCTTGAGGGGCTTTACGCCCCGGCAGGCGGCTCGGTGCAGATAGACGGCAAGGAGCTTCACGGAACAGGTACAGAGCGAGGAGTAGTGTTTCAGCACTACTCCCTGTTCCCGTGGATGACCACCAAAAAGAACATCGAATTCGGCATCAAGCAGACTCGCCACGGTCTGAGGCGCAGTGAGCGCGCGAAGATAGCCGACGAATTTCTCGCAAAGGTGGGACTTGCAGACTCCGGAAGCAAGTATCCCTCGCAGCTTTCAGGCGGAATGCAGCAGCGTGCAGCTATCGCCCGTGCGCTTGCGATGAATACGGAGATACTGCTGATGGATGAGCCGTTCAGTGCCATCGACCCGAAAAACCGCGTTATCTTGCAGGAGCTCCTGCTCTCGCTCTGGGAGGGCGACGGCTCTGAAGAGCGCAAGACGGTCGTTTTCGTAACACATGACATCGACGAAGCGATACTGCTCTCAGACAAGATAGTAGTTCTCACTGCTCATCCCGGAACTGTGAACGAGGTAGTGAACGTTCCGTTCGAGCGTCCGCGCAGCCGTGCAGAGCTCGTGAAGACTGAGGAGTACGGAAGATTCCGCAACAGACTGCTCTCTCTGCTCAACACAGATGTTGCCGAGCGTATCGGCGGAGATGAGGTGGTATTATGACACTTAAAAAACGCTATCTTCGCGTTGTGCATCTTCTGTTCATAGCACTGCTGCTGATACAGCTGCTTCCCGATAAGTCCACGAAGGAGGTATTCACGGGCTCGCTCGTGGTATTTGCTGCGGCGGCAGAGATCGTTGTCCTTGCGGCATCGTCCTTCATCAAGAAGGAAGAGAGCCTCAAGCTGCTCGCAGATATAGCAGGCTTCATATTTGTGGTGCTCGGTATATGGTCACTTGCAACGGCAAAGTTCAATATCCTCAACGACCTTCTTTTCCCTGCACCCGGAAAGGTGCTCCACCAGTTTGCTGAGGACAGGGAGAAGATATTCGTCAATATCGAAAGCTCGCTCGGAACAACGATCAAAGGCTTCCTGCTCGCAGTCATCGTTGCGGTTCCGCTCGGACTTTTCATCGGCTGGAGCGCAAGGATAGGCAGCGCTGCCACATACATCACCAAGTTTTTCAGCTCGATACCGCCGATAGTTTATATCCCTTACGGTATCGCACTTCTCCCGACATTCAAGTCGGTATCGGTTTTCGTTATCTTCCTCGCGACGTTCTGGCCCGTATTTGCCGGTACGATGAGCGGTGTGCTCGGCGTGGACAAGAAGATAATCGATTCCGCAAAGGTCCTCAACGTCAGCAAGCCCGAAATGCTGTTCAGAGTCATTCTTCCTGCATCGCTCCAGCAGATATTCCTCGGCTGCAATCAGGGACTCAGCGTTTCATTCATACTTCTCACATCTGCTGAGATGATAGGTGCACGCGACGGAATGGGCTACTATGTAAAATACTACTCCGATTTCGGAGACTACACACGCACTATCACAGGACTTCTCGTTATCGGTATCGTTGTTATTGCCGTTACGTTCCTGTTCAACAAGGTGCAGTCACATCTGCTGAGGTGGAAAAGATGATACGAATGTTCAAGCGAAGCCAGAGAACGATAAACTGTTCTTTGGCTTTTTTGATGCCTGATAGGTGATTGTGCAAAATTATACCGGAATAATAGAATAAAACTATACCATTTGCCGAATATAGATTTTTCCTATTGACAGAGAGTGACAATAGTGATATAATACATATTGTTCCGATAGGAATACAGTGAATAATGAGGAAGGAGTGCTGAACATAATGATGAATATGATGTGTTGTTGTATGTGTATGATGAACAATGAACGTATTCTGCGTACTTATGCTCAGCGATGTTGCGCCTTATCGTAATATTCATCGGCAGTAGAGTCATGCGTGGGATGCGTCAGCGTTCTGCGCATTTTTTGTATTCCGGAGGTCATTATGGTAAGTGAAAGAGAAAGCATAACAGCTAAGCTTTGCGCATTCGTGAGAGCGTGGCACTCGAACAGGTCACGCGAGAAGATATTTGACGATTACCTTGCATTTGATTTTATGGGCAGGGAAGAATATGACAGCATCTATGATATTATACGCAGCGGATTCGGCGGCTTGCAGGAGTTCTCACGCGAGGACACCGAGCAGATAATAAACGAATATATCGCTCCGATACCGCTTTCGCGCATTCATTTCAATGAGGTGAGGCTTGCGGATTTTGCAGAGGAAAACGGCGGGATACAGTACGTTATCTGCGGCGCAGGCTCGGATACATTTTCGTTCCGCAACACGAATGAGAATATCACCGTATTCGAGATAGACCACCCCGATACTCAGCGCTACAAGCTCGAAAAGATACGCGAGCTTGAGTGGAACATACCGGAAAATGTACACTTCGTTCCGGTCGATTTTGAGAAGGAGCGAATGTGCGGCAAGCTCATCGAAGCCGGCTTCGACCCGTCAAAAAAGACGTTTTTCAGCATTCTCGGGGTATCCTACTATCTCACGCTCGACGTGTTTGCGGATACTCTGCGGCAGATGTCGGAGCTGTCCTCGCTCGGCAGTGAGGTGGTGTTCGATTACCCGATAAAGACCGGCGATTTTCCTCGCAGAGTCGAGCGCCTTGAGATGATCACAGAGTCGCTCGGCGAGGTGATGCGCGGCGGATTCGATTACAACGAGGTCTCGCGTGCGCTCTATTCGCTCGGATTCCAGATAGATACGTATATGCCGCCTGAGAAGGTGCAGTCGGAATATTTCGACGGCAGAGCAGACGGTATGAGAGCTTTTGAGAATGTGAGCCTCATCTCGGCGACATTCACAGCCGGCTACAACTACGAATAAACATTTTTTTGAAGATAAAAGGAGAATAATTATGAGCAGCTATATTAATTCGGAAACAGCAGTTATCCACGGAGGTATCCCGATCGACGAACGCACGGGAGCAGTGAATATCCCGATATATCAGACTTCGACCTACAAACAGGATGGTCTCGGGAAAATGCGCGGATACGAGTATTCGCGCACGGGAAATCCCACACGCGAGGCTCTTGAATCGCTGATAAACGACCTTGAAGGCGGTTATGCGGGATTCGCGTTCGCATCGGGAATGGCAGCTCTTACGGCTGTACTGAGCCTCCTCAACAGCGGCGACAGAGTCCTCATTTCAAGCAATGTTTACGGCGGTACCTTCCGCCTCCTCGATAAGGTCTTCAACCATTTCTCGATAACGTATACTATCGCAGATACGACAGACCTTGCCGTTTTTGAGAGCCAGATAACAGATGATGTTAAGGCAGTCATTATCGAAAGTCCGGCAAATCCGCTGATGACTGTCACTGATATTCGTGCAGTCGCTGAGGTCTCGCACAGACACGGGCTCCTCGTCATTGTGGACAACACATTTATGACGCCCTACCTTCAGAAGCCGCTTTCGCTCGGAGCTGACATAGTCGTTCACAGTGCGACCAAGTACCTCGGCGGACACAGCGATGTTGTCGCAGGTCTTGCTGTTGTAAGCACGAAGGAGCTTGCGGAGAAGATAGCATTCATCCAGAATTCGACAGGCGGAGTTGCCGGTCCTTTTGATTCGTTCCTGCTGATACGCGGTATAAAAACTCTTGCAGTGCGTATGGACAGACACGTTGAAAATGCAGAAAAAGCAGCAGTATTTCTCGCTTCACACAAGGCTGTGAAGAATGTTTACTACCCCGGACTCGAAAGCAGTCAGGGTTATGAGGTCAACCGCAGACAGGCTAAAAACGGAGGAGCGATGATCTCATTCGAGCTGTACGAAAACTACGATATACGCCGCTTCTTCGAGAGCCTTGAGCTCGTCTCGCTCGCGGAGAGCCTTGGCGGAGTGGAGTCGCTCGTTTGCCATCCTGCAACTATGACACACGCTTCGATACCGGCTGATATCCGCAAAAAAGTCGGCATAACAGACGGACTTATCCGTCTTTCTGTGGGCATCGAGAGCATTGAGGATATACTTGCCGACATCGCTCAGGCGATAGAAAAAGCGGAGGTGCAGAGATGAATTACTACGATTCAATGCAGTCGCTCATCGGAAACACTCCGCTCGTAAGACTTGGCAATATCGTGCAGGCGGAGGGCGTGAACATATTTGCAAAGCTTGAGCTTTACAACCCGTCCGGAAGCGTGAAGGACCGCACGGGGCTTTATATGATAAATGACGCAGAGCAGCGCGGACTACTGAAAAAGGGCGGAACTATCGTTGAGGCAACAGCCGGAAATACCGGGCTTGGCATTGCTTTTGCCGCCCTCAACCGCGGATACCGTATCATTTTCGTTGTGCCGACGAAGTTCTCGGCGGAGAAGCAGTTGCTGCTCCGTGCACTCGGTGCGGAGGTCGTGAACACACCGCGAGAGCAGGGAATGCTCGGTGCAGTTGCGAAGGCGGAGGAGATAAAGGCGCAGATACCCGGTTCGATCTCGCTTGAACAGTTCAAGAACCAGAGCAATCCGCTCGCACATTACGAAACTACCGGACGCGAGATATATGAGGCTCTCGACGGCAAGATCGACTATGTCGTCGCAGGCGCCGGAAGCGGCGGAACTTACACCGGTATTCTGCGGTATATCAAGGAGCGCGTGCCCGGTGCGAAGGGGATACTCGCTGACCCTGTTGGCTCAACGATGGGCGGCGGCGAGCACGCCGATTACAATATCGAGGGTATCGGAAACGATTTCATCGCCGAGACGATGGATATGTCGCTCGTTGACGGCGTTATAAAAATGAACGATGAGGAGGCATTTAGCACAGCTCGTCTGCTCGCGGAGAAGGAGGGCATTATCGCGGGCTCGTCCTCGGGTGCAGCTATGGCAGCTGTTCTGAAGCTCGTTGAGAGCGGTGCAAAGGGAAATATCGTGACTGTTTTCCCTGACCGCGGGGACAGGTATTTCAGTACAGGACTTTACGATTGAGAGGTAAGATATGACTTTACAGCAGCTTAAATACACACTTGCGATCTCTGAGACAGGCTCGATGAACAAGGCGGCGGAACAGCTCTATGTTTCGCAGCCCTCGCTGTCAGCGTCAGTGCAGGAGCTCGAGCGTGAGATCGGGATAAAGATCTTCAACCGCAGCGGACGCGGCGTTACGCTCACGAATGACGGAGCAGAGTTTTTGCAGTATGCGCGTCAGGTCGTCGGACAGTTCGATGTTCTTTCCGAAAAGTACATCGGCAAGGGCAATGTCAAGAAGAAATTCGGTGTCTCAACGCAGCATTATTCGTTCGCTGTGAAGGCATTCGTGGAAATGGTGAAGAGGTTCGACACGGCGGAGTACGAATTCGCTGTGCGTGAGACAAAGACAGGCGAGGTCATCAGCGACGTTGCCGCTCTGCGAAGCGAGATAGGCATCATCTACCTCAATGACTTCAACCGCAAGTCGATAACAAAGCTGCTGAATTCAAACG
>Ga0247609_10006395_pt1 | contig 11348 bp, 8 predicted proteins | sample 172DNAGHGlowgp2_FD_193487 | JGI IMG/M metagenome (GOLD analysis project Ga0247609, IMG submission 193487) | Sheep rumen microbial communities from Palmerston North, Manawatu-Wanganui, New Zealand - 1728 DNA GHGlow gp2 | ecosystem: Host-associated > Mammals > Digestive system > Stomach > Rumen ... | reverse complement strand
GTTGACCAGATTTGTCATGGATGGCGAACTGCTGTTGAGCGTTGCCACGAAGTTCAGCTCATGACGGAACTCCTGCGTGTTGCGCTTTAGACTGAAACGGGCATGCGGTAGCACGTAGGTCTTGTGAATCTGCTGTTCATTTTTCCCCACGACGTAGTCCGTGAATCGGAATCGGTTGTCCTCCAGTGTAACGGACGGACGGAACTGCACGTTCCAGCCCGACGTGCGTCGCCCTTGCGGTGTCTTGCTGTAGTGTTGCCATTGCCAGTCGAGCGTCAGGTCGTGACGATAGCGGTGCAGCAGTCCCTCGTAACTGTTGTCCGAATCAAGAGCCTGCATCAGCATGGCGGCTTCGGAAGGGAGCCAACCGAGAGGCTGGTCTGCACTTTCGTCAAGCACGTCGAGGCGATAGTGCATACGGTCGCCCGACTCGTACTTATAATTAAAGGTGTAGCTGGGGTTGAGCATGATTTCCTGGTTCCAATGCCAGAAGTACTTCGTCCGCACCTGTGCCCCGAAGTCACGCTGAGGCGATTCGCCGTAACGGTTGCGCCAGTCGGTCTGCAGCGCTCCGCCCTCGTAGTGGTTGTAGAGGAAATGGTTGAAGCCGTCCTGCCGCTTGTCGTTGTAGGAAAGGTTGCCGTCCACCGACACGCCGTCCTGCGAAAAAGAAATCTTGAAGAAACTCCAGAAGGACAGGCTGCCGTTCGTCGTGCGGCTGTTGCCCACGGCTTGCTCTCCGTTGCGGCGGATGAGGTGGCGCACGGTTGTGGTCCAATCCGGCGAGAAGAGGCTGTCGAGCACGGAAGCATAATCGCCAACCTGACTCACGCCGAATGTTCCGTTCAGGAAGTTATAGTTGTAATCGCTCTTCTGGTAGTTGAAAGCGGGGGAGAGACTGAACGCATGGTGCGTCTGCAGAAAGTTGTATTTCAGGTCGTGCTGTGTGCTTATGGAGAGATTGCTGGTGTTCGTGCGGCTTGACGTAACATTGAAGATATCGCCGCCTGGAAGGAAGTTGGTTGAACTGCCGCCCCATGCGTTTTCATTGTCGGTATAGGTAACATCTGCGTTGCCGGACAGTTGGAAGCGGTCGCGCTTGTCGAACACGGAGTAGTCTAAGCCACCGCGCTTTGTGGATGTCAGTCCGCCCGATACGTCAAAGTCGCCCCATCCGCCGTTGCCGTCGGGCTTGCGGCGGTCGTTTACATTGTTGAGATTGCCAAAGAGAGAGAGGCGCGACTGCGGCGTATAGCGCATGGCAAAGAGACGGGCCAGGTAACGCTCCTCTGTGCCATATCCTGCCTCTGCGTTGGCCAGCCAGCCGACAGCGTATTGTCTTTTCAGTCTCACGTCCATCACAAACCGTCCGTCGTCCACCTTGCGCCCCAGCAGTTTACTTGTCTCACTCTCTTCTGTATATACTTTCACCTGTTGCACCATATAGGCGGGCAGGTTGTCGAGCAACACGGTGTTGTCTCCCTTGAAGAAGTCGCGCCCATTGAGCAGAAGGCTCTCCACAAACTTCCCGTTCACCATGATGCGCCCGTCGGGTTTCAGTTCCGCACCTGGCAGTTGAGCTACAAGCGCGTCAAGCATCGAGCCTTCTTGCAGTTGGAAAGCATCGGCGTTGTACACCAATGTGTCGCCCTTTGTGTAGAACTTGACCTTGGTGGCTGTCACCGTGACCTCGTTCAGCTGCACCTCGTCCGTTGCTCGTGAAGTGCGGCGCATGGGAACATTCCAAAGAGAGACCTCAATCGTCTTCGATTTCCACGCCAATTTGGTGGCCTTATACACGGTTTCATACCCCTTTGCCTCCAGTTTCACGAGGAAATGGCCGTCCGGCTGTTGTGGCACATCAAATTGGAAGAATGTGCGTATGGTGCCGTTTCCCCGATCCGTGTGCTCGTAACTCTTGGTAGTCATTACCACGGTGCTGTCAGGCCGTAGCAACGAACAGATCACTTCGCCTTTGATGGCCTGGCGCGTGAAAGCATCCACAATGGTGCCGTTTAAGTTCACCGGTGCTTTCTGTGCGGACACTGTGAGGGCTGTGCTGACCAGCGCGGCCAGCAACATGAGTCTATGTTTCATAAGTTGATGTGATTGGTTTACTACTTCATTTCGGGCAATGATAGACTGGAATTTGGTACGCAGATGGAGTGTGGATCAAGGCCATCAACCCGCTCCAGAAGGAGTAGTTTCTGATGAATAAAATAATAAAGGTAGAAAGCGTGGTAGCAACCCTTGCCGTCCATCCAGCGGAGAATGGTTCGGTTGGGACTGAAATGTTCGTCGTTGCCAGATTCCACATTGCTCAAAGCCTGCAGACGAGCACTCAAAGACAGATATTCCTCTCGCGAGCAGCGGGTGCGTACAATTTGGGCTTTTGTCGGACACGGCCCATTTAATCCCAACCACCATTCATGTCCCTCATGGTCGTTGCTGACGAAGAGGGTATCAACGGCTTGGGCATCGCGGCGGTAGCGCATGGTATCCATGAGAGTTGTTAGTTCCTGATTCAGTTCTGGCGAAATGTCATTGGTTTGTTGAACTGGTTTTGCCTTTCTGCGCAGATGGTCGATGAGTCCTCTTGTATCTGGCACCGTGTTGCAATGCTTCCACGTTGGTACAACGACATGTACTACGCAGAGACATTCTTGATAATAGACAGTGTGATAGAGACAGAATGCTCCTTCTGTACAGAAAGAGGCTGTAGTGCAAAGCTGCAAGATGTTGCCATCCTTGTATTTGAAACTTTTATATATGGTGACGTCGGGATTCCCACTTAAAGGAGCAAGAGCATCCGACCATGCAAGGAAATCATGCTGTTGCACGTCTTGCAGGAGTACGACGTGGGCAGGTGTGCGGCTGGCATCACCCTTTGCGCCCATCCACCAATCGTAATTCTCATTCTCAGAATAGCAGAATACGGTGTCAATCACCAGTGCTCCCGGTCTCTGCTCCATCTGTCTCAACAGGTTGACGATGGCTGCCACGCTGTCTGCAGGCAAATCGTGGTAGTTGAAGTTCGGCTTTACATCTGAGGCCCGCTCTGTGACGATGTTGATGCTCTTGGGACTGTTTACGCCATAGCGGAAACTGACCATTGTACGGTTGTAATCCATCAGGAAAAAGGCTGAGGTATCGCCCTGCTCGGGGTGCAGACGCATGGCGATGCGACCCCTGAAAATCTCGTCTGCCTGCTCATCGGTCATGCGATGCTTGTGTGGCAGACGTTTGATGAGTGGTTCTATCTTATCAAGCAGCGTGGCTGTAGCATGGAGCGGGCCATTATTGACTACAATATTACCATATATCGTGCGGTTACGACCACAAACGGCATCAGTCACGGCACCTTCGAGACAATGCTCATTCAGATAGTTGGCAATGTCCATCACGGTCTTGTCCGTCTGGCGTTGTGCAGCCATGCCAAGAGGAATGACAAGACTGATGATAAGGGGAAATAGTCGTTTCATATCTGTTGCTACTTTACATGTTTTCAAATTCATTCACCATAGCCAGCATCTTGTCCTCCATCGTCTGGAGTTCACAGTCGATACAGATGTCCTCCTGCAATTCGATGGATTCTGTAGGAATGTTGTTACTTTTTGATTTCTTGGTCACTACTGGTTTGTCAGTCTTTATTATTTGCCGTTCCATATTATTTGGATGTGAAGTTTGTGCCGTCTGAACACAATCTTCCGCTTGTGGCTCATGTTGCATCTTATTTGTTTGTCGGACAGTCTCCACAGCAATAGACTTTGATGGTTCAACATCTCTGTCTCCTCTATGCAAGAAGAACAGCCCAGTGCCAAAAATGATAGCAACAACAGCCGCAGCGGCAGCCCATTTAAACACATAGCTTTTGTGAAGTGAGACGGACTTGGGCCTGCCTTGTCTGAGACCTCTGAACAGGATGGAGAAGTTCTGCCATTCAGCGGGAACATCCCGATGTGTGCAGAAATAATCGGCAAGCAAGTCTTCCTCTTCTCGCGTTGTCTCAGCAGCCAAGTAGCTGTCAAGCAACTTTTGTATGTATTCTTTTTCTATATTCATGTTATTCTGCTTAATATTTGAAGTAATCTTGACCGGGCTTTCGACATCATACCTCGGCAGGAGGATTCGGTGGTTCCAAGCACTGCGGCAATCTCCGCAAAACTCATCTTATCATATTCCCGCATTTCAACAATTTTCCGCCAGTTGTAAGGTAACTGGCTCATGGCACGATGAACGATGTCACCAGTTTCTTTGTCTTCCACATACTGCTGAGGGGTGAACGGTTCGGGTACGTCGGGTATATTGAATGACCCGTCATCGTCCTTCTCCCGTCGATGGAAGATCCTCATTATGGGATGTCGTCGCCGCTGACGTAAAAGGTTCAGTGAGAGATTCCTCGCCATCAAGCTGGCCAAGTGCTTCACTTTGTCTGCGTCATCGTGCAAGTCATTATGTCCTTCCCACAATCTCAGCAAGACCTCTCCGGCCACGTCTTCTGCTGTATCATGATCGTCAAGCAGTGTCAATGCTTTCGCCACGGCTATCTGTCGCAGCTCCACTACCAACGATATGTACTTTTGACGTTCCATACTTATAATACACCGAACCTACTCAAAACGCTACGCAAAAATCAACATTTTTTTACTTGCTATGTAAATTGACCCTATCAAGTCTCGAAAAAAGGTCGCTTGATTCCTCTCAAACGACCTTCTATTGCCTTATTATAGACAATTGTGTTCCGCTCATTTCTTCGTATTCCCATTCTCTTGCATCAAGAATTTCCGAATCTTTTCTTTGCTTGGCAACTGTAACTCATATCGGGCAACAAATAGTTGGGGGGAATGGGGTAAGTCAATCATTCTAGACGACTCGGCCGTCTCCCCTGCATTTCGCCGTGCTCCATCACGCGCCGCTCCCCGTGCTCCATGCAGTACTCCCGCAGGACCTCCAGGTCCAGCCCCTCCTTGTAGGAATTGAAGTGCTTGTTTAATTGGTGTATCATATTTGTCATCAATTCTTAGTCTTTACTGTATGGATTAGCAAGTTATCATTTAGCTTGATTATGTGGTCATCAAAGGCTAAACATTTCGTTGGTATCGCTACGCTTACCTGGAGCCTCTATGAACCGGGATGTCTATACAGCCTCAATAGAAGCAATTTGCAGATATTGGCTTTACCTGATTGTAGATAAATCGTTCATAACGCCCCCAAAGATGGTTCCTCTAATAGTGGAAGCATAAAGGGACTTTCCAGGAAGTGTTTTGCACCATAAAACTCCAACTCCGTGAAACCTAGCTCCAGAGAATGCGCCATGAAGTCGAACACGGAACTGGCAAACGCCTGTTCACAATCTTTATACCCAATAGAAAGCGCTAGGGCATCTGCCCTCGCTTCCCCGTCGGCAACACCATATCCTCCATCCATTCCTCAATGTACTTCGTGTATGGGCAGATGGTTATGTAATCAATCGTTCTTGACATTATTTCTTGCTCTCAAATTCGTTAGGTAATCCAGCACGTGACATATAGTGTGACAATTGAGTCAACAAATCAGAGGCTAATGGATCTTGAATATGACCATACCTTATGATAGGAAAAACATACCGGCTATTATCAAATTCTGATTTTATTCCAATCCTTGTCAGGAATGTGTAAAACCAACTCTCTACTTTACGTTTAACTATAGCATGACAATCCGCGTCAAGTCCTTCCACCAAGTGTTCAAGATTTAGAGATTCTTTGAAGTTCTTGATATGCCTTTCGTTAAGCAGTCTTTGATTCTGATGCAGGTTAGCAGAACATTCCTTGTTGATAATCACCTGCCCATCCTCTGAAAAAGTGCAGAAATCCAATAACGATAGGCTAATTGGAGTGTACTTGTTTATGAGCGCACACAAATACTTCTCATTGATTGGGCACTTTACTTTGTAGGAATATCCTTGAGCTGCTGCCAGCAACTTTTCGTGGATGTTTTCCTTCAGCTTTGTTTTGGCCTTTTCTATTTCATCACCAGTCTTACTCAGCAATTTGTCTATATCCTTTTCTATACTACTCTCAGCTGTTGATTCTTCCAAAGGGACAAAGTAGCCAATGCCATTTCCTCCACGCTTACCTCCAGACCTAAGCGATATAGTGCATGGCTGACATAACAATACGTAAAACTTTTCATTATTCACACAGAACACATCGCCATTCTGAAGAGGCATTAACAGTTGGTTAATCACAGATCCAGGGATAAAGGTTTCATCCAAGAAGAATTTATTAACCGCTTTTGCATCATAACGATTCCCTTGAATATCCTTTTGCAATTTCTTGGAAACAATTGAATCAATATCCTTGATACCTTTAACATTATCACCAAATGCTTTTAATCTGCCTTCTGAGCCTGCTAAAGCTGTTTGTATCTCACGTTCAAAAATAATATGAATCAATCGGAGAAGCGTATCTATCTCACGGCAACCTTCCTCATATGAACTGTCTATAACAACCTGCTTGAAATCCAAAGGCATTATCTTACCAAACTCTTCCTTAATCTTTTTGGATGTTTCATCAATAAGATTCGTTGCCATGGATGACAGATTATCTGCATATCCTACCCATAAGATATTGTTAATGCCCTCAATAAACAAGGTATAATCATTGTCTTTAGGCATTCGTTTTTTAGACAACGGGAACGCCCAGGAAGCCAACTCTTCACGATTTTTATTACGGAATTCAAATTCCCCCTCTCTTTCAAAAGATTGAGAGAATATACCACAATATGTGTTCTCCTTTACGCCGTCATTACTACTAAAACTCTGAGCCATTGAAAGGCCTGTGCGACCTTGTCCTTCAGCCGTCTGCCCCTTACCAATCTTTTGGTCGAACAACAAGAGTACCTTTTCTCCTTTCTTAATTCTATCCAGGCAAGCAGAAGAATATTCGTTGTCCCACTGGTCAGGTGAACAAAATAAACACTTGTCACCTAATAGTTTTCGAATGTCCCTTTCTGCATGTAAATCCTTTGCAGGAACGAATTCCTTGATAAACTTATCACGTTTTTCATTAGAAAGAGAGTCCCACCATGATTGAATAACCTCACTCATTTCAACACCAGCTTCCTTAGCAACCAAAATGGCTTCTGGCAACTTGTCTGAATGCAGTTGGAGTTCTTCTGGCGTTTTGTCCTCTATATATTTGGAGATATCTTCAAGGCCATCAAAACTCTGATAGTCATCTACATAATAGATAACAGACACTCCAACACCTTCAAGAAGGCTCTTTACCAACTTCTTTGCTTCTTCCAATTTCATTCTGCCACAATATTTGAAAGGTTCATTGCAAAAATATACCGTCTGTTATAGGCGTTCCTTCGATCGTCAAGAACAATGAAACAACCTATCGCATCCAAAAGCTGGCGCACAATAAATAGTCCCAAACCACGTCCCTGTCCCTTTGGCTTCATCGTAACAAAAGGATCAAACAGAGACTCTTCTACCGCAGGAGCAACACCTAAACCATTATCTGAAACATACAGCCATGGCCTCTTGATTATTACTGAGACTTTTGGGGCATCATGCTCATTAGGATGTTGGCGCAGCCAATAGATTGAGTTATTAATCAAATTATCCATAATTTGTATAAAGCGCCCCTCGTTTATTGTTATTGAGAATGGTGTTTCCTCTGAGATTTCAAGGGTTACACCATATTTCTCCATATATAAGTTATAGAACTGTTCCTTTTGTAACTCAAAGAACTGACGGATGTCAAAAGTTATTTTTGATTCCCTTGCATAACGCAATGCTGGTGACACATGTTTCAACTGCTGTGTCATAGCATTAGTAGCTATAGCAACTTGCCTGGAGAAATCCTTACACACTTCGCTTTCAATGGGATTTTTGCTAACCTTCTTTTTAAAATCAGCATTCCCATCATTCAAGCGTTTTATTAAATTAGGAAACTCATGGGTAATTGCCTCTGCGGTCATTCCCACGGCTGCCAAAGTAGAGAAATCGTCCAACTGGCTTTCTAGCGTATCAATCTTGGGCTCTATATAATCAACAGAAGCTGATAGTTGCGAGGTTTGCATCACAAACTTCTCTAGTTCTGCTAATAATGTCTGGGTTCTCTCCAAAGTCGCCTTGTTCTTTTCTAAAAGTTTTAAAGCATCCTCATAACTCCCCGAACGAAATAGCGAATTGGCTTCTTTTACGATACGACTGGAAGCTTCTTCAAAATGACTGACTTCTTTTCGCAAGTCACTCACTCGTTTCGAATAACCAACAGAAGCATCTGCTGCTGACCTTATCTCAGAATAGGCCTGCTGAATGGTCTTGATACCCGTATTCTCTTGTTTGTTCTTACGGATAAAATCATTATAGCAACGCCTAACGGACTCAATAAAACTATCGCATTCTTTGCGAATATACGTAATTGCTATGAGTTCGAAATTGTACTGATACTCGTTTTCTACAAATCCTTGTCGGTCTGTTTTATCCTTTAAATGAATATTTACTCCTTCACTGATAGAGAAATAACCTACGGTATTCTCTGGACGCAAACCATAGAATGATGAACCTGAAGTCTGACCTTTACTAAGACCTAACCAGTCATTCTGACCAAAGCCGTAAGGTTGTACGGCAAAACCATCGCGATATATCTTCACACCCGTTTGCGTCTTGACGTATTCCTTATATTCAGAAGCAGTATCAAACACATTGGTTACTGCACCAAAGTTGTCTGTCAGTGCAAAATCATAGATTTTTCCACAAAATGCACCTGGGTTACATTTACGACCATCCAAAGATGCAAGCCCCGCCATGTCGTTTTGGAAAGAAAACCTTTTCGAGAATGCGATGAAACCGTTTTCTTTTGGCGCAAAATATGATTTGTCTTTCTTCTTTGTAGTAAAGAAATACTCCGAGAATTTCTTACCTGCGTCCTTTTCAATAAAGGTTTTATAATTCTCTTGCACAGTTCGGTTATTACCTGAACCCAACTTATTGGGCTTAATAACGCCTGAAACCGTAAGAGACTCGCCATCAAAGGAGAATTCATAAGAGGACTGACATAAAGAGAGGATGATGTCAAGCTTCTTCATGACATCTATGCTCTCGCCATTTACAGTTACATAAACATAAAACTTACGTACCTCTGAGAAAGGTGTCAGCACCTGGACTATTTTATTCTTAAATGTTTCAAGACGGTCGCCCTTCCATACTTCTGTTGATAGAAGATTGGTCAGAACAAGTTTAGTTCCCTTGGTAGTACCAGCAGGTGTCGCCTCAACTTGAACTGGGACTTGAGACAATCTTTGTACTTTATCAAATTCACGCCAGTCGAATGCAACATGATAACGATTTGAACCGCCTTCAGGGGTCGTGAATATTTCGCAATTATCTGCTAAACGCTGAGTACTTAAGCGTCCTAAGCCTTTATCACCAAGAGGTGTGCGGTCTTTCTTCGTTTTCTTCTTGATACCATCTGCTCCTGCTCGTTTATTGGAATAAGATATTGTCAACCATGACTTCTCAATTGCCTCATCATTCATTCCAATACCGGAATCTTCAACCACAATATAACCCTTGTGAGTAGGGTATGTGAGTTGTTCTTCCGTATATATACCCTCCGTGTTGATGTCAATCTTTACATAACTGGCATCAGCATCATAGGCGTTCTTTATCAACTCCATCAGAGCAGTCATCTCATCAGGAACCAACTCCTCTCCCAACTGCCTAATTACATGGGGATTGATGTCAAACTGATTATCCATAACTCACATACTTCTGTGGAAAATGAGAATATGCTCCTTTTCCATTGTTTTTGAAAAATTATTTTTCTTGGGCTGCTTCTTGTTCAATATTTGGCGTTCAGCCCTTTCAAAGAGTTGTATTCCACGTGACTCCATTAGCTCAATGAGCACTTGGTCATTGGGGACTTCTCTATTTCCTACAAATCTATTACCTATCGTCCAGATATAGAAGGCATCATCCTTCATATTGGCAACTATCTTATCTAAACTTTTATCAAAGTCTGCAATAAACGAGAGGGTTTTATAGTATTTCTCTTGCTCATCTGCCGGCACTCCTTCAAAGAAGGATTTCAAAGTAGGCGCCTTTGTATACACCGGTGCTATGCTGACCATAACCTCTTTCTTGATGGTCTGGCCACCCAGGCTGCGCCTGTCAATCTCTTGAGTAGTCTTAACATAGTCGTAAGGACAACTTAAATCCTTTGGATCAATCCACTGAAGTGGTAGATAAGAGGTTTGACCGTATGTCACAGTAGTATGGTTGTCACCATAGGGGGGGGAAGATACTAACAAATCAAACTCCGTATCAGTTTCTATTGATTCCTTCGTGTTTCCCCAACGTATATCTGCTATTATTTGGCGGGGTGCTCCAACCTTCTCGTCTTCTTTTGACAACTTATCCCAGTAAGTTGCAATGTCCTCAATGCCGCGATTGACAAGAACCGCGAATTCTTTGATTACATTGACATTCCGTTTCTGTATATCTTCTTCACTGCGTCTGTGGAGTTTGAAGGTGGATGTGCGGTCATTACTACCAGTACGGATTACCTCAGACATAATGACCCACAAGAAATAACGAATAAGCTGAGAATCTACATTTTGTATAGCTCTTCTTATCTTGGAAAGGTCTATCTGAACGTCTGGGTTAAACCACTTGTCAATGTTTCTGAAGGAAACGGCTACAGAGGTATCATTATCTTCAGCAATTCTATCTGAAACCTCTTGGCAAACAGCCTTTAGTTGCGGAATATCATACTTTTCTACTTTAGCTCTTGAAAGCATAACGGCAAAAGGATTAATGTCTTGACCATAGACATTAAAACCAAACTCCATACTGGACATCAGCGATGTCCCGGAACCCATAAAGGGGTCAATAGCCCAGGCGCCAACAGGCATGCAGTCTGCAAAGGCCTTTATAACAGCCTCTTGTGCCGCGGGAACCATCATAGCTGGGTACATGAATAGCCTGTGCAGATTCTCACTCCTATCTGCACCTTCGCCATCAAGTTCCCCACTCTCCTTGAGTGTTTGCAACTTTTGGCGTATTGCCTGCAATTGTTCCTCACTAACCATATTATTTGCTTGTAGCAGATACGGTGGCGATTATGTGGCTATCGAACTAATGTCTTGCAAAGATGGCTTTAGCCATAATGCGCTACAAAGGTACACATATTTCTTCAATTGACATAACTTTTAGCCCCACATGGTTGCATTTTTAGGCAAAATTTGCTTAAATTACTCGCGAAACGGCAAATCTATGCCTCATTCTCGATTAAAATTTGTACCTTTGCAACCAAAATATGAGATTAGTTGCCAAATGGATTTGAATAGTCTGA
>Ga0247609_10006394_pt1 | contig 11349 bp, 10 predicted proteins | sample 172DNAGHGlowgp2_FD_193487 | JGI IMG/M metagenome (GOLD analysis project Ga0247609, IMG submission 193487) | Sheep rumen microbial communities from Palmerston North, Manawatu-Wanganui, New Zealand - 1728 DNA GHGlow gp2 | ecosystem: Host-associated > Mammals > Digestive system > Stomach > Rumen ... | reverse complement strand
CTTTTCGGATAAGGGGGCTTACTTTTCAAAAAAGAAAACCGCAACTCCTGTTTATCGGCGTTGCGGATGAGATTTTTTGCTCTTTTGAGTTTTAGCGGACAGCAATAAAATAAAATTTGGATTTCCCAAACCTCTGCCACGGGATGGCGGAGGTTTTTGTTTATTTTGCAAAGGATTTAATAGGGGCGTGGAAATAAATAACAAACTCTCCCCTGATGCTTCGCTGGCCACTTCAAACGTTGGGGCGAGGTTGGTCAATGGGAGAGTTGTTGATGCAAAGTTAGAAAAATATCTTGAACTTGAACATTGTTTACGTGTTTTTATTGGTCATCCTAAAAAAGAATTACAATCTTTTGTCAAATGTAAATTAATAACTATCTTTGAAAAGAGAATCGATAAACTGATTAAACAACACTAATACTATGCAAAAAATTGATTTTAATGAATATGTGGAAGACCTCAAGAAACTTCCATACGTTGAGCAGTTAGACGAACTCAACGAGTTGGAAAATGAAATCCTGGATGAAATCGAGGAGTTGGAAGAGAATCTGACAGACATCGCAGAACTGAAAGAAGATTTGGAAAATGAATATCAGGAGCAACTGTGTGGTGGTGTGCTCCAGGCTCTCAAAGATGTTGGCTACGACATCCCGCTCGACGAAAACAACTGCCTCTCCATCCCGTTCGGCGATGCCACCGTCTTCATACCTCTGGGTTACATCTCCTCCGACATCGACTTCCATTTCTCTGCCGACAAGGACCAACTCTCCTACCGCGAGAAAATCGCCTCCCTATTGCCCGACTACATCCAAGATGGCAACAACTTCCACAAACAGACAACGCTGGATAAGATAGCCGAGGAGGTTGTGGAGCTAGTAAAAAGATTATCTACAAATTAAACGAATTGGTTTTTATAGTCCGACAAATATTTTATTTTTCCCGCAGAAATGAAAGAAATGAAGGAAATATTATTCTTCTAACACAAAGGTTTTTTATCTACAAATTAAACGGATTATCTTTTTTAACATAAATTTCCCGTAAATTATTCATGAATTTTTCATTAATAAAAACATAACGCCTATGAGTAAAGTGTTTCGTATCACACCAAAACGTGTTAAGCGTACTAACGGACAGGTGTTGACACCGGACATGGAAATCACCGTGACCACACGTTCACACACCACCACTCCATTCTATAATGGAGCCGTAGAGATTAAAGAGCAGTATATGCGCATGTATAACTTCGACTACAAAAAAGCATGCTGCTCAGTAAATGATTTTGAATTTGAAAAACTGGATTAAAAACTAAAAAAAATGAGTAAAGAAAAAATTGAAAAAAAATTAACATTCATTTCTATAAATGAACTGTTAAACAAAAAATTTATAATTCCTGACTATCAGAGAGGATACCGTTGGCAACCAAAACAAGTTGAACAACTTTTAGATGATCTTTGGGATTTCGGTCTTGAACATAATTTTTGTTTACAAAATGACGAAACTCCATATTGTCTTCAACCGATAGTGGTTGCAAAACGTGAAGATGGTAAATGGGAAGTTGTCGATGGTCAGCAGAGATTAACTACAATTAGATTGATTCTTAATTATTTAAATGATACTTTTTTTAATGACAATTGTAATTTCGAGATTGGATATGATACACGTCAAGAATTATCAAATGAACTCGATAAGTATTGGATAGATCAAGCTGAAAATACTATTAAAAATTGGTTTGATAAAGATAGGGGGAATTATAAAACTCGTGATTATATAATTAAATTTTACGACATTCTCTTACAACCAGAAAAATATTTAGCCCATTTTATTTGGTATAATGTTACAGACGAGGTTAAAAATGACAAATCGTTAGCAATAGACATATTTGACCGTCTTAATATAGGCAAAATAGGACTTACCAATTCAGAACTTATTAAAGCCTTATTCATGATTAATATAGATACTGGGGCTAAAAGTGAATCCCATAAACATTTGACACAAATTAGTTTGGGAACAGAATGGGATACTATGGAGAAGACTTTACAGCAACCTCTTTTTTGGAACTTTATATGTCAAAACCCAGACAAATATGTGACTCACATTGAATATTTATTTGACATTTTGATGAAAAAAACAGAAGATGAAGAAGAAAAATATACATTTAACCGCTACGTTCAATTGCTAAAAAACCAAAAGAATACAGTAGAAAGTTTATGGGAGAAAGTTAAGTCACTTTTTCAATTGTTTGAAGACTGGTATAACAATATGGAGACATTTCATTATGTCGGCTATTTAATTTCGGCTGGAAAATCCATAGAAGACATATTAAATTGGCGAGTTAAAGATGACGAGAAAAAAGGTGAAGAACACATGAAAATGAAAGATGAATTTAAACAAGAATTGCTAAATCAATGTAAAAAAACAGTGGAGGATATTAATTTGGATGATCCAGAATTTTTTAACAATTACGATAATAACAAAATTAGACAAGTTTTATTACTTTTCAATATACTTACTATTACCCAATCAGCAGACAAGAAACTTTACTTTATGCGATTCCCTTTTGATGAGTATAGGGAAAAAGATGATAAAGGAAATTGCAAATGGGACATAGAGCATATACATTCTCAATCTGACAAGAAGATAGATGAAACTTGGATTACGGCCATGCTTTCATACTTTACGGGCATTACTTTGGAAGAAAAAAGTTTAGGAGAAGACTTGGAACATCAAGTTACTCATGCAATTCAAGAAATGACAGATGAGGAGAAGAAAAAATATTGCAATACTTTACTTGCTCTTTTAAAACGTAAACAAAATAAAGAAAAAATAGACAATGAATTACAAAACATTTACGATGAATTAAAGAAAAAGCTTGAATCTGATGATAAATTTGAAAAACAGTCATTAGGAAACTTAACACTTTTGGATAAGTGGACAAATCGTTCATATCAAAATGCATTTTTCCCAGTTAAACGCAATATAATCATCAACAATGCAAAAAAGGGGAGATTCATACCATTATGTACTCAAAATGTATTCCTAAAAGCCTATTCAAAGCATTTGGATACTCTCTCCGAATGGAATCATAATGATTGCTGTGATTATTTAGAAGAAATTAAAAAAACCATTAAACAATAAAAAACATGAATAATAAAACTAACGTTTTTAATAAAATAGAATCGTTGCGAGTTAGTCTTGCTGGGCTTCTGCAAAACACTAACAATTACCAAGTAGATCGTATAGTAATACCCATAATGCAACGTGATTACGCTCAAGGTCGTGTAAATGAGCAAGATGTTAGGGAAGGTTTTTTAGACTCTCTTTATAATTATTTGACGGATAAAAATAAGAATTCACATGATTTAGATTTTATTTATGGAAACATTAACAAAGAAAATGAATTCATACCTTTAGATGGACAGCAACGTCTTACTACATTGTTTCTTTTACATTATTACTTAAGTATCCATGACAATAAATACGATTCCTTTAAAGACTTATTTGTCTTGGATGATACACCAAGATTCGTTTACCAAACGAGAGCTACTTCAACTGATTTCTGTAAGGCACTTGTCAATAATCCTTTAAACATAGAGGAATTAGATCATATTTCTTCCACCATTAAAGATAAATGTCCATGGTTTTCCACATCATGGACTTATGATCCAACAGTAACATCTATGCTTAATATGCTTGACTGTATCGCAATTAAATTCCGAGAAACAAAGGATTTATTTAAACGTCTTATTGATGAAGAACATCCGGCAATAACATTTCGTGTTCTATTTATGAAACAAAATGGACTGAAAGACGATCTGTACATCAAAATGAATTCACGTGGATTAGAATTATCTTCATTTGAAAATTTAAAAGCGAGAATTATTCAAAAATTAAAACCCGAAACTAAAAAGGATTATTTATTAAAACGAACAAAGGAAAAAGATGCAGAAAAAGTCACACCCAAAGATTATTTCTCATTTAAGATGGACATAGATTGGTCAAATTTGTTTTGGATTTATAAAATAAAGCATGAGAGACAAACTAATGAAGGCAATAAATATGACAGTTTGGATATTGACACACCTATTCTTAACTTCATTTCAACAATAGCCCTTAATTATAAGGCTCTTTCAAACGAAGTCGAAATAACTAATGATGAAATAACAAACTATGACAAATTAAAATGGATATTTTATTCTTCTTTAGGCACCGATTTCTATTTATACTTAATTAAGGTATTCGATTTGTTTTATGAAAATGCGTGTTTAGACGTAAATTCTTCCGAAAGTGGTATATGTGATAGACTGGAAGATTCCAAGTTTAACAAGTTTAAAATAAAAGAAACTTTCCGTAAATTTTTACGTAAAGAATACAAAGACGCTGCCTACGATGAACATATACGACTATTTGCTTATTATGAATACTTGATTAAACATAAAGACAATTTTGATCGTGATGATTTCAGTCAATGGATGAGAATTGTTATGAATCTTACATCCAATTCCAGTTGGCAGAGTGTCGATGATTTCTGTCGTGCCATGAAAACAATTCAGTGGCTTATAAATAACAGCAATGGGGATATTCTTAAACTAATGGCGGATGGATATATTTCATATAAAAAGGATGGTAAAACCGTCAATGAAGTAATAAAAAGTCAAGGATTCAGTCCCTTGCAGTTTCATGAAGAACGTATAAAAGCATGCTTATTGTCTAGAACTTATGATAAAGTTGATTGGAAGGACATTATAGAAACAACAGAAAAACAAGGATACTTTAATGGACAAATATTGTGTTTGCTTAATTTCAGTGGTATAGAAGAGTATTTCAAAAACCAGAGAAATTGTTCGTGGGATGATGATGAAGCTGAGGGTTTTAGAAATAATTTTGTTAAATACAGGGAGTTACTATGGAATGTTTTTGACGATAACGGCCTTAAAGAAGAACTAAATAAAGACCAAATTTTTAGAAGAGCCCTTTTGTCTTATGGTAATTATTCTATCCCCAAAGGAGATATTCGATATAGTTTTGTGATTAATCAAAGTCGTGATTATAGTTGGAAAAGGTATCTACAAACAGAAAATGACGAGAAATCAAAAGAACGTCGTAATTTTTTCAAGACGCTATTAGATACTTATTTAGATAATTATCAAAAAGGAGATTTCAATGAATATCTTAATGCATGTATAAAAAATAATAATCCCCAATTTAAAGATTGGTGTTCTCTTTTAATTTACGAACCTCGTTTGTGGAATGATTTTGGAAATGATTATTTTGTCTGTGTTGATTATGATATGACAAATGTATTTATACTTACCGCGAAAACAATGGGAGGAAATCATTTTGAAATTAGAACTAGGTTTTTGTTTTACAAATTGAAATTTGAAGATAATGCATATAAAAAGTCACAAAGCCGAGAAACACATCCATATATAGAATATAAAAACCAAAAAAATGACATTCTTTTTAAAATAGAATACAAAAAAGACAACTGGGAAATAACTCATCAAATTCAAGAAGAAGCCGAACATGATATGGAGGTAAGAGAAAAGTTAATTCAAAAGGGTTTTTCACAAAATGACAATTGTTTAATCATAGAAATAGAAGATGAAAAAATAGAAGATTTTCTTAATGAGTTGAATCTATGACCTATCTCTCCTCTTCCGACCATTACACAGCGTTACTGGCGCGGATACAGTCCGTGCGGCAGACGTTGTGGATTGGTACGGCGGATATAAAGGATTTGTATGTGGAGGTGGGAAAGGAGAAGAAGCCTTTTTTGGCGTTAGTGGCACAGTTGATTAGGAAGGGTGTGGAGGTGAGGCTGATTCATGCGAAGGAGCCGGGACAGAACTTCCGGGAGGATTTCGACCGCTACCCTACTCTCTACGACCGTCTGGAGCGGGTGCTTTGTCCTCGCGTGCATTTCAAGTTGATGGTGTTCGACTGCAAGGAGGTGTATATAGGGAGCGCCAACCTCACGGGAGCGGGAATAGGAATGAAGGGTAACGACAAACGTAATTTCGAGGCAGGCATCCTGACCGACGAACCCGACATAGTGGAGAAAGCCATGAACCAGTTCGACGACGTGTGGATAGGCAAACACTGCAAGACCTGCAAACGCCGACAGTATTGTCCCGACCCGATAAGATAATGGTTGACATTTTTTTCATCATCTAACAAAAAATACAATGTCAAAAGTTTTGACGGATTATTATAGGATTTTCCGTCAAAATAGGGTAAAAATATCAAGTTTTGACGGATTATTATGGGATTTTCCGTCAAAACAGGGTAGTAATATCAAGTTTTGACGGATTATCGTCTTTTGCATATTCCAATTATTATTAGTATTATTCGTTTTATTAGTGGTTGTTTTCTCAAACCTCTGCCACAAGTTGGCGGAGGTTTTTGTTTTCTTTGCAAAGAATTTAGTAGACGAGTAGACAAGTTGACGAGTAAACGAGTTGGTTGTAGTTGATTTTTAAATTAGATAAAAATACTGTTTATTCGGTGTGTTATTTTAAAACAGAAAAATGTCTTTAATTGTCATTAAAGAAAAATAGCGCTAAAAGGGAAAAACAAATTATTTTAGACGGGTAGAGGGTGGTCAAGTTGATTTTTTAGAATCAATTGCGCAGGTAACTGGCATTGCGGTGTTGCAACTATGCACTGGAAGATTGTTTCAATATAGGATAAACTAACTAATAAAAACATAGAATTATGGCAGGAAGAAAGAAAATGGATTTGCTTACGGCAGTTGAGCAGATAGTGGAAATGGCGAAAGGATCGGGTCTGAGCGACGAATTCTATAAAAAAGCCGGCAAACCTATCAAGTATATGTGTGAGAAACTGGAACTGACGAAGGAGCAGAGCGTTATGATGGCGATGTTTATAGAAAATAGCACCTTATCATCAATCAATGTCAATGAATTCGGTGAATATCTCGGCTGCAGAACTACCAAGATCATCCGTTACATGTCAGATATAGACGTGCTTGAAAAGCGTGAGTTTTTGAGATGTTGTCGTGAACGCAACCGTCTCACCTACAGCGTTCCCTATGAGGTTATTGACGCCTTCAAGCGCAATGAGAAATATATGCCTAAGGATTGCGCAAACATCTCCTGCGAGGAGCTGTTCAGCGAATTGGGTAAAATCTTCGAACTTCGCGACAACAAAGAGGTGACATTCAATATGCTCGTAGATAAGATACATCATCTTTTCGACTGCAACCCGCAACTTACCTATGTGCAGAAAGTGAGGAACTACGGCTTTATTGAAAGAGACGAGATGCTGCTGGTGCTCTTCTCCCATCTATTCGTAAACAATAATGATGATAACATACGTTTTCACGACCTTGAATTCCTGTATGATTTCAACTTTGACTGGCACAGGGTGAAAAGCAAGCTGAACAATGAGAGGCACATCCTGCAGGTTGAAAAGATTATAGAATACAACAACAGCGGAGGTTTTGCCGACAGAGACTCTTTCCGTATGACCGACAGGGCAAAGAAGGAACTGTTCGGTGAACTCAACATGGATTTTTCCAAGAAGCAAAGGCGCAAGGACGTGGTAAAGTCAGACGCCATCATACCGAAGAATCTCTTCTACGGAGAGAAGATCACCTCACAGATAGCCGAACTGGGCAAACTGCTTGACGAAGGACAATACAAACAGGTACGCGACCGCATGAAGAACACCGGATTCCGTTGTGCCTTCACCTGTCTCTTCTACGGTGCGCCGGGCACAGGCAAGACCGAGACGGTGCTCCAACTGGCACGTCAGACGGGCCGCGACATCATGCAGGTGGACATGTCCCAAATCAAAAGCATGTGGGTGGGAGAGAGCGAGAAGAACATCAAGCAGGTGTTCGATGACTACAAGGCGATGGTGAGCGACAGCAAACTGACGCCCATCCTGCTCTTCAACGAGGCTGACGCCATCATCGGCAAACGTCAGGAGGGAGCGGAACGGGCAGTAGACAAGATGGAGAACTCAATACAGAACATCATCCTCCAGGAGATGGAGACACTCGACGGCATACTCATCGCCACCACGAACCTCGCCCAGAACCTGGACAAGGCATTCGAACGCAGGTTCCTCTATAAAATCAAGTTCGACACCCCCACCGTGGAAGCACGCATACAAATGTGGCACGAGATGATTCCGGATTTGAGCGACGAGGAGTCCCGCATGTTGGCGGCGGCATATAATTTCAGCGGAGGACAGATAGAAAACATAGCCCGCCACTTCGCCATCAGCAACATCCTACACGGAGAATCCGAACACAGAGTGGAAACCATTTCCGCCTATTGCGATGAAGAACGAATCAAAAGCGGCGAAAAGCGAGCCATCGGATTTGCAAGTTGAATTTTTGAATTGGATAAAAATACTGTTTTGGGGTGTTTGTTTTGTTTAAAACAGAAAAATGTCAGTTCCTTTTGGAACAGAAAAATACCGCAAAGCGGAAAATTAAAATTAGTTGACGAGTTGACAAGTAGACGAGTAAACAAGTTGTTAGTAGTAAAACTTCTGAGCGAACTCAGCTTGATAAAGACATTTTGATGTCTTTAACGAGATGAGGAGGTGCAGGACTCGCCTAGTACGAGGCAAATACATGAAGCCGAAGTAATAGACGAAAAGTCCAAAGGGGTGCGCAACGAACGGTAACTTGTGAGCGAAGCGGTAACTTGTGAGTGAACGCAGTGAACGGTAACTTCTGAGCGTTAGCGGTAACTTGTGAATAAGCGCAGCGAATGGTAACTTCTGAGCCCGAAGGGCGGTAACTTCCTCAATTATACGTATAACAGATTTCTCTTTGCATATAAAAGCCATTACTTTTGCAATATATTTCAATTGACTAAAAAAGATATTTATGGAATACAATCTACCAATATTGCCATTTGAGCAGTTGCCGGAACCATACATGTCGGCAGAGGAGCAATTTGTAAAAGAGAAAAAAATAGCGGAAGTGTTTGACAATTTCGATATTCCCATTAATCAGATGGATGTGAAACCGGGTCCTGTCGTATCCTTTTGGGAGATATATCCCGGAAAGGGAGTGAAGATGTCAGTTGTCAGGACTTTAAAGGATGATATAGCACACTCATTGGGATTCGATGGCACCAGAGTGATTTGTCCGATACAAGGGAGAGGAACTATAGGCATAGAGATTCCCAATCACGACCGGCAGAATGTGACCTTTAAGGCTGTTGCGTCGACAAAGGAATTTATGGAGTCCGACATGGACCTTCCGTTGGCGCTTGGCGTGGATGTAGAAGGCAACCCGTTTGTTGTTGACTTGACCAAGATGCCCCACATGCTGATAGCAGATGCTACAGGAATGGGGAAAAGCATGATTCAGCATAGCGTTATTTCCTCTCTGCTGCTGAGAAACAGTCCCGAGGACCTGAAATTGGTGCTGATAGACCCGAAGAAAGTAGAACACACGGCATATGCATATATTGGCAACTATCTTGCCAGCCCCGCCACTATGGAGGAACCTCTAATGACGGAAATAGGTGATATCGTAACTACCATAGAGAGCCTCTGCGAAGTGATGGACCGGCGATACAAGTTGCTGAAAATGGCGGATGCCCCTAATGTCAAGGAATACAACAAGAAGGTGGCGAAAGGCGGTCTGGATTCCGACATTCACAAACACATGCCTTATATCGTGGTTGTGATTGACGAATACAGCGATATGATGATGACAGCAGGCCGCGCTTTTGAACAGCCACTCTGCCAACTGGCGCAACTGTCGAGAGCGGTAGGCATACACTTGGTAATAAGCACCCAAAGACCAAGCGCCAGTATTATCACAGGCTTCATAAAGGCAAATTTCCCTTGCCGCATCTGTTGCCGTGTTACGAGCAAATACGATTCTCGTATAGTCTTGGATAATGATGGTGCTGAAAGGCTGATTGGCAGCGGCGACATGTTGTTTCAGCAGAATGCCGGCTTGATCCGTATCCAAGGGGCATATATCGATGAAGTGAACGATTTACCCGCACTCTGCAAACAGATTATAGAACAGAACCCTCAGAAAGATAAATATAACCTGCCCGCGCCACCTCAACCGAAGTCTCAACCGACAAATATGGAAATCGGCGATTATGAGTTTGTTTTTGCCGATTCGCTCTTTGAAGACGTCGCAAGGTTCTTCGTAGAAAACCAAATTGTCAGCACATCTCTTGTCCAGCGTCATTTTTGCATCGGATACAATCGGGCAGGCAGGCTTATGGACTTGCTGGAAAGCGCCGGGATAATCAAGTCAAAGACCGATAGTTATCAAAAAGAATTGTTGATAAACGACATGGACTCCCTTACAGAACTAATTGAAGAAATAAAGGCTCGAAAACTACGTATTTTTCTGATGATACATGGCTTTAAACCGAGGGCAAATTCTTTAATACCAGTGGATTCTGATGAAGGTCGGGCGCACTGGCAAAACTCTTACATATTTGTTTTGGAAGATGAGATTGAAAAATTCATTAACGCAAAAGGTAAGGTGACAGTAGCTGACATTCAGCGCGAATTTACCTTGGGTTATAATAGGATTTACGAGATTTTGGCAGAATTGGAGCAAAGTGGGAAAATAAAAAGAACTAACAATATATGGGAACCAAAGGAAACGAAATAGAACTATGAAAATACCGGAAATATTATCATCCCTTAGACAGTTGAAAGTTGGGATTTTTGAAGAAGATGTCAAAAACGATATTGTAGGCAAACTACACTATGCCAGCAATATATTCACAGTAAAATTGCATAAAGATTCTGTTGCTGAACATATTTGTATTGAATATCCTATAGATGATGTCAAGGACATGGACGACGTGGTAGATTCAATAAACGAACGTGTTATTTCTGGCAGATATGCAAAAAATGGAAATGGGATTGTATTACAATCCTATTTCCCTTGTTTGGACGCTACATTCTTCGAACAGCAAACATTTTATGCAATTCATGTATTACAAAACATGATACATATCTGTAAACATTAAAAAAATGGAAGGATTGCAACGAATTGACGAGTTGGTTGAATTAAAAATAATAGATAAAAAAACGGTTGACTTTTTATGGCCTCCTTTGTGCTTCTACATCTTTTAGTTCAGCTACGTCTCCCTGCTTCCTAAAAGCTGAGCACTGCACCTCCTCATCTCGTTAAAGATACTCAATCTTTACCAAGCTGAGTTCCTCTTTGCGGCATTCTATCTCGCAACCGCTGTCAACAAAACGGTCGGTTTCCATGGAAAGTTGGCAGATCCACACATCAAAATCTTTATCGTATCTCTTAGTCATCACCAGTTCGCCCGTGACGGTGCGATATATTTTGCCAACCTTAATATTGTCTTT
>Ga0247609_10006392_pt1 | contig 11357 bp, 7 predicted proteins | sample 172DNAGHGlowgp2_FD_193487 | JGI IMG/M metagenome (GOLD analysis project Ga0247609, IMG submission 193487) | Sheep rumen microbial communities from Palmerston North, Manawatu-Wanganui, New Zealand - 1728 DNA GHGlow gp2 | ecosystem: Host-associated > Mammals > Digestive system > Stomach > Rumen ... | reverse complement strand
CTACCTATCACTGCTGCTTTGTAAGGAGTTCTATGGCTATGCCTCCGACGGTTACCTGCGCAAAGACGACCCGACGGGTGTCAAGGTGGTAATGGGCAATCGGGAGGGCGAATGGGCTACCTACGACTTCAGCGATGACATGCGCTCCTGTCAGATGGGCGTGGCTGTAGGCATCGACTGGGCCTTCTACCGCCGACTTGGCTTGTCTGCCGACCTCTCATGGGGGCTCACGGGCATCCATCGTGGTGATTTCAAGACCGTGGAGCAGACACTCTTCCCTATCTACGGAACGATTGGCTTCTTCTATAGATTCTACTGACGATATGTTTCAAATCACTCTATATAACACTTAATCAAAAACTAAAAGCGTATGAGAAAGTTTTACACATTACTCATTGTTGCCATGACAGCCATTGCTGCGCGCGCAACTGATTACAAAGTTCCTGTAACAGTCATCGTAAACGGTGTGACCTCAGAACAGACAGGAGATTTTACGGTCGTTGAGAACGACGGATTGTATGACATCACTCTGAAGAATTTTATTTTGCAGAGTGAAGACGGTCCCATGGGCGTAGGTAACGTGGAACTCAAGGGCATCACTCCTTATAAGGATGGTGACGCCACGCTGCTCGTTGCTACTGATGAAGTGAAAATAACCGATGGTGATGATCCCAACGTGCCCGTTTGGATGGCAAGTATGCTGCCTCCCGTTGCTGTGGAGTTGCGCGGAAAAATTGAAGGCGACCAGTTGCGCTGCTATCTCGACATCAACTTGATGGAAAGTTTGGGGCAAATGATCCAGGTGGCCATTGGCAGCGGTTATCAGCTGCCTAACCCAAGCTTCGAGGCTTGGCATGCTTCGGCAGAGGATTTTGTGGAGCCTAATGGCTGGCATTCGTTCGAGAGCGCCACAGGTGCCTTGGCTCTGGCAGCTGGTCATCACATCGACAAGTCGGAAGATGCTCATTCTGGTGCAGCCAGCGCACGGATCTTCTCAACATCAATCTTTGGAATCATTGCCAATGGCACAATGACTACAGGTCGTATGAATGCAGACGCTATGAGCGCTGTCGACCCTGCCAACCATGCTTATCTCGACATAGGTATGAATGGTATTGATGGTAATGGCGATCCCTTCTATGCTCCTCTGTGTTCGCGCCCCGACTCTGTTGCCCTTTGGGTGAAGTTCAAGCAGGGTACTCCTAACAGTGAGCATCCTTATGCAACTGTTAGCGCTGTCATCACCGACGGCACCTATTATCAGGATCCAGAGGACAAAGAGTATACTAACGTCGTGGCAAAGGCCAAGGACAATAAGATTGCCACTACTGATGGTGAGTGGGTGCGCATCTCTGCTCCTTTCGATTACACGAAGAATGCTGTCGATCCGAAGGCCGTGCTGGTAACCGTCTCTACCAATGCCGATGCAGGTCAGGGCAGTGGCGAAGATGAGTTGTTTGTCGACGACATTGCCTTCATCTATAATGCCAAGGTGACCAGCCTGAAGATTAAAGGTAAGGACGTACCAGGCTTCAGCCCTGATAAGCTGACCTATGAGATGGAGCTGAACGAGGTCATCAAGGCGGAAGATATTGAGGTGACAGTTGAGGGAAAGAGTGCCCACGTCGTTAAGGGCGTCGAGGTCGACGGCGATCGTTATTTATGTGCTGTTTATGCTATTGGTGGTGATATGTCGACTGTTTCTGCTTATGTAGTCAGTGTGAAGAGCAGTGCTGCCGGCATCCGCAACTTGCATTCTACAGCTAACCAGCCTGCCACCTACTTCACCCTCGATGGTCGTCAGACGAAGACGCTTGCTCCTGGCAGAATCTACATCCGCCGTCAGGCCGATGGGACAGTCACTAAAATCCGTCTGTAATAAACTTTGTTAAAAACGCTTTGCGACGATATATCCTTAGATATATTTTTCGTAACTTTGCATCCCGAAAACTAACTGAAGCCCTCTTAGTTTTCGGGGGCTTTTGGTTTGATTAAGTATAAAATTACAATATTTCGAAGTATGAAAAAGAACAAGATTATGATGTTTGCTGCTGCAACGATGCTGTTGGCTTCGTGCGGTGGTGGCGGTGGTCGCCCGACTTTTGGCGACAACGAGTTCCCTGTAGTGACAGTGGGAACATCGAGTACGACGATGCAGTCTACTTATCCTGCTGTGATTAAGGGTGTACAGGATGTGGAGATCCATCCGAAGGTACAGGGATTCATTACCCAGATTAATGTGAAGGAAGGTCAGACGGTCAGTGCCGGGCAGGTCCTGTTCGTATTGGATAATGTGACTTATCAGGCGCAGGTGCGTCAGGCTCAGGCTTCGGTGAATACAGCTGAGGCTGCCTGCAATACTGCAAAGTTGAGCTTCGAGAATTCTCAGAAGCTGCACCAGAACGGTGTGATTGGTGACTTCGAGCTCAAGTCGGCAACTAATCAGTTTGAACAGGCCAAAGCCAGTCTGGCTCAGGCCCATGCAGCGCTTACTTCCGCCAAGGAGATGCTTAACTTCTGCTATGTGAAGAGTCCTGCTGCAGGTGTTGTTGGCTCGTTGCCTTATAAAGTAGGAACTCTCGTAAGTGCTGGTAACACGCTGACCACTGTTTCGAATATCAGCTCTATGGAGGTTTACTTCTCTATGACAGAGAAGGATGTCCTGGCGATGAGCAAGAATGCCGGAGGCCTGAATGGTGCTCTGAAAGAGATGCCTGCCGTGCAGCTGAAGCTGGCTGATGGCAATATATATGGTCTTGAGGGTACAGTGACCAAGATGAGTGGTGTGATCGACCCGGCTACTGGTTCTGTCCAGATGATCGCAGCTTTCCAGAACCCGGAGAAGCTTCTGAAGAGTGGCGGTTCTGCAACTATTATTATCCCTCACAGCAACTCAACGGCCATCGTGATTCCTCAGGCTGCCGTGTCTGAAGTGCAAAACAAGAAATTCGTCTACACCTTAGGAAAGGACAACAAGGTCAAATATACGGAGATTAAGGTCGATCCGCAGAACGATGGCAACAATTATATCGTGACAGAGGGGTTGAAAGCCGGCGATAAGTTTATTTCTAACGGTATCACCAAGCTATCCGACGGTATGGAGATTGTTCCTATCACCCCTGAGAAGTATCAGCAGAAGATTCAAGATCAGGCCAAGGCCATGAGTGCCGGTGATATCGTTGGGGCGATGAAGAATTAGTTAAGAGTTAAGAATTAAGAGCTAAGAGTTAAGAAATATGACTTTTACAACATTTATCAAACGCCCGGTGCTTTCTACGGTGATTTCTATCCTCATCGTGCTACTGGGCTTTATCGGACTGGCATCGCTGCCAATTGAGCAGTATCCAGACATTGCGCCGCCTACAGTTGTGGTGTATACCAGCTATCCTGGTGCCGATGCCGAGACTGTGAAGAACTCCGTCATCGTGCCGCTCGAGGAGAGTATCAACGGTGTGGAGGGAATGGACTATATCTCCTCATCGGCTTCGTCGGGATCGGCTCAGATCAGTGTGCTCTTCCGTCAGGGTATGAACCCTGATATGTGTGCCGTCAACGTGCAGAACCGCGTGCAGCAGGCTCAGGCTTTGTTGCCGGCGGAGGTTACCCGTATTGGCGTGACGGTGATGAAGCGTCAGACCTCACAGGTGCTGATGTTCACCCTGACTTCTGACGGTCGTTATGACGATGAGTTCCTGACAAACTACAACAATATTAATATTATACCAGCCATCAAGCGTATTCAGGGTGTGGGCGACGTGCAGTCGCCGGGTCTGAAGACCTACTCAATGCGTATATGGCTGAAGCCTGATGTGATGAAGCAGTATGGCCTGATGCCATCCGACATTTCTGGTGTGCTGGCTGAGCAGAACATCGAGGCTGCCCCTGGTACACTCGGTGAGCAGTCGAACGTTGCTTACGAGTATGCCATGCGCTATACGGGTCGTCTGAAAACTGCCGAGGAATTTGGTAACATCATTATCCAAAGCAATAACGACGGTTCGACCCTGAAGCTGAAGGATGTGGCAAAGATTGAGCTTGGTGGTCAGCAGTACTCTGTGTCGATGAAGAACAACAACATCCCCTCTGTGATGGGTATGGTGCAGCAGATTGCTGGTTCTAACGCCAACGAGATTGCCAAGCAGGTGAAGGCTGAGCTTGAGGACCAGGCCAAGCTGATGCCCCCTGGCATGTTCTATAAGATTAACTACGACGTAACAGAGTTCCTCTATGCTTCCATCGAGGAGGTAGTGTTCACACTCTTCTTCACGCTGTTGCTGGTGTTCATCGTAATCTATGTATTCCTCCAGGACTGGCGCTCAACGCTCATTCCACTGATTGCCGTGCCGGTGTCACTGGTGGGAACATTCTTCTTCCTCAGTGTGATGGGCTTCTCCATCAACCTGCTGACACTTTCCGCCCTGCTGCTGGCTATCGCCATCGTGGTCGATGATGCTATCGTGGTGGTTGAGGCTGTGCATGCCAAGCTCGACCAGGGCTACAAATCGACACTGACGGCCTCTATCGATGCCATGAACGAGATTTCGGGCGCTATCATCTCTATCACGCTCGTGATGGCTGCCGTGTTCGTGCCGGTATCGTTTATCGGTGGTACGTCGGGTACGTTCTATCGTGAGTTCGGTGTCACGATGGCTGTGTCTATTCTGATTTCAGCCTTGAACGCTTTGACACTGTCGCCTGCCCTCTGTGCCATCTTCCTGAAGCCCCATGACAAGGAGGGGCACAAGAAGCTGTCGCGCATTGACCGTTTCCACGCAGCCTTCAACACGGCATTCACCACCACTACCAATAAGTATAAAGGTATTCTGGAGAAGCTGGTGCGCAAACCGGTGGCTGTTGTCCTGACGGTGCTTGTCGGTATCGTTGTGCTGGTTGTCACCATGTTCACCACGAAGTCAGGTCTTGTGCCCGACGAGGATACGGGTACCGTGTTCTGTACCGTTTCCATGCCGCCTGCAACGTCAGTGGCCCGCACCCGACAGATTATCAGCCAGGTGGACTCTATCCTCGGAGCTGATCCTGCCATCCAAAGCCGTGAGCAGATTCAGGGCTACAACTTCATTGCCGGTGCCGGTTCCGACCAGGCCACGTTTATCATCAAGCTGAAGCCATTCTCTGAGCGTCAGAAGGGATTCTTCTGGAAGCTCAGTGGACTGTGGCAGGGCGATGGCATCTATCGCTTCTTCCTCAATCCGTATGAGTCTACGGGTGTCATTGCCCAGATATTTATCAAGACGGCTCATATCAAGGATGCTCAGATCCTGGCCTTTGCACCCCCTATGATCCCCGGCTTCTCTGCCAACTCGGGTATCTCGCTTGTGATGCAGGACCGAACAGGTGGTGACCTGACCAAATTCTACAATATCGTGAAGGATTATCTGGCTGAGCTTAACAAGCGGCCTGAGATTCAGACTGCCCAGACCTCTTATAACCCGAATTATCCGCAATATATGGTGTCGGTAGATGTGGCTAAGTGTAAGCAGAGTGGCATCTCGCCCTCCACGGTGCTCGGTACCCTGCAGGGCTACTATGGTGGTCTCTATGCCTCTAACTTCAATGCCTACGGTAAGCTCTATCGCGTGATGATCCAGGGTCTGCCTGAGACTCGTCAGACGCTCGAGTCGCTTAATAGTATATATGTACGCACGCCTGCGGGTATGTCGCCTATTCTGGAGTTCTGTAGTGTCAATCGTGTCTATGGCCCGTCGAACATCAACCGATTCAACCTGTTCACCTCTATCACGGTGACGGCTACGGTGGCCAACGGCTACTCTTCGGGTGAGGCTATCAAGGCTGTTCAGGAAGTGGCTGCCGATATGCTGCCTACGGGATATACTTACGACTATCAGGGCCTGACTCGTGAGGAAGCCAAGGCTACCAACTCTACCGCGATTATCTTCCTGCTCTGTTTCATCTTCATCTATCTGATTCTGTCGGCACAGTATGAGTCGTACATCTTGCCGCTCTCAGTAGTGCTCTCTGTACCGTTCGGACTGGCAGGGTGTTTCCTCTTCACACAGCTCTTCGGGCATGCGAATGACATCTATATGCAGATATCACTGATTATGCTGATCGGTCTGTTGGCCAAGAACGCCATCTTGATTGTGCAGTTCGCTCTGGAGCGCCGCCACACTGGTATGGCCATCTCATGGTCTGCCGTCCTTGGTGCTGCTGCCCGTCTGCGACCGATTCTGATGACCTCGCTGGCTATGGTGATCGGTCTGCTTCCGATGATGTTCGCTTCAGGTGTGGGTAAGAATGGTAACCAGACGCTGGGTGCCGCTGCCGTAGGCGGTATGTTGATTGGAACCGTGCTGCAGCTTTTCGTCGTTCCGACGCTGTTTGTGATTTTCCAGTCTTTGCAGGAGAAGATATCGCCGCTGAAGTTCGAGGATGAGGAGAATGAGGATGTAGCAGCTGAGCTGGCACAGTATGCTCATTCGAAACCTGTAGACTATGAGTTAGAGAAGTGAAAAGTGAAAAGTTTATGAAGAAACTGATGATATTCATGTCTGCAGCTCTGCTGCTGTCGAGCTGCGGACTATATAACAAATACGAGCGGCCTGACGTGAAGACTGACGGTATTGTCCGTGATCCTGTCTCTCTGACGGATACGCTCGCCGTGACAGATACAACATCGTTTGGCAACATGCCTTGGCGCAGCGTGTTCACAGACCCTCAGCTGCAGGAACTTATCCAGCAAGGTCTCGATCACAATCCAGACCTGTTGAATGCGGCGTTGAACGTGAAGATGGTGAACGAGGCGCTCAAGGTGGCCCGTCTGGCCTTCCTGCCCTCGCTCGTACTGGGGCCTCAGGGAACTATAGCTTCGTTTGATGGTGCGAAGGCATCGCAGACTTATCAGTTGCCCGTCAGTGCCAGCTGGAACGTCGATCTCTTTGGCAATCTGCTCAGCGTGAAGCGTAGTGCCCAGATGCAGCTCATCGCCACAAAGGACTATCAGACGGTGGTGAAGTGCAACATCATCTCTGGTATAGCGAACCTCTACTATACGTTACTGATGCTTGACCGTCAGGTAGAGATTGTCACCGACATGGAACAGCTGACGAAAGAGACGTGGGAGAAGATGAAGTTCATGCATGAGAACCGCGTCGGCTACCGTTCTACTGCTGTGCAGAGCGCAGAGGCAGCCTACTATAGCGTGCAAGCTCAGAAGGTCGATCTGCTCCGCCAGATTCGCGAGTGCGAAAATTCGCTCTCGTTGCTTTTGGGGCAGCAGGGACAGACCATCCAGCGCGGCAGTTTTGCTAACCAAAGTCTTCCTGCGGATCTGGCTACTGGTGTGAGCATACAGTTGCTTAACAACCGTGCAGACGTGCATGCCCAGGAGATGGCATTGGCTCAGTGCTTCTATGATGTGGAGACAGCCCGTAGCCGTTTCTATCCGAACATCACGGTGACAGGAACAGCTGCCTTCACCAATAGTGGTGGCGGCGCTATCGTCAATCCAGGCAAGTGGCTACTCTCTGCTGTAGGCTCACTCGTACAGCCCATCTTCCAGCACGGTCAGCTCGTGGCCGGCCTGAAAGTGGCAAAGGCTAAGTATGAGCAGGCTTACAACAACTGGCAGAATACAGTACTGAAGGCTGGTAACGAGGTGTCGAACGCGCTCGTAACCTATAACTCATCCGCAGAGAAGGCTGAACTCGACGGCAAGCGCGTGAAGGTGCTTACCAAGAATGTCGAGGATACCAGACGCTTGATGGAGTCGAGCAGTAACACGACCTATCTGGAGGTCATCACGGCCCAGAGCAATCTGCTTAACGCCGAGATAGCCGAGGTGACTGATCAGTTCAACAAGATGCAAGCTGTCGTGAACCTCTATCTGGCCCTCGGAGGCGGAGCGAAGTAGGAGTGAATAGTGAAAAGTGAATAGTGAAAAGCGAATAATTATGGCAAGCGAAATATCCCCCAAGGCCGAGATCTCGCCAAAGGCAAAGATCGGCAACAACTGTAAGATATTCCCCTTCGTGTATATCGAGGACGACGTGGAGATTGGTGACAACTGTATCATCTTCCCCTTCGTCAGCATCTGCGACGGCTCGCGTATCGGCCAGAACAACAAGATCCACCAGGGCAGCGTGATTGCCGCCCTGCCGCAGGACTTCAACTTCCGCGGCGAGAAGTCATACGTGAAAATTGGTGATAACAACGTCATCCGCGAGAATGTCGTCATCAACCGCGGTACCCATCGCGACGGATGTACGGTCATCGGCAATAACAACTTCCTGCTCGAAGGTACGCATATCAGCCACGATACCGTCGTGGGCGACCATTGCGTGTTCGGATACGGCGTGAAGATTGCGGGCGACTGTGAGGTTCACAATGGTGCCATCTTCTCCAGTTCAGCCATCCAGAATGCCAACACCCGTGTGGGGCGTCTGGCCATGGTGCAGGCCGGTTGTACGCTGTCGTACGACGTGCCTCCGTTCGTCGTCGCCGGTGGCAAACCCATTGTGTATGGCGGGCCAAACACCACGATGATGCGCGAGGCTGGCATCGACGAGAAGGTGCAGCGACATGTCGCTAACGCATACCGTCTGCTGTTCCATGGTAAGACCAGTGTATTTGATGTGATCAATCAGATCAAGGATCAGGTGCCCGACGGGCCTGAGATCCGGCAGATTATCGAGTTCCTTGAGAATACCAAGCGCGGCATCATGTGCAAGTAAAGAAAAGGCATCCATCTGGATGCCTTTTTCTTTGTGTTACATTTCATTGCTCACCAGTCGTAATCCTCTACATAGCCATCGAACATCACCTCCTCCGTCCATCCATTGTCGCGGAACAGCTTGCGGATATTTTCTTGCAAAGCAGGCGGGATGAGACGCTTGCCATTGCGATACTCAAAGTAGTAGGTGCGATTGGTCAGACCTATTATGCCATAGCGTACCGCAGGCTCCAGACGTTTAGGCATATCGCCCGTAAAGGTGTGAGTCATGCCTTTGGCAAAGCGCACCTTCTGATCGCTGCGATACATCGGACATCCTACAGCCGCCACGCCTTCGAAGTGCGGATTCACACACCTGTAAGAACTATAGGTTTGAGGCATGTGCTGTCCTACGAGCCATCGCAGACACTGATTGCGCAACGGACATGCATCAACATAACAAACCGTGTAGCCATCCTTGGCTTTCTCAATTAATAATTTAACCTCACTCATATTTTCTGAAATCCTTTTCTACAAAGTGTTTGAGGCGAGTGAGGTTGAGTGGTTTTAACCTCACCCGTACCTCACCCGAACCTCACTTCAATCTCATGCAGCCTTGAGCGGAATCACCTTATAATGAGCCACGTGACCGCAATCTGTACTCTCGAAACCAAGTGTATGCATCGCTTTGCCAAGATACACTTTCGTGCCGTGAGTAGCCTTGACCGACGGATACTCTTTGGTGATAATCTCCAAGAGGCGCTCACAGTTCATCGACTGTGCCAACTCGCCAGGTTCCGGCTTACGGAAGCAGATGCGGACGATGTCGGCAATATCCTTCTGTTCCAGATAGTTCTGGTTCAACTGCTGGATACGGGCCACCTCATCATTGTTAAACCAATAGGGTGACTTCTGAGCCCTCAGTTCATAGAGCACCTGCGCATACAACTGATCGTAGTCTATCTCACTCGTATTGTCGATGTACTTGCCCTCTGGAATCGTTAAGCAGATATAGCGGCGTGAGCCTGTGACATCCGTCAGCGGATGGGGATTGTTGGTCGTAGCCACAAACGAAGCATAGCGAGGCCGGTCTTCCTGGGAGGCACCATAGATAGGGCGCCCGTTCACCTTGCTCTTACTCAGCGTCTGTTTCAGCGATGCATGCTGACTGGGGCGGATGGCATCCAGCTCATCCAGGTTCACCAGCAAGTTGTTCGTAAGAGCCATCTCCTTGTCGAACTTGTTCGAGAGGTTCAGGTGATCCAGGTAATACTCACGCAGATGTGGAGGCAGCAGGCGCACGAAGAATGTTGTCTTACCACAACCCTGAGCACCAATCAGCGTCGGTACACATTCATTGCCGTGTATGGTGTCCATCTGAAGCCAGTGAGCCACCACCGATCGCAGCCAAGTAGCCAGATAGCCCATCAGTTCTGAGTCAACCCCAGGCAACTGATTGAAGAGCTTTGCCACATGATTCTCGCCATTCCATTTGGGCAGATGTTCCAGATAGTCGGCGATAGGGTCAAAGGTGTCAATCTCGTCAGAGTTGACATACTCTACAATATCCGCCTTCGGTGAGCCGTTCTCGCAGATACATTCACGCTTAGCACGGATGATGATACTGTTGAGAGCGCTCAGTGTCAAAGGTTTCCACAGAGGCACTTGCCCCTCTGTAGGTTTCACGGCGTACTCCACCTTACCCTTCAGCACGTTTCGGCGGAAGAGATAATGAGTAATGAGGTACAGCTCAGTAGCGAGCATTCCCTTCTGAGAGGCCCCAAGAGTCTCTCCGTTAATGAGAAGATTTTGTTCCATAAATAAGATTTTTTTAAGTTAGATTTTACAGTTTCTTTTCCTTGATTCGTGTTCCTTTCTTTAATTTCAATGCAAAGGTACAACATTTATTTTGCGGTTGCAAGTTTTTCCTCCAAAAAGACACGCATTTAACAATTCAAATGAAGCAATTGTGAGATTCGAGTGAGGTTGAAGTGAGGTTCGGGTGAGGTTAAAACTCCCAATCTCATTCGCCGCAATCCTTTCTGCAAAAGATTTCCGACCCTCATGGTGAGGTTAACTCAGAAATCGTAAAGGCGTTCGTCTCATCAAAGGTTCGCATTTGCTTCATTGAAGACTTGCGGTCAGTTCGATTAATGAAGACTATCAGTCCGATGGCTTCGGACTGGCAGTCCAAAGTGAGCGAACTCGCAGTCCGACTCTGACGGACTAAGAAAATACTATGTGAGCCATCAGACAAGATTGGATAATTCTTCTGTAGTTAAGCCTGTTATTTCAATGATGCTCTCTTCAGGAAGTCCTTGCTCTTTCATCTTACGGGCGATTTCCAGTGCTTTCTTGGCATGCTGCTCCTCACGGCTCATCTGCATGATGACGAGTTTTTCACGTGCTTCCTTCAGTCCAGGAGCATCTGCATCTTCAGGTATTTCGCTTGTGTTTAATGGTTGTCATAGTGGCAAGTTTTTGATGACGCTTTCTAATTCAATCAAAAACTGTCCCCCTGTTATCAAGGTCCACGTCAGATGGTTCGTGTTAGCGGATTGTGGAGATCAATGACCTCTTACCTTTGCATCCGATTATAGAGATTGTTCCATTTCCATGAAATAATTCATATAGATGGATGCAATACGGTTTAAGTTTCGTAGCTTTG
>Ga0247609_10006391_pt1 | contig 11358 bp, 10 predicted proteins | sample 172DNAGHGlowgp2_FD_193487 | JGI IMG/M metagenome (GOLD analysis project Ga0247609, IMG submission 193487) | Sheep rumen microbial communities from Palmerston North, Manawatu-Wanganui, New Zealand - 1728 DNA GHGlow gp2 | ecosystem: Host-associated > Mammals > Digestive system > Stomach > Rumen ... | reverse complement strand
TTCGGCCTCCCGCCTGTGGCGCACCCCGCTTCACGGTCTGACCGATTATCTGCATGGGGAAGAAAGTGATTTCCGCAATCTGTTATGGCATCATGAGGAGTATCCCACCTTGGACGTTCTCCCTTCTGGAGCCGTACCTACCAACCCAACAGAACTGCTACAAAGCCCGCTGCTCAGCCAGTTGTTGAATGAAGCACGGCAGCATTACGACTGCATCTTCATCGACAGCCCCTCTGCAGGTATGTTGGCCGATGCCGACATCATTGAGCATCAAGCCGACTGCACCCTTTTCGTCATTCGTGCCGGCCATTTCGACCGCCGCCGTTTAGAGGAACTGAATCCCGTTCATTCACGCGACAACGACAAGCCACAATACGTCATTCTGAACGGTGTGAGTATCAACGTCCGCTACGGCTATGCCTACGTACACAAGTACGCACGCAGTGAAAGTGACAAAAACACTGTGGCTATAAGCAAGAAAACGCTTCTACTGAATCAAATAATATTTAAAAAGAAGAAAAAACGCAATACAACTTAAAAAAGTATGACAACTATTCACCCATCCAGCTACGTCGATGAGGACGTAACCATTGGAGAAGGAACTAAGATTTGGCATTTCTGCCATATTCAGAGAGGTGCCGTGATTGGCAAGAACTGCTCTTTAGGCCAGAACGTCAATATCGGTAACAACGTAAAAATCGGTAACGGTGTCCGGATACAAAACAACGTTTCCATCTATGAAGGAGTGGAACTGGAAGACAACGTGTTTTGCGGTCCCTCGTGCGTGTTCACAAACGTATTGGTGCCACGTGCCCACTACCCAGTGCATGGACATTACAAGAAAACAGTCGTCAAAGAAGGAGCCTCGTTAGGAGCCAACTGCACTATCGTCTGCGGCCACACCATCGGGCGTAGTGCCATGATTGCAGCCGGTGCGGTAGTCACCCATGACGTACCCGACTTCGCCCTGATGGCTGGTGTACCTGCCCGGCAAATCGGCACTGTCAACGAACAAGGAGAAATTATCAGCAAGAACTATTGATCAAATTATGCAATTCAGAGATTTAGCAAAACAATATCAGGTCCTGAAGAATGATATCGACGAGGCTATGCTCAGCGTAGCATCGCAGAGCCGTTATATCATGGGGCCTCAAGTACAGGAACTGGAACAGCAGTTAGCAGCCTACACAGGGGTAAAACATTGCCTGACCTGTGCCAACGGCACGGATGCCCTTACGTTAGCCTTAAAAACATGGGGAATTGGTAAAGGCGATGCGGTTTTCGTTCCAGATTTCACGTTCTTCTCTTCTGCCGAGGTAGTGGCCTTGGAAGGGGCAACCCCAGTTTTTGTTGATGTCGATGCCAAGACCTTCAACATCGACGCTGAGAGTCTGGAGAACGTTATTAAAAGGACTATCGACCATGAAGAGTTGGTCCCACGCGTTATCGTAGCGGTCGACTTGTTTGGTCTGCCAGCCAACTATCCTGCTATCAAAGCTATCGCAGAAAAATATCATCTGTATATTTTGGAAGACGGAGCTCAAGGATTCGGCGGAACCATCGATGGCCGCAAGGCATGTTCTTTCGGTGACATCAGCACCACCTCTTTTTTCCCTGCCAAGCCCCTTGGCTGTTATGGCGATGGAGGAGCAGTATTCACCGACAATGATGACTGGGCTGCACTTATCGCTTCCTATCGCATCCACGGAAAAGGTACCGACAAGTACGACAACGTGCGCATTGGCATGAACTCCCGACTCGACACCCTTCAGGCAGCCATTCTGCAGGTGAAGCTTCGCGCCTTCGATGAGGAAGTAGACCGCGTCAATGATGTGGCAAGCCAGTACACTAAATGGCTGAAGGGCCACGTAACAACACCTGCCACTCCTGATGGATTCCGTTCCAGCTGGGCCCAATATACCATCTTGCTTGAAAACCAGACAGAACGGAACTCTTTGCAGCAACAGCTGAAAGAGGCTGGTATCCCTTCTATGATTTATTATCCCAAAACGATGCATCAGCAGACCGCCTTCCAGCACCTGCAGAAATACAACGACTGCGAGAACTACGTAGCCACAAGACTCTGCGACACTGTGCTCTCCCTGCCCATGCATCCATACCTGGAATCGTCAGAAATAGACAACATCTGCTCTACCCTTTTAGCAGCACTCAAAAGATAACATCGCTTTGAAAATCTACGTCAAAGACAAACTGAATCATATCCCGCATCTGAATGATGCGCTCGACTCGTGGAACTATGCGATGAAAATAGGCGATGAGCTCGATTGCACGGCATTCACCAATCAACAGGAATTTGATATCATCAGAAAGAAATACCCTGTCGGAATCAGGAGCATCATCATCGGCTTTGTCTACGTATGGCATGAGATGTTCCCTAAGATGAAGGCAACCCGAAAACTGTATTTCTTCATTACAGGCGAACGCCATCGCACCTATAGCCATACGGAGATATTGGGGCGTATCTGCCGTGGCGGTTTCAGAATAGTACACGAAGAGAACAGAGACGGAGCTCTCCATGTGGTTGCAGCAAAAAGGTCGGAACCGTTAGAGCGCAACGACTCCTGTGTGTCTCCCATACTGAAGATGAAGCGTGTCGGAAAAGACGGTCGCTGGATAGAGGTCTACAAGTTCCGCACCATGCACAGCTACTCGCAATATCTGCAGGACTACGTATATGAAATGAACCAGCTGAACCATAGCGGCAAACTGGCCAATGATTTCCGCGTCAACATCTGGGGCAGAATCTTACGCCCTATATGGCTCGACGAGCTGCCCATGCTGATGAATGTCTTCGAAGGCACCATGAAGTGGGTGGGTGTTCGTCCCCTTACAGAGCATTTCTTCTCGCTCTATACGCCTGAGATGCAAGACCTTCGCACCAAGGTAAAACCCGGGATGCTCCCTCCCTTCTACTATGAGAAGAAGACGCCACAGGGACTGGATGAGATTCAGGCATCGGAACGGCGCTACATCGAAGCCTATCTCAAACATCCCTTCCTTACCGACTGGAGGTATTTCTGGGGTACCCTGTCCAACATTATCATTCATAGGAAACATAGCAAGTAAATCATGAAGATCAGTGTTATCATCCCTGTTTACAACGTAAAGCCTTATCTGGAAAGATGTGTCCAATCAGTGGTTAGCCAAACCTACAAAGACTTAGAAATAGTTCTTGTAGACGATGGTAGTACAGACGGGAGCGGTGAGTTATGCAACCAGTTGGCTGCCACAGACTCGCGCATCCAAGTTGTCCATCAAGTCAACAAAGGACTCTCAGAGGCACGCAACACTGGCATCCGCCAAGCCACAGGAGACTACGTCTTCTTTGTTGACTCTGATGACGGATGGCTGCTGGACGACGGTGTTGAACAATTGGTCAATCAGTGCGAAGCTACCACTGACCTCCTGATGTTCAAGGCTGTAGACATCTACACTGACGGTCGGCAGACTCCTATGAAGGATTTTGATGTTGAGCACATCAACAGCCTGCCTGACGGTCATGCCGTCTTCGCCTATCTTGTCAAGACCCAAGTGTTCCGTGCAGGAGTGTGGCTGCTCATGGTACGGCGAAGCATACTCACCGGCAACGACATATTCTTCCCATCAGGACTCATCAGCGAAGATGTTTACTGGGACATGCAACTGTGGCAGCACATAAAGAAGGCAAAGATTGTCAACCTGAATTTCTATGGCTACTATTTCCGTGAGGGAGGGCTGTCCAAGGTTCCCTCCATCCGCGTCTACAGAAGCTACGATAAAATTTTCACGGATTGGAAAGAACAGTGCCGTCAGGGATGTGTAAACGCCTCTGAGATAAGTCTTTATCTGGCAGAAATGTGGGTGAGCCGTGCTTACGCCTACTATCAATTAAAGCCAGAAGACAAGCCCGAATCCCTTGCCATTATGGAGCGGCATAAGGATCTTCTTTACTATGCCGACACGCCAAAATCAAGACGCACTGCCTTTTTAGTAAAAACGTTTGGCGTGAAGTCCACCACCACCCTTCTCGGCATCTACTGGCGGTTACGCAACTATTACAAGCATGTTGTATAAACTGCATAACAACATTTTCATAGTAAGCCTGCTAACTTTTGGACTAATAGCAGCACTTGCCATGCAAAAGGCCATGAATCTAATGGCTCTTGCATCGGTTGTGTCTCTTACCACACAATTGGCAGTACTTTTATATTATTCACATGAAGACTACGTAGATTATTCTGACCGTTCACTTTTTCATACAACATTTATTTATACTTTTTCACTGGGAATCTTCTTCATGTTGATTTCCGAATATTACGATGGCGATAACTTCTTGTTCAGTAAACAAGACGCTTTGTTCTATTTCAAACAAAGTTCAAAAGTATGGGAAGTTGGACTATCAGACAATATTATGCGTATAATGAGAGAATTTGAATCTGAAGATTGGGGTGCTCTTTTTTATGATACCATTGCCTTATACCTTGTTCCAAACAAATTATTCGTTAATTTTATCAACACATTTTTGGGTGCCACTGGGGCAGTCTACCTTTATCGTATAGGCAAATGTTTTATGCCTTATTCTTATGCTTTTTTAGCATCCTTAGCTTATAGTACTTCCTCATACATTGTTTTTTTTAATTGTTCCTTTCTGAAAGAATCCATATTCGTTTTTTTTGTCATCAGTGTTTTATACTACCATTACCAATATGTTCTCAATAACTCACGCCTTTCTCTTTTCGGAATGATACTCTGCGTTGGTATACTTTTTTTCTTTCGTCCTGCTGTAGCCGCATTTATTGTACTATCTCTCTTTGTCTACTATGCCATAAAACAAAAAGGTAATGCTCTTTCTCTATTCCTTTATGGAGCTGCTATTATAGGCATACTGCTATCAATGAAACTTATGATGGATACTATAGAGTCAAATACAGCTGGAGGTAATATGGATGCAGTGTTGGAGGATACAAATAACAGCTCTTACTCTGCTGGATTTAACTTGTTCATGAGTTTTTTTGGAGCATTTTTCGGTCCCTTTCCTGCTCTCATTCAAAGATTTGAAGAACCCTCCTACGTAGAGTTTTTGGGGGCAGGCCTCACTTACAAGCTATTTCTGGTAGGGCCTTTTTGGTATGGTATTTACGCAATCATAAAAAACAGGGAGATTGAATTATATCCTCTCGCCATCTTTATCTCAGTCGAAATGCTCGCCACTGGAGCCGTAATGGCGAGTCTCGAATTGCGCAAAGTGATTCTTCATGTCCCATTTATGTATATTATTGCCTACTATGGCATATATAAAGGTTTTCTACCTATCAGAATGTCACATCTTTCAGCACTCCCGACCTATCTTTTTGTAGTTGCAGTCGTGTTGCTATGGAATGTCATCAAAGTTAAGACGTAAAGATTATCATATATATAATTGTATGAAGATTCTAACAATTGCAGGATTTAACAAGAACAGATTTGCTCCATTTATCATTGAACAAGTAGATGCGCTCAAGCAACTTGGATTTGAAGTTGATTACTTTGGAGTACGCGGGAAAGGTATGCTAGGCTATCTTTCCAATCTGAATCCTATGAAGGATAAGATATCCGACTATCAACCAGACTTAATACACGCCCATTATGGACTAAGTGGCCTTTTGGCCAATCTGCAAAGGAGCATCCCTGTTGTAACTACCTACCACGGGAGCGACATCCATTCTGGGGGAAAATCACTCTTACTGTCCAAGCAATCCATCCGTTTGTCAGCCTTCAACATTTTCGTTTCAGAATGGTTGTTGAAGCAGTCAGGTTATCGAGGTGACCGGCAGCGCATCATCCCCTGTGGCATTGACACTGTGGTATTTTGCCCTATAGAACGGTCAGAGGCCCGCAAATCCTTAGGATGGAGTCTTGACAAGAAATATGTTCTTTTTTCCGGTGCCTACGACATAGAGGTAAAAAACAGTCCTCTCGCGAAAAAAGCTATAGAAATGGTTGAGGGAGTTCAACTGGTAGAACTGAACGGATATACTCGTGAACAAGTCAATCTTATCATGAATGCAGTAGACTGCCTACTCCTGACGTCATTCAGAGAGGGATCGCCACAGGTTATCAAGGAAGCCCTCGCTTGCGGTACTCCTATTGTGTCTGTTGGAGTAGCTGACGTGGAAAAACTGACATCCGGGATTGACGGCTGCTATATCACCAACTATGATGCAGCAGAGATAGCCGGAAAAATCCGACTGGCATTAACCTTTCAGGGCAAGACAAATGGAAGGTCACGCATCTTTGAATGCAATCTTTCTAATGACTACATAGCAAAACAAGTGGCGGAGGTTTACGAACTTGCGTTGAAAAACAACACAAAATGAACGTTGCTACCATGAAGATAACAACTGTCATTATTCTTGGTGGCCATATACAGGCACTGGGCTTGGCACGCCAGACACACAAGATGGGAGTAAAAGTCGTTTTGCTTTTGCAAGACAACTTCTCCGTTGCCCGTTACTCCAATGCAGTCGACGAGGTAATGGTGGTTCCGGAAATGGACCGACTAAAGGAATCCTTGCAACCGTTTGCAGGTAAACAGACGATGCTATTCCCTACGGCAGATGAATATATTGAATTTCTTGAGGCTAATTATGATGAGCTGAATACCAACTTCGTTTTAGGCATACCCAGCCCGGAATGTGTAAAAGTGTTCGCAGATAAAAGGGCCACTTATCAGTTTGCGGAAAAGAACAACATTCCCCACCCTAAGAGTTGGTATCCCAACAACCTTGATGACATAAAGAAGATAGCTCCAACCCTCACCTACCCCATAGTTGTTAAGCCTGCCGTAATGCACACTTTTCATAAAGCGTTTGGGAAAAAAGCCTATCGGTGTGACAACAGTCACGACCTTCTGGAGCGTTGCGAGACAATAGGCCAATCGTTTCCTATTGACGGACTAGTCATTCAAGAGTTTCTTGCTGGAGGTGCAGAGTCGCTTTACTCTTATGGTGCAACGGTTATAAACGGCCAACCCATTGCTTGGATAATGGCCAACCGCATACGGCAGAATCCTATGGATTTCGGCAATTCCACCACTTTTGCCATTTCATGCGACATTCCTCAAATAGAGGAATTGGCAAAGCACATCCTAAAAGAAATGAAGTACAACGGTCTGGCAGAAGTTGAATTCATGTATGATGAAAAGACTTCAACCTACAAATTTCTGGAGATAAACACCAGGGCTTGGAAATGGCATTCTATCTCTTCGGGCATGAATTATGGGTTTCTGTCGGAATGGATACATCATATCAATGGAGAGAAATGTGAATTCAAACCCGAATTCAAACAGTTGGCATGGATTGAACGGTTAACAGACTATGTGGTGTCCCTTAAAAGCATCTTATCAGGACGTCTTACCGTAAAAGATATTATAAAAAGCCACCAGCAGAAAAAAGTCAATGCCGTTTGGTCGATAAAAGACCCTCTTCCCGCATTCATGTATCTCATGTTGTCACCCATTCTCTTTGTAAAACGACACTGATATATCCTAAAAGTAAGGCTGATTTTTTTAATAATCAAATAAACAAACATGCAAGAAATCATTTATTTAATCTTTATTGGAACTTATAGCACTCTTTTGTACCTCTATTTACACAAAAAAACCCATATAAGTTTATCCTATCTATATAAGGACAATGTTATAAATATCATTCTATCATCTCTTGGATTCTACTACTTACGCAATTTCTTTGATTCCGTATTTTTTCTGAATCTTTCGGCTATTGTTGTGATAGTTCCTACAATCTGTGTTCTGTTGACTATGCTGCGATTTTACCGTATACCTTTGCGTAAGACCAACACTTCACCCGCTGGTATCGTTTCTCCTGCCGATGGGAATATCATATACATTACCAAAGTAGAAGCGGGAAATATACCTATATCTGTAAAAAATGGCATAAGTGCAAAACTCAGTGAATTTGCAAACACAGGCATTCTGGACTATCCATGCTGGTTGATTGGTATCAATATGACACCATTTGACGTACACAAGAACTGTGCTCCAGTTGATGGTAAAATCATCCTCAACAAACATTTCGACGGTGAATTTCTGTCATTGAAACATGAGGAAGCTCTTCTTAGAAACGAGCGTAATACCATTGTAATTGACAGCAAGATAGGTAAAATAGGGATTGTTCAGACTGCTTCCCGTTTAGTTAGACGCATCGTGACATATAAAAACGAAGGTGAGCACTTAAAAAAAGGAGAATGGTTTGGAATGATTAAGTTTGGCTCTCAGGTAGACTTGATAATCCCAGCGGAATGTAAACTAAAAGTCAATCTAAGACAACAAGTTTATGCAAAAAAAACATTAATCGCAAATCTATAAGAAAAAAAATGAGGATATTAATTGATATTGGCCATCCGGCCCACGTACATTTATTCAAGAATTTTGCCCATATCATGCAAAACAAAGGGCATAAAGTCTTGTTTACATGCAGGGAGAAAGAGTTCGAGACTGACCTTTTAAAGGCTAACAATTTCTCCTTCAAGTCATTTGGACGGAAATATAATTCGATACTTGGAAAATTATTTGGCTTGGCAAAGTTCGATTTTATGGAATGGAAAGCCTGTCTGCAATTCAAACCCGATATTCTTCTAAGCCATGGATCCATGTATGCAGCTCATGCAGCATGGGCAATTAGGAGACCACATATCTCATTTGATGACACATATAATATGGAGCAGGTAAGGCTTTATGAGCCTTTTACTCCCGTTATTCTTACTGGTGATTATGAACACCCTCGTATATCTAAAAAAGAAATAAAATATGCAGGATATCATGAGCTATCCTATCTTCATCCAAACTATTATACTCCGGATAAAAGTATATTAGAAGAGTTAGGAGTAAAGGCTAATGAGAAATATGTAGTAATCCGTTTTATTGCTTTAAACGCAACGCACGATTGGGGGAATAAGGGGATTTCCCCACAACGGAAAATTGAATCAGTAAAAACACTTTCAAAATATGCTAAAGTGTTTATCTCTGCTGAGGGGAATCTTCCCAAAGAACTTGAACAATTCCGATTGAAAACACCTCCCGAACGAATTTTCGATGTGATGGCTTTTGCATCATTAGTTTGGGGGGAGAGTATCACCATCCCAGCGGAAGCGGCTGTTCTTGGCGTTCCTGCCATAAATAACAATGACATGACATCATACTACCTACTGGACGAACAGAACAACTATGGATTATGCTTCTGTTATAAGTCGAATGACGATGAGTTAAACAAAGCATTAGAAAAATGCATAGAATTACTAAAGCGCGACAAAAAGGAACTGTTTAACGAGTGGGGCATAAAACGCGAAAAACTCTTAACCGACCACATAGATGTCACTGCATTTCTCATCTGGTTCATCGAGAACTATCCTGAAAGCAAACGCATTATGACAGAGAATCCCGACTACCAATATCAATTCAAATAGACGAGAAGGGTCTCTTCATTCAATAATTCATTTCATTGAATAATGGATTTCACACTCAACAAATACGCTGAACTGATGTCTGAGCTGAAAGGACATGAATATGCGACAATAACCTTTGCCAACTATTGTAAAGGCAATCGTCCGCAACGATATGCTATTTTGAGGCATGACGTTGACCAGAAGCCCGCCAATTCATTAAAGACAGCAGAGATAGAGGCTGAGATGGGAGTCAAAGCAAGCTATTATTTCAGGGCTGTCCCTGAAAGCTGGGACGAGGCCATCATCAAAAAGATAGCAGAGTTAGGTCATGAGGTGGGTTATCATTATGAATCGCTGACCACTTGCAACGGCGATACGAAAGCAGCATACGAGGACTTCAGACAGCATTTGGAAGCCCTGCGCCAACTGACAACGGTGGAAACGATTTGTATGCACGGCAGTCCGCGTTCCCCCTATGACAGTAAGGACATTTGGAATCACTATCCTTACCGCGATTTAGGCATCATCGGGGAACCGTATCTCGACACTGACTTCGCACAGATGTTCTACCTCACTGATACAGGCAGACGATGGGACGGCTATAAGGTGAGCGTGAGAGATAAGATAGAAGGGTATCAGGATGAATGGACACGGCAAGGCCTCACTTTCCATACGACGGATGACATTATCAATGCAATCAAGGCAAAACGCTTGCCAGAAAAAGTGATGTTTACTACCCATCCGCAGCGCTGGAACGATTTCGGACTTGCATGGGTGACGGAAATTGCCATGCAGAACATGAAGAATGTGGTGAAACGTTTCATCGTAGCAAGGGGAAAATAGGCATTTATCACAAAGACATTAATTTTTTCAAAAGCTATATACACTACACACAAACACACATGGTTGCATGTACCTGACCTGTTGAGTCAGGAGGAAGTGGAAGAGATTTAAGAACATAAAACACAGCCTCGCAGTATGACCATCTATACAGACAGCCTGCACAAGATTGCATACGCTACTGATGCATCCGTGTATCGGGAGATACCATACGGCGTGGCCTACCCTGAGACGGTGGACGATGTACGCTCACTGTTGCGCGTGGCAAAAGAGAAGGGCTTAGACCTTATCCCCCGCGCCGGTGGCACTTCCATTGCGGGACAGGTGGTCGGCTCTGGTATCGTGGCAGACATCAGCAAGCATTGGAACAAGATACTCCAAATAAATGCTGAGGAACAATGGGCAAGAGTACAGCCTGGAGTGGTGCGGGACGAGCTGAACATTGCCCTGAAACCATACGGACTCTTTTTCAGTCCGGAAACATCGACGAGCAACCGTTGCTGTATCGGCGGTATGCTAGGCAACAACTCCTGCGGCACACATTCTTTAGTTTATGGTAGCACACGACATCATATAATTGCAGCCAGAGGGGTGCTGACCGACGGGAGCGAAGAGGTTTTTAAAGAGTATAAGATTAAAGATTTAGAAGAACGGTTCGGCAGAGAGTTCTGGAAAGAAACAAAGCATGAGTCGCTAATAGAAGGAATCTATGCTCAGCTCATCGGTTTCGCATCAGACAAGACCATTGCCGGTCTTATCGCAGACAACTATCCTGACCGCGAACTAAAACGCCGCAGTTGTGGCTATGCCATTGATGAAACGATAGAGCCGCTCAACGACGAGAGCCTACCCTTTGGAGAACGCACCATCAATCTCTGCAAACTGATAGCCGGCAGCGAAGGCACACTCTGCTTCATTACAGAAATCACCGTAGGTCTCGATGCGCTGCCACCAAAGGAGATCATGGTCGTTTGCGGTCATTGCGACGACCTGATGAAGAGTTTTAAAGCCAACCTGACCGCCCTTCATCATCAGCCAACAGCCATAGAACTGATGGATGGTGACATCCTGGAACTT
>Ga0247609_10006387_pt1 | contig 11360 bp, 8 predicted proteins | sample 172DNAGHGlowgp2_FD_193487 | JGI IMG/M metagenome (GOLD analysis project Ga0247609, IMG submission 193487) | Sheep rumen microbial communities from Palmerston North, Manawatu-Wanganui, New Zealand - 1728 DNA GHGlow gp2 | ecosystem: Host-associated > Mammals > Digestive system > Stomach > Rumen ... | reverse complement strand
GTCCATTGATACAATGGTGAGATACTGGCGAGAAATATTGATATAGCCAGCATCAAACAACGGCAACATACCATGTGCTTGTAACTCCTTAAGGTTCTCATTGTACGCCAACTGGACCTTATGACAAAGGTCTATAATAGTTCCTAAGTATTCCAAATAATCCAACTTATGGTTCACAGCATACTGCACACAACGATTAAGGTTGATGGTCAGCACACTTTTAGAACCCGTAGATACGCCACCTGCTCCTAAAGTATAGCTGAATCCATTATCTGTTATCTCATTACGGAGTCGGCAGCAAGAACTCAAGGAGTCAGCATTGTCACTCATATAAGTAAAGAACGAATGACCTTCAGCATACATTTCTGCAGTAAAGTCTCCCCACTCAGGATCAAGACACTCCCCATCCTTATTAGTAAGCAAAGCCATAGTTTCTACGGGGAAAGTAAGCAGTGTCTTAGTTCTTTCTTTATTGAACCACTTCATGAAGCGTTTCTGCAACCAGGAAAGGCCTTCCCAATCCGGTCTTGAGCCATCTGGGAAATAAAACTCACCAAAGATACTTTCGAAATAATACTTATCATAGTAAGCAATATTCCAGAATACAGCCTGATAATTACGAGCACCTGTAGGTTGATTCAATGTATAAACAATCTGCTCAAAACAATCGGTAATAACCTTGTCAATAGTGCGTTTCTTTAAGCTAAGGTCAGCCAAGTCATTCGCACGTTTATAGTAGTCTTCACCGTATTCCTTGCCAATGAAATAATTCATGTACATCAGAAACTCAGGAGTAGCACATGCTCCGCTCAACATACTTGAAACCATGAACACCATATTCACAAAACTGCCACAGAAACTCTTGAGGTTAGTTGGTGCCGTACTATTACCGCCAATAGAGATGGTACCACCAATCAGCCAAGGATACATAGTGATGGAAGCGCAATAGTTAGCCAAGCTTGTCTCGTCATTCTTATATATAAAGTGGTGTGTTAATTTGTCAATATATTCATCAGCCAACTGCTTACCATACATCTTTTTAATACGGTCAGTAAGCAGACGACGATTCAAACGGATAAAATTAGACTTGGGCAACTCACCAATTAAAGTTGCAATATTTTTATGCTCAACATTTGCATTTGCGTCATACTTTGAGCCAGATGCAGCATTCACAGATTCACAATAATCTGCCAAAAATTGCAACTTGGCAAGTGTCTCTCTGTCTTCTGAGTGCTGTTGTCGATACAGCATGAAAGACTTAGCCACCTTATAGAATCCTTCGCGCATTAATGCCTCTTCCACTTGGTTTTGGATATCTTCAACTTTAATATCATCATGCATATCCAAATGGCTCAGAATCTTTGAAATAGTACTTAAATCCGCAGGTTGTTCTACACTCTCGAATGCTTTGACTATGGCATTCATAATCTTGTCTAAAGAGAAACGATCTTTAGATCCATCACGCTTAGTAATTGTAAAATTCTTAATCTCCATCATATCTGATATTGTATTATTTTTCATGGTAACTATTCTCAGAAGTTTCCCGTTTTGGAAAACTTTTTTTAAAATATTCTCTCAAATGTTTCCCATTTTGGAAAACCGAACACGGTTACAAAGATACAACTTTTCTTTAACATTGTTCTCCAACAATCCATTTTTTTGGATTATTTTTTGTACAAATTTGCATGTTGTTTAAAAACAATGTTGTATCTTCGCAGCAGAATTCATTAACAATGCTAGTATGAAATTAATAGATAATTGGTGGAACCCATTGATAAGATTATTATTCCCTCACTATTGCGTTACATGTGGTAAAAGGCTTTATGAAAGCGAACTTATTTTCTGTAAATCATGTCTAAAAAAGATGCCACGTACCATGTACCACACATGGGATGAAAACCCAATGATTAAGCAGTTTTGGGGCAAATTTCCTATAGTAAAAGCTACAGCCTGGTTCTTTTATACACACGATTCTCCTTATGCCCATACAATTCATCTATTCAAATATCATGGACGCAAGAAACTTGCTTTTGAGTTAGGCAAGATGATGGCCTCAGAAATAATGGCATCAGGTTTCTTTAGCGGTATCGACTGTATTATACCCGTTCCACTTCACAAGGACAAGGAAAGGCAACGCACCTACAATCAGAGCGAATGGATTGCCCGTGGAATTGCCGAAGAAAGTAAACTTACCGTAATCACCAACGTTGTTGAAAGAACAAAATATACAACGACACAAACAAAGAAAACAGCAAACGAAAGATTTGAGAACATGAAAGGCGTATTTAAAACCAAGCATAAAGATGGCCTGATTGGCAAGCATGTTTTGTTAGTAGATGACGTAATGACCACATCTGCCACGTTAACAGCTTGTGCCGATGCCCTTCGTGAGATAGAAGGCATACAGTTCAGTTTCCTAACAGTAGCCATTAGCAATCAGTTATAGCGTAAACACCTACATAAAAATAAAAAGGGAGTCTTATTATTTGGCATTTTCAGTTTTTCTTTATTATTTTGTACCCTTTAAGGGTAAAAGAAATGCTATGCTACGAACAATTGTACTTAACAACAATATTGCTGAAATACCATTATTATCGGATTTTATAGAAAACTTTGCCGAAGATGTTGGGTTGGATTTTTCGTTGACCATGAGTCTTAATCTCGCAATGGAAGAGGCTGTTGTCAACGTTATGAAATATGCATACCCACAAGGTAAACCTGGTAAGATTGATATTTCTGCTAGCATTGATAGAGATAACATAGTTTTTGTCATCAGCGATTCGGGTATCGCATTTGATCCTACCGCCAAAGCAGAAGTAGATATTGACCAGAAAGCAGAAGATCGCCCAATTGGTGGCTTGGGTATCCACTTAGTGCGCCAGATTATGGACAACATGACTTATGAACGTATTAATGGTAAAAATATATTAACCCTACAAAAGAATAAAAAGACAGAGACCGATTTAGTTTGACAAATGGGTGAAGTAACTACATTTTTTGGCTTTTCATTTCAGATTTGGCTAGTTATTATCATGGTAATTGGCCTATTCTATATATTGACACGCACTCGCGTGCCAGCAGAGGTTACTTTTCTTGGTGCTGTCACCTTCCTTCTTGCCACAGGCGTGATAACTGAGCATGATTTAATGGAAGCTTTTGGTTCCGAAGCTATTTTGGTTACAGGTGCTTTCTGTATTATATTGGCTGGATTACTAAATACTGGTGTTCTTTATTGGCTAAGTAAACACTTATTAGGTGAACCATCAACATTTAGAAAGGCTATAATCCATGTAATGGTACCTACAGCCATTTTGAGTGCCATGTTAGGATGCTTGGAAGTAACACATTTGTTTACTGAAATGGTTAAAATATGGGCACGCAAGTTAACCATTGCTCCTTCTAAATTACTCATGCCTTTAAGCTATGCTGCTACATTAGGTGGAATGTGTACCCTTTTGGGACATACTTCTAATTTGGTGGTGGCAGGCCTTTATGTTGAACAAACTGGTCAGGCACTTAACCTGTTTGCGCCATTAATACCTGGATTGGTATGCACCATAGTAGGTATTGTCTTGATTACTCTTTTACGCGACAAGATTCCTCCCAGGGAATCGCCTGAGGTGTCTTTTGAGGAGACAAGTGACTATACGGTTGAGTTGCTGGTACCTACCGATAACGAAGCTGTAATGAAAACAGTTGATGAAGCAGGGTTGAGAAACGTACGCGGTGGCTCATTGATAGAGATTGTTCGTTTCGATAAGGAGGTGATTTCTCCAGTACCTGCCGACGAATATATATTTGGCGGTGACCGTTTGATATACTCTGGCCAAATCAATGAAATCATTGAGTTGAAAAACAGTCATGGGCTAGTGGCAGCTGACCATCATGTTTATAACATCAATGAGATTGACAGCAATCGCAAGATGCGCACAGCATATGTGAATTTTGGTAGCGAGTTGATAGGTTCACGTATGTGCGAAATCGATTTTGAGAAACGCAGTGATATGGTGCTGGTTGCTGTAGCAAGACAAGGTAGACGTATAGATGAGCAGCCACGTAAAGTGGTCTTGCAAGCAGGAGACACACTGCTCTTGGAATGCCCATCGAAAAGAGACACAAACCTGGAGAGCACATTCAGAAGGACACTCACCTTCTTTGACTCTCAATTTGTGCCTCAATTGGGAGTTCGCACCATAATCTCGGCAAGCATCCTGATACTGATGTTCATGCTATCAACTTTTCAGGTAGTCCCCTTGATTACATCAACCATGATTGCAGCAGGAGCCATGCTACTATTTAAATGTTGCCGTATGGATAGTGTAGCCAAGTACATCGATTGGAACTTCCTACTCACACTTGGCGCCATGATGGTGTTCGCAACAGCTATCACAAAGACAGGCTTGGTGACGATGATTTCTAACCCAATATTGGATCTCTGTGCACAAAACCCATATATAATACTGATTGTTATGTGCCTCTTAGCATCTGTCGTTAGCGAACTTTTCAGCAATATCTCTGCGGCGGCGGTATTCTTTCCCATTATCTACCATCAAGCTATTTCGCTTGGGTGTGATCCAATGCCATTTACCATTGCTCTGATGACATCGGTAACCATCAGCTATGCTACTCCTGTGGGGTCAGTAACACACATGCACATCTATGGTCCTGGTGGCTTTAAGTTCACAGACTTCCTCCATTTGGGAACATGGATGCACTTTGTGCTATTTGCGGTAAACTTGACAACTATAATTATAATATACCCGTTGAAATAAATAACATTAAAATATTAAGAAATGAACACAACGATTAAAGAAGAAGAAGGCAAGATGATTGCTTTATTTAGTGGAAGATTTGACACACTGGCAGCTGTTCAAGCGGCTAAGGATGTGCAATGCGTGATCGATTCTGATTGCAAAGAAGTTGAGCTTGACTGTCAAGAACTGGAATACATCAGCAGTTCCGGTTTGCGCATCTTTATCAGTATTCTGAAGAGTGTGAAAGCAAGAAAAGGTACTGTTATCGTTAAGAACATTAACGACGAAATCAAGAAGGTATTTGAAATGACAGGTTTCAACAAACTGTTCATCATTAAATGATGAAAGTTTTTAAGCTTTGATAGACATAAGAGAGGGGTCGCTTTATGCGTCCCCTCTCTTGCTCTTCCTCTTGGACTTGAACCAAGGACCCTCTGATTAACAGTCAGATGCTCTAACCGACTGAGCTAAGGAAGAAAAATAAAACTTGTATCTTTTGCTCTTCCTCTTGGACTTGAACCAAGGACCCTCTGATTAACAGTCAGATGCTCTAACCGACTGAGCTAAGGAAGAATTTTTGTTTTATTTTCTTAAATGCGGTGCAAAATTAATAGGATATTTTGAAATATGCAATATCTTTGCAAAAAAAAATATATGTATGGATAAAATTTTAGGGATTGGCAACGCATTGACCGACGTTTCAGTAATCTTAAGAAACGATGACATCTTAACAGAGCTGGGGCTACCTAAAGGTGGAATGGTACATATAGACGATGAACTATTTGGGAAAATACAACTGATGCTAGAACATCACCATGTTATTATTACCCCTGGTGGCTCTATTGCCAACTCATGCAGGGCAATGGGACATCTTGGTGTACCTACTGGTTTTATAGGAAAAGTTGGACACGACAAAATAGGTCAACTATATGCCAAGAGTCTTACTGACGTAGGTGTAGAAAACCTATTGGTAGTGTCGCCCAATTTAAGTTCCGGTGTTTGCACATCATTTATCTCCCAAGGGGGAGAGCGTACCTTTGCAGACCACATGGAAGCATCAATCGACTTGAGGGCAGATGACTTAAATCCTGATATATTCAAACAATATAAATATCTTTTTCTGGAGGGTTACCTAGTTCAGAACCATAAATTAATAGAGCAAGCAGCCAAAATGGCCAAAGAGGCAGGCATGAAGGTGGCAATGGATTTGGCTAGCTATAACATTATTCTTGAAGATCATGACTTTTGCACCTATCTGGTGGAAAATTATATCGATATCATTTTCGCCAATGAAGAAGAGGCTAAGGCACTAACTGGTCTTGAGCCTTATGATGCAGCTAGGAAATTGACACAATGCTGTTACATTGCCATAGTGAAAATGGGAGCTAAAGGCTCGATTATAGCCACTAGAGAACAACTATCAGAGGTCCAAGCACAAAAAGCTAACTGCATTGACAGCACGGGTGCAGGAGACTTTTTTGCAGGAGGATTCCTATATGGTCTTGTCAATGGCCATAATCTAAATCAATGTGCCAAGATAGGTTCAATTATTGCTGCAGAAGTGGTGCAAGTTGTTGGCACTGAACTATCAAGAGAGAAATGGATTGATATAAAACATAAAATTGTAGAAATATGAAAAGATTGAAAAGTTGGCATGCAGCAGCACTTCTTGGGCTTACAATTAGTGCGGTTGCTTTCTGGGGTTTTGAGAAAGGAGAAAGCCGTGATTTCCAGATTGCCAAAAACCTCGATATATTCAATTCTATCATCAAAGAACTCGACATGTTCTATGTCGACACTTTGAATCCTGATAAAACTATTAGAGACGGCATCGATAACATGCTCTATTCACTCGACCCATATACCGTGTATTACCCTGAAGATGATCGAGAAGAACTAGAACAAATGCTTCGTAACAAATATGGTGGCATCGGCTCTATCATCACTTGGAATGAACAACTGAAACGTTCTGTCATCTCTGAGCCATACGAAGGAATGCCCGCAGCTGAAGTTGGCCTTAAGGTAGGTGACATCCTAATGGAACTTGATGGGGTAGATTTATTGGGTAAAGATAACCAACAAGTGAGTGAGATGTTGCGTGGTGATGCTGGCACTTCATTCACACTGAAGGTGCAACGACCTGGAGAAAAAAATCTTTTAACCTTCAATATTGTAAGAAAATACATAGAATTACCTTTGATCCCATATTATGCCAAACTGGATGAAGGGATTGGCTATATTAATCTTACCACCTTCTCTGGTAATCCATCCAAAGAATTCAAACGTGTATTCCAAGAACTGAAGGCTCAGGGCATCAATGGCTTGATTATCGATCTTCGGGGGAATGGCGGAGGCCTTCTCGACGAGGCTATTGAAATAGCCAACTTCTTTGTACCCAAAGGACAGACATTGGTTACCACAAGAGGCAAGACCCGACAGGCAAGTGAGACATACAAGACTCTAAGAGACCCCCTTGACCTTGATATTCCAATTGCTGTTTTGGTAAATAGCGGAACTGCCTCATCATCAGAAATCCTAGCTGGTTCTCTGCAAGACCTTGACCGTGCAGTGATTATTGGTACTCGCACTTATGGTAAGGGGTTGGTACAGACAACACGTCCTTTACCCTACGGAGGTACTATCAAACTTACTACTTCCAAATATTATATACCAAGTGGGCGATGTGTACAGGCCATCGACTACTCTCATCGCAATACAGATGGAAGCGTCGGACGAATACCAGATAGTCTGACTACAGTTTTCCATACTGCTGCAGGCCGTGAGGTACGTGATGGAGGTGGTGTGAATCCGGATATTGTGGTGGAACAAAAACAAACTCCTAACATTATTTATTACTTGTCGCGCGACAACCTGATTTTCGATTATGCAACTGACTTCTGCATCAAACACAAAAAGGTAGCACCAGCTCAAGATTTTGTACTATCCGACAAGGATTATGAAGAATTTAAGGGAAAGGTAAAGGCGGCAAATTTCAAGTATGATCAACAAAGTGAGAAACTGCTGAAAGACCTCAAGGCGATGGCAGAATTTGAAGGCTACAAACAAGATGCAGAAGCAGAATTTGAGGCCCTGGAAAAGAAGCTACAGCATAACCTTGATCGTGACCTAGATTTCTTTGCCGAAGACATCAAACCTCTAATTTCTGTTGAAATCATGAAAAGATTCTACTACCAGAAAGGTGGCATCATAGAACAACTAAAAAATGACCCTGACCTGGCGAAAGCCAAAGAAGTATTGTCTGACGCCACAAAGTATAAGTCAATACTGACACCTCAGTCATAAAAAAGGTTCATAGCGTCCGCCATAATTCTTTGTGGTGGACGCTATGATTTTTTTTGTGGATGCTACAATAATTCTTAGCACACGCTTAAAATCAAGAGCCACGTTCTCTCTCCCTCTCAAATAATATTCTACACCCTATTTCCCCCTTACTCCCCCCACAAAACAACCTATAGGGAAAAACCAAGGGTTATAGAATTTCCTCGCCCAACAAAGTAGCAGAGGTTGAAGACGTTATCTTTACTTTTACCAACTCACCCACATGATGGTTACCTCTATTAAACACCACCACTCGGTTTTGTTCCGTACGTCCAAATAACTGGTCACGTGAACGCTTTGAAACGCCTTCCACTAACACTTCGTATTCTTTGCCTACCGCACGGGCATTTGCCTCTGATGATAAGCGGTTCTGCAAAGCGATAATCTCATTCAAACGACGAATCTTAACCCCTTCAGGAATATCATCCTCCAAATGTTTGGAAGCATAAGTACCCTCACGTTCTGAATACTTGAACATAAAAGCGGAGTCATATGCACACTCCTCCATCAATGACAAAGACAACTGATGATCTTCTTCTGTTTCGGAATGGAAACCACAAAAGATATCTGTTGACAAACCACAATCAGGAATGATGCGACGTATAGCCGCCACTCGATCCATATACCACTGACGGTCATAATGACGGTTCATTAGCTTAAGGATGCGGTCACTCCCACTTTGTACAGGAAGATGAATATGCTTGCAAACATTGGGCACATCCGCAATCACTTGCAAAGTCTCATCACTCATGTCTTTCGGATGAGAAGTAGTGAAACGAATTCGCATTTTTGGGAAAGACTCTCCTACCAAGCGGAGCAACATAGGGAAAGTTACTAAACCATCAGCTCCCTCGAAGCGATATGAATTGACATTCTGGCCCAACAATGTTACTTCTTTATAGCCTTTCACTTGCAAGTCAGCAACTTCTTTCAAGATGCTCTCCACATCACGGCTACGTTCTCTGCCTCGGGTATAAGGTACAATACAATAGGTACAGAAGTTATTGCAACCACGCATGATAGACACGAAACCAGAAATATGATTGCCACATATACGAGATGGGATAATATCACGATAGGTTTCTGTTGTCGAAAGCTCCACATTAATTGCTTTATGACCAGCCTCAACAGAAGCAATCAAATCAGGCAAACTTAAATAGGCATCAGGTCCCACCACCAGATCGGTATGATGATTATCAATTAAATCATCTTTCACATGCTCTGCCATACACCCCATCACACCAATAATGAGAGGATGACGTTTCCTCATAGCATGCAAAGCTTCCAATCGATTATAGATTTTTTGTTCCGCATTGTCCCTTACAGAACAAGTATTCAAAAATACAGCATCAGCTTCATCAAGTTGTTCTGTAACATCATAGCCCGCCATTTTCATGACAGAAGCTATCACTTCGCTATCAGCTACGTTCATCTGACATCCATAGGTCTCGATAAATAGCTTCTTCATTCCTGAAGTAGCAGATTTTAAGTCTGCCCCAGTATTTTCTTCCATAATGTTAAGTTTTAAAACTGCTGCAAAGTTACTAACAAATCCGGATATATGCAAACAGCTTTCATTTCGTAATTAAAAGTGTAGAAAATACACGGAAAAGGCGTTTTTTATTAAAAAACTTTAATTGATTGAAGAAAAGTATTATCACCACTTGCACAATTTCTAAAAAAAAATGATATTTGCAATCATCAAAAATAAAAATTAGATTTTTTCATAGTTAAGGTTTAGGTTAAAAAGGAAGAGGGGGAGTTGTGAAACTGCCCTTTTTTCGTGCCCTTGTGTTTGATGTCAAGAAAAATATAATTATCTTTGCAAAAAAATTTAAGTAGGGGTTATATCATGGACGGACTAATAGATTTTTTAATATTCGTAGGGTTCATAGGCTTCTGCATTTTCTTCGATAAGCTGAACGATATAATGAAGAAAACTCAGAAACAGTCGAGCCCAAAGCCCGTAGTGGTAGCTACTCCGCCACAACAGAAGCCCTATCAACCACCACACCAAAAGAACTCTGTCAAAAAGGCAAAGAAAGTAAACGACAGGATTAGTTCTTTTAAGCACCCAAGTGATAGGAACCAACGCATGGAATTCAAAAACGAAGGAATTAGAAGTACTGAAAACATCATGCAGCCTATAGAAACTCTACAGCATTCCGAATTTGAGATGAATACTGCTGAAGACATCAGAAAGGCAATTGTGTGGTCAGAGATATTGAAAAGAAAATATTAAAATAATTTAGATTTATGGCATTAAAGTACATTTCAGCCCTTGAGGCAGCTTCGCTGATTAAGAATGGCGATCAAATCGGTCTTAGCGGATTCACCCCTGCAGGTGCAGCTAAGGCTACAACCAAGGAACTAGCCAAGATAGCTCTTGCAGAGCATGAGGCAGGCCGTCCTTTCCAAGTTAGTGTGTTTACGGGTGCATCTACCGGTCAGAGTACTGATGGTGACTTGGCTGCAGCTCAAGCCATCAAGTTCCGCGCTCCTTACACAACTAATCCCGATTTCCGCAAGCATGTTAACATGAATGAGATCGCTTATAACGACCTCCATCTGAGCCACATGGCACAAGAATTACGCTATGGTTTCTATGGCAAGCTGAACTGGGGTATTCTGGAAGTGTGCGACATTGAAGAGAAAGACGGTAAAGTTCGCGCTTATCTTACTGCAGCCGGTGGCATCAGCCCTACAGTTGCTATGCTGGCAGAGCACGTAATCCTGGAGCTGAACGCTTTCCACTCAAAGGGTGCTAAGTTACTGCACGACGTATATCAGCCACTTGACCCTCCTTGCCGCCAGCCAATTCCTATCACTAAGGTTAGCGACCGCATCGGTAAACCTTATGTTGAGATCGACCCAGCTAAGATTGTGGGTGTAGTAGAGTGCAACATTCCTGACGAGGCACGTAGTTTTAAGGGTGAAGATCCAATCACTACTCAGATTGGCCACAATACCGCAGAGTTCTTGGTGAATGACATGAAGCGTGGCATCATCCCAAGTTCTTTCTTGCCTTTGCAAAGTGGTGTGGGTACTACTGCCAACGCCATCCTTGGTGCACTGGGTAAAGACAAGAATGTTCCTGACTTCAACATCTACACAGAAGTATTACAGGATTCAGTGGTAGCTATGATGCTGGAAGGTCGTGTAAAGGATGCTTCAGCTTGCTCTTTGACTGTAACTAATGACTGCCTTATGCAGGTATATAACAATATCGATTACTTCAAGGATCACCTGACCCTGCGTCAGAGCGAA
>Ga0247609_10006385_pt1 | contig 11362 bp, 10 predicted proteins | sample 172DNAGHGlowgp2_FD_193487 | JGI IMG/M metagenome (GOLD analysis project Ga0247609, IMG submission 193487) | Sheep rumen microbial communities from Palmerston North, Manawatu-Wanganui, New Zealand - 1728 DNA GHGlow gp2 | ecosystem: Host-associated > Mammals > Digestive system > Stomach > Rumen ... | reverse complement strand
TTAATACAGAACAAAAAGCATATTATACAGAATTGATTGCTGGTAAAACCAGAGCTCAAGTTGCCGCTGCTGTTTTAAATAATTTTGATAGAGCCGTAGAGGCTACTGGGACAGCGTTAGATTCTGCCGGTTCTGCCGCAGAAGAAAACGCAAAGGTTTTAGATAGCTTGAATGGTCATATCAAAGCGTTTAGAGCCGAATGGGAATCCCTTGTTAACAGTAAGGCTACTCAAGATACGCTGAAAATGTTTGTTGATTTTGGTACTGCAATAGTAAAACTTATCAATAGCATAGGTGGATTAAAGACCGTAATTATTGGTTTGTCTGTCGCTCTTGTTGCTCATAAAGTAGCTGCTTTAGGAGCCGCAACTGCTACAACTACACTTGGTGTCGCATCTGTAAAAACAATGACATCAATGCAATTATTTTCTCTTGGTTTAAAAACAATAAAAGCAAATATTTTATCGACGATAGCTGGACTAAAATTATACGCAGCCACAACGGCAAAAACGAGTACCGCTCTTATTACTGCTTCTCAGGCTACACAGCTTGCTTCTGCCAGAATGGTTGTTTTTGGTGGCAAGATTGCTCTTGTTGCTGCCGCATTATTAGCATTAGTTGCAATAGTTAACAAGGTTAAACAAAAGATAAATGAATGGAAAGAGGCTGAAAAAGAGAAAGATAGAGAAATTGTTGCTGGTGCTAAAGAAGCATACTCAAGGACAAAAGAACTTTATGATACTTATGAAAAATACAAACAATTATCAGACAACACAAATAGGTCTTATGAACAAGAAGAGGCTTATGCTAACGCCATAAGAGATGTTGCTGATGCTCTTGGTTATAAAACAAGCGAATTAACTGATGCAACAATAAAGCAAAAAGAATATGTTGAAATGTTAGATAAAGCATACGAGGCAGAGCTTAGAAATTCTCTTGGAAGCGTTGCTGGCTCCATACCAATACAAGAAAAAGCATTAAAAGATAAGGTAAACGATAGCGAATTTAAAAAGAAATATAATGTATATTCAATAGCCGTAGATGGTTTAGACTTATATCTTGGAAGTCTTAAAGAAGTAAAAGACACAGAAGAGGAATATAATAAATTAGTAGATTCAGGAACAGTAACAAAAGAAAAGGCAAGAGAACAGGTTTTTAAATATAACGCAACGTATGAAGACTCAAAAGGAATAATAGAGGAGATAAAAGATGATACGGATAATCTTATCAATTCTCATGTTCAGCAAGAGGTAATATATGCCAAATTAAATGGTACGCTTCCAAAGACAGCAGAGGAACAAGAAAACTTTGCAAACTCGATAGTTGATACGTTTGATGTGTCTGATGATTTAAGAGGGGTATTGTATGACATAGTTTTTAAATTACTTCCTGCTTTACCTAAAAAAGAAGATATTGCCATTGTTTACGTTAAAGAAGTAAAAGAAGAAATAGAGTCTTTAAAGGAATTAAGCGATGCTTATTCTGTTCTTGAAAGTGCTATGGAAGAGATAATGAAAATGGCAAGATAAGCGCGGCTACTCTTCAAAAATTAATAATGGAATATCCGGAATATATACAGTATCTTGTTGACGAAAATGGAAATATAAAATTAAATAAAGATGCTATAGATAAACTTGTTGCCTCTAGGAAAGAAGAGATAAAAGCCTCTATAATACAAGATGCTCTTAATAGGATAGATAATTTAAAAAGAGAAACGGAAGAGGAGAAAGCTCTTGCTCAACAAATAGAAAAAACAACAGAAGAAATAAAGAAAAATAATCAAGCGAGATTTGAAGCTTTGGCTTTATTGCCAGCAGAGGATTTAGGGCAAGATGCCGAAAAAATTAAGGAAATATTAAATGAGGCGGCTGAAAAAATAGCTCTTTTGAATAAATTGTTTGTAGGCGGCTCTGGTAGTGGAGGCGGAAAATCTAAGACCACAGATGCTTGGAAAGAGGCTTTCACAAAAGCATATAACGAATTAAAAAACAGAAGAGATAAGGATTTAATTGAGACAGCCGAATATATAGATGAGCTAGAAAAACTTAACGAAAAATATTTCAAAGATAGAGTTGGGTATGAAGAAGATTTTTCTAAATATGAACTTGAGGTATATAAAGAGAGAAAGAATTTGCTTAATGAATATATAGACGATTTAGAACACGAGTTCAAAATGTTAGAAAATCAGGGCGCGAGCGAAGAAGTATTAATAGCCAAATATAAAGAGATACAAGACGAATTACATAGACAAGCAGAGTATTACAGAAGTCTACATATAGATGAAAATAATGATTTAATACAAAAATTAAAAGAACAATGGTGGAAATATCAAAAAGACATTGAAAAATTACAAAAGCAAATTTCAGATAATATAAAAGAAGAGCTTGATAATCAATTAGATGCAACAAAGAAGAAATTTGCAGATTTAAGAGATGTTGCTTTAGACGCTATAGAGAAACAAATAGACGAGAAGAATGATTGGCTTGAAGAGCAAAATAAGATGATTGATGACCAAATAGATAAACTTAAAGAAGAAACAGACAATATGGAAGACCAGAAAGAAATACAAGACAAACTTCTTAAAATTGAAGAGGCTAGAAAGAAATTAGCCGAAGCAAAGAATAAGAAGGTTCGCGTATATCGTGAGGGAAGAGGATTTGTTTATGAACAAGACTTCGACGCTGTTTCTAGTGCTCAGCAAGAATTAGATAATCTATTAGAAGATTGGAATTTATTTCAAGAGAAAGCAAGAATAGATGATATTATTTCTGGATTAGAGAAGGAAAAGGACGCTAATAAGGAAAGAGTAAATCAAGAAATAAGCGACCTAAATAGATTAAAAGATGCTTGGGATAAGAGTTTAGATTTAGAAAAGGATGTTGAAGATTATCTTGGTTGGCTTGAAAGAATTAGAAATTCTGAGAATAAGAATTTTGATGAAAGATTAGCGGCAGTAAAGACATTTGCCGAATCATATAGAAATGAAATGGCTTTACTTAGAGAGCAATACGAATTGAATGGTCTTGAGTTTAAAGAGGGAAATCCATACGCAACAAATAGCGGATATGGTTATAAATCATATAACGGAGTAGACTATAACCCTAATACTGACTATCAAGATTTAATAAATAAAGCTGTTGCTTCTGGTGCTCCACAAGACCATCTTGCATACCTTGAAAAGCAAAGAAACGCAAAAATAATGGGAGAAGGAATAACGGCTTATTCTCCAACATATAAATACACCACAAAAGAATCTTCTACTCCATCATATTCTGCAAGCGCCGCTAGTTATGTTTCTAGTAGCCTTAATAGTGGTAGTAGCAGTAGTTGGAAACCAGATGCGGCTACCGATGTTGGTGCGCCTGTATCTTCTACAAAGTCATCATCTAAAAAGTCATCTAGTAGTTCTTCTTCAAAATCTAGTGGTAGTGTAATTGTAGATGTCGCTAAGAGCGCAGTTAACACAGCCGTTAACTTCTTTAAAAAGATAACTGGATTGGCTGACGGAACCGTAGACGCAGATGGTCTTCCTCACTTCGTTGGAGAGAACGGACCGGAATTTTATGTTCCTCCAAAGGGTTCTTCTGTAATACCAAACAATTTAACATCTAATTTAATGGCTTGGGGTTCTATTAGTCCATCAAATTTAGTTGCTAGTTTTTCTGGTGGCGGAGGAACAAGTATTGAGATAGGGAATATCTCATTACCTAACGTAACCGATGGAGAGTCTTTTGTTGAAGAGTTAAAGAATTTTAAAAATATAGCAATACAGTCTCAGACTGTTAGAAAATAAATTTTGGGGGTGGTTTGTATTAGTAGTAATAATAAAGAAGCTATTGATTCTCTTTTAGACGGCATAAAACATTTAATTTCAGAATCGCTAGAAGCCGCCCCTTTTGATAGGGTAAAAAATGGCAAAGTGTTATATAAAAATGACGATGGAACTTATGGTGTGTTAATAGAGGAAAGGGTATATACTGCAATAGCGTTATTTGATAGTGGTTTTATTCCCGGTAGTGTTGTTAAGGTTTTGATACCACAAAATAACTATAGTGATGTCTTTATAATAAATACTTGCGGCTCTGGTACAAAGATTCCAAAAATAACAGTTTCAACGACAGATTTAGTTGCCGGAACGTCGCCACTTCCAGATGGCGAATTTTATTTTGTTTATGAATAAGTAGGAGGAAAAATGGAGCTTATTAGCGTAATAAAAGCGTTGTCTGAAGTTGGAGTTCTTGTCTTCTGTGCGGCTATTGTTATGTGGCAAGCTATTAACGATAAAATGAGACAACAAAAAAGAGAAGATGAGTATAACAATCTAGCTAATGACGTTATAGATAAATTGAAAACACAAAATGATGTTATGCTCCAGCAGATTATACAAAAAGTAGATATGGGGCATACTATTACCTCTGAAGAAGATAAAGATATTTCAAAAGTAGAGAAAGAAATAGAATTTTATCTTTCTGAAATACTTAAAGAAACTGGTGCTAACAGAGTTGCTTTATTTAGGTATCATAATGGAGGGAAAGATTATAGTGGTCGTTCTTTCTTAAGAATGAGCATGACAAACGAAGCTGTAAGTGGCGGAGTTGCTCCTATTCAAAATCAATCGCAAAATTTGTTTAGGAGTATGTTTTTCGGTCTTGTTCGCTCGTTAGAGGATAACGGTTATGATTATGTTGAAGATGTTGAGTTTTTAAAAGAACAAGATGCTGGATTTTATAGTTATCTGAAAGCATTTGGAATAGAAGCAAAATATAGCGTGGCTATTTATAATGTGGATAAAACAATAATTGGTTTTTTAACAATAGACTTTTTTAATAGAAACGGGTTAGATGTAGATAAGATTAAAAATATTTTACAAGAAAAGAAAATAAAAATAGAAACACTATTAAGTTTGTAGGTGATGTTGTGGAAATATATGAGAATTTTTTAACAAATAATAGATGTTATATCATTGGAACTCCTCTTGTTCCTAAAGGAATAATGGTTCATTCTACTGCTTGCCCTCGGTGCTATGCACCAAAATTTTCTTAGTTCATGGAACACATTTAGACCAAACGGAAATGATGTGTGTGTGCATGGATTTTTAGATAATACTGGATTTTATCAAACACTTCCTTGGACTATGAAAGGTTGGCACGCTGGTGGGAGTGCAAATAGTAGTTTAATTGGATTTGAAATATGCGAACCAAAGTCTTATGCAGATAAAACATATTTTGAAACTGTTAAGAATTATGCTATAGAACTATGTGTAATGTTGTGTAAAAAATTTGGTTTTGGTGCAGAAGCTATTACGACTCATTGTGAAGGCTATCAAAGATATGGTAGTTCTTATGCAAGCAATCATTCTGACATTCATCATTGGTGGAAAGTTTATCATAATTATACAATCGATGATTTCAGAAAAGATGTAAAGATGGAGCTAGAAAGGAAGGACAATATGATTTTTAATAGTGGTAATGATGCTTTAAATTATCTTGTAGAAAAAGGAAGAGTAACCGATAAGGAATATTGGGAAAAGGTTTTGGACACAACAAATAAAACAGAATATCTTTTTATGAAGTGGGCTGAAGATTATTCAAAGTTAGTGGGTGAATAATATGCTTAACGAAGAAGAACTTGAATATCTTGGTGTTCTTAATTGGCATAGAAAAGGGTATTCTGGTAGAAATGTTGTAATTGGTTCAAAGGAAAATGTAATTAAGCGGAGCTTTTGATGACGTTCAATCTTTAAGGTATGAAGATGATAATAAATCATTTTCAGTTCACGGAACAAATGTAATGGATTACATAAATCAAGTTGCCCCAGACGCTAGAAAAATAACGGCTGAGATGTATGGTAAAACATTGAATGGCGTTTTATATAGTGAAGGAATGGATTATCTACAATCAATAGTTCCAGATGTTTTAACGACATCTTTGTTTTCTACACAAGATATAAGGAACCCGCACAAAGCTCTTTATAAAAAACTTTATGATAATGGTTGTTTTTTACTTTGTGCCGCTGGAAATTCTGGGTATAAAAGTATGGTATTTCTTTCAGAAGGAGACTTGTGGAAAACAGTTGGTGCTTGTAGATACGACAAAGATAAACCATATAGAGCTAGTTATTCTAGTGTAGGAGAAGAACTTGACTTTATGAGTTTTGATGATTTGTATTCTACTTGGGATAATAAAAGACATACCGGAACATCTTATGCTAGTCCTTTATTGGCTGGAATGATAGGTCTTGTTCAAGGATTCTTCTTTGATATGACCGGCAAAAAATTAACACATGAAAAATTAATAGAATTTATTAGGGATAATAGTGTTGATTTAGGTAAATTTGGTAGAGATGATGAGTACGGAAACGGATTGTTTGTTCTGCCAAATCCAGAGGATATAGATGTTTCAAAGTATAGCGACATGATTACAATAGAAGAAGTTTTCTCTTATTTAATTAAAGAAGGAGAGCTATTAGAGCCAGATTATTGGAAGGCAAAAATAGAAGAAGAAAATAAAATAAAATGGTTGTTCATAAAATGGGCTAATGCCGTTAGAATGGCTAGATGTAGAGAAAAGAAACCTATTTCTAACACAGACATAAATTATACACTAGATAAATTGGTTGAATTAGGTTGGTTACTTGAGCCAAATTATTGGAAAGATAAAATCAAAAAAGAAGATAAAATAAAATGGCTATTTTTTAAGTGGCTAAATGCAATAGAAAGGGTGAAATAGTATGTGGGAAATACTATATCCTATATTGGCAACAACATTAACAACAGTATTGTCTTATGTTGGTTTGAGATTAAAAACTCTTTATGAAAAACATATAGATACAAAGGTAAAAGAAGACATTATAAGAAACACCGTTCAATATGTTGAACAGGTTTTTGGAACTCTTCAAGGTAGCGAAAAATTAGAGAAAGCAAAGGCAACCGCATTAGATTGGCTAGGAGAAAAAGGCATTAAAATTAGCGATGCGGAGCTAACTGTTTTAATTGAAAGCGCCGTTAAATCATTAAAAGGCGGATTTTATATCAATAATAAAGAGGAGAAATAAAACTCTCCTCTTAGTTTTTTAAGAGGAGGAGATAATTTTTGGCACTACAAAAACCAATACTTGGCACAATAGCTGCTTTTGACGCTAGTGGCGCACAAGAGATACCGTTTATAGTAAGTAGCGGAGACCAAGTTGTTCAGAATAGAGCCGTAATTAGGCTTGGTTCTACGAATGAAGTTGTTTACGACCAAATTGAAACTACATTTGAACTTAAACATACAATTCCGGCAAACACATTAACAAACGGAAATTATTATGTAATTACAATATATACATTAAATGCTTATGGAAGTATAAGTGCTCCTAGTGCACCGGTAACATTTTATTGCTATACAACACCGCTGTTCTATTTCGATAATTTGCCGGTTAATCATGTTATAATGAACTCTTCTTATGATTTTACTCTTGCATATAACCAAGATGAAGGAGAAACGTTAGACGCATATATAGTTAATGTTTATGATTCATCTCAAACGCTAATATGGACTAGCAACACTGTTTATCCTGGTTCAAATGGCGTTCCTCCTACAAGTTTTAATATTCCTGTATCTGGATTTTCAGATGGCTCTCTTTATTATATTAGAGCGATGGGTCAGACAACACAACAAACAGAATTAGACACCGGATATGTTTTGTTGACCGCTATATTTAGCGCTGATAACATCTATACAAGATTTAGCTTGTTGAATAACGATTGTGAGGGCTATATTGTTATTACATCTAATATTGTTAGTTTGGATGGCGTTTCTAATCCAGACCCTCCGGTTTATATAAATCATGAAGAGGTTGATTTAACCGGAGATGATAGCTATGTAACATGGGAAAATTCTTTTGCTTTATATGATAAATCTACCGTAAGGATTTGGGCTAGAGATATTAACCCAAATTCTATTGTAGCGACATTTTATAACTCTGGAAATCCAGAAGAAGCATCTGTAATATCAGAAAGAGAATATACTGAAAATGGAACAACATATATTTATGTTGAGCTTTCTTATTCTTCGCTTAATGGTACTACCGGCTATGTTTATAGCGACCCAATAGTAAAGCCAAGCAGTTCTGATATGGTAATGATTTGGATTCAAAAGAATTACGGTATGTATGATATTTCGATAGAGGAGGTTGGTTCTTAGTGTATATAACTGGATTTAATTTTATGTCTGATGAGAGTTTACTAGACCCATCTCCAACGACAATTAGTGCTATAGATAGTGTCCAACTAACAAATGCTATTTTTGACCATTTTAATGTTTTAGGAAATGGTACTGTTGAATATGACACAGAAATACCTTCTGATTGGACTGCCGACACAATATTAAATGCTGATTTTGAAGACAATATAAATGCGGGGAATATAAGTTATTCAACAGAAGATTTGGCTGGAGTAAGAATTAAAAGAAGAATAAAAGGAACGTTCTCTTGGCTTATGCTATATGATATTCCTATGGACGATGCCGAAGAGTTAAACTTTGTAAGATATGATTTATTAAACCAAAATGGAGTAACGTATGAATATGCTTTGGTTCCGTATTTAAAAGATAATACAGAATGTGCTTATATTATACAAGAAGTAGATAGTTACTTTAATGGTGTATTTTTATGTTCTCCAGATTCTCTTGTCAAATTTTATGCGGGAGTTTCTTATGGTGGTGGTAGTGTTGCTAATAATACTGGATTATTTGAACCATTAGGAAGTAAATATCCTGTTGTTGTTTCAAACGCAAATACACAATATTATAGCGGTTCGTTTAGCGGAACTGCTCTTAGCATGGCTCAATTAATGAGTCCAACAGTAAACAGATTAAATTCTTCTGCTTATCTTCATACAATGGCTAATTTTATAGCCGATAAAAAGATAAAATTATTAAAGGATTGGAACGGAAACATTTGGCTAATTGCCGTGTTAGATAAAGCAAAAATATCATATAACAATAATGTTGGTATGGGAATAGGAAATGTTAGCTTTGATTTTGCTGAAATAGGAGATGCTTATAATCAAAACGATTTGCTGAATAGTGGATTTATAAATATTCCATTTACTCCTGTTAATAATGCTTTCCCTGCGCATAATCCACAAAACAACCCTATGATTAATATAGGTTCTCCAACACATAACGCAGACTATAATCCTCAAATAGATATAGATTTTGATTTATAGTGAGGTGTTGCCATGATTACTGAAAATATTTATAACATGACAAAATCTAGCTATAGAAGAATAAAATTGAGGGTAGATTTATTGTCTTTTTCTTTTCAAGTTGTTGGAAATATAGAAGGCAATTTAGTAGACGGCTTCATAAAAATAGATGCAAATGCCGATATTAGAAGAATAGCAGATGTTGAATTAGTAGTAACTGATTCTAGTTTTGAAATTGGAGAAGACAGAAAAATTTGGCTAGATAAATATATTCAAATATATGTTGGAATGGTTGATTCAAATGATAACACAGAATGGATTAACATGGGAATATATCTTATTGATAATCCAACGAGAACATATAACGCAACAACACATACCTTATCTTTTTCTGCTTACGATTTAATGAGTAAAATGACAGGATTAAGAAATGGTCAACTTCCGGGAACTCCAACACTAATACCAGCTGGTTCTTCAATCAGAAACTCTATGGCTTCAACCGTGTCTCAACTTGGAGGGTTCAACAGGTTCATAATAGAAGACAACCCACAAGATGTTCCTTACGATATTAAAGTAGAAACAGGTGGCTATGTTTTTGATATTATAGCGAAGTTAAGAGATATTTGCGCTAACTGGGAGGTATTTTTTGATGTCGACGGTATATTCCATTATCAGCCAATATCGGCATACGCAAGCAATCAAATTATTGCTGATGATGATGTCTTTAATTATACGGTAACAGAAGTAGTGGATAATGTTGACTTTGAAAATGTAAAAAATGTTATTGAAGTTTTTGGAAAATCAATAGAGCCATCTCGATATGGAGATGTTGCTACTTTATCTGGTTCCACATATTCTGTTAATATAGAAGGACTAACAACATTAACTCCCAATATGACTATTGGATTTACAACACCGTCTAATAACGGGACTGTAAACAATGCAAAATTAAAAATAAATGATTTTACTGCTCTTCCGCTATTAGACGAAAATGGCAATGGCGTTACAATAAACGAAAGTAACGAATATTTTGTTGTGATGAATCAGTCTAAAGTTCTAGTAGATACAAGTAGCGGCTCCGGAACATATAGCGCTACTGCCGATATAGATAAAAACATTTATAAATTATCTATTCCAAGTTTGACATCTTGGACTCCAAATACGACTATTAGTATGACTGTTCCTAGCATGAAATTGATACTTAATAATAATAAACAATATACTATTAGTGGAAGTAATGTCCAAATACCAAATGCAGGAGAAACTTGCTATATTAAAATTACGGGAAGTAGCACGGCTACATTTGTTTCTCCTACTTCTACGCCACCAAAATATGATATTACAAACGTAACTTCTAGTGGGATAGATTATTATGTAAATGTTAGTGGAATTTCTAGTTTTGCAACAAATAACGTAATCAGATTTGTTTCTCCTTATATCGAGAAATCACCAAATATTCAGATAAACAACAATTTGGCTTGTCAAATATATGATTCTAATGGTGATGAAAAGGTAAATATGGTTGAATACGCAAATCATACATATAAAATAAAGATACCAACAAGCAACTCGCTATTATATTTGGGTCATCAACAAATACACGCAGAGGTTTCGGAGACAAATCCAGAAAGCCCATATTATGTTGGTAAGGATATTGGAGAGATAAGACTAATATTAAAGGACGGAGAATATAACAATATATATAGTGATGATTTAGCAGCTCAAAGAGCGCGCTATGAATTATATTTACATTGTAGAATGGAAGATACAATAGATTTAACGATGGTGCCAATTTATTGGCTAGACGTTAATCAAAAAATATATATAAATGAAGCCGGAATAAATGCGGCTTATATTACAAAGAGCATACAGATAGATTTGAAACCTAGTGGCACTATGCAAGTTAATGCCATTAAGTTTTATCCGGATATGCCAGATTAAAGGGGTGAATTATGAGTACAACGTATAGCGATTTACAGTTTACTAATTTTCCAGAATCTATAGATACTTTTGTTGAGATGTTGGACATAGTGGCTTCTGATGCAACATCTTTAAAAGCGTACCAAGATGCTATGGTTAGTGGTAATGTTACTGCTGCAAATAATGCCCTTGCTACTATGGCAAATGGTGCTAGAAAAATTTTAACAGCAGATAAAATTAATAAGATTTTT
>Ga0247609_10006383_pt1 | contig 11366 bp, 9 predicted proteins | sample 172DNAGHGlowgp2_FD_193487 | JGI IMG/M metagenome (GOLD analysis project Ga0247609, IMG submission 193487) | Sheep rumen microbial communities from Palmerston North, Manawatu-Wanganui, New Zealand - 1728 DNA GHGlow gp2 | ecosystem: Host-associated > Mammals > Digestive system > Stomach > Rumen ... | reverse complement strand
TAAAAAGAAATTTTCTCCTGAGGACTTTTTCGACATTATCTGTTATGTGCAATTGCATGTGGAGTTGTCGGTAGCTGCTAAGAGCAGGGTTATGGTTCGGGAATCAGGGCTAGTGAAAGATCTTCCTTTGACGGAGGAGAATAAGGAATTAATCCTCTCTCAATATGAAGAATACAAAATTCTTGAGAAGAAATTAGGGAAGCTGGCAAGAATGACCATCGCCCCTATCGTGAAATATTATCCAGCTGATTATAAAGCGCTTGAAGCCCTTCGGGCTGAATGCAAGAAGAATTGATATGACAGGAAACACCCCTAAAATCCAGTAGCAAAGGTACTACATATAATTAAGAATTTAATCAAAATCTTGCAGATATTCAATTTTTATTATTACTTTTGCAAAAAGTGATATTCGTCATAGAAGGAAAGAAATAATAAAGAATCTAAGAAAACATCGTGTCGAAGGTGTCTGTTTGGTATAAGCTAAGACGGGTTATAAGGAATAATCTTCCAATGACTGTTGTCATCATCGCTGCAGTATTGCTGGAGGTGACGCTCGACAACATGGCATGGGTAGTAACAGACGATCTGGCTCATCCAGACTCTCTGCTTAGGCCGACCTACCAGCTGATAGAGCATAATTCCAGCATTTTGGGAAGCAGTGCCACATGTATCCCTTATTTCTTCCCTCAGAAAGGACGCTGTATAAAGCCTATTCTCGAACAGTGTACCGCCCTGTGTCCAAAGGATATTCTAACGAGAGTCACAGATGCTGTTCACAACTACGTAATGGATGCTGAGCAGAGTGATGACCTTACATTGCTGGCAATTCATTATACCCCTTCTGTGTAAAATGTGTATCTTTGCAAAAAGACAAGTTCATCATAATAAGAAGCTTATGAAGAAGTTATTAATGACAGCGATGATGATCGTCGCAAGTGTGGGGCAGATGAATGCCCAGACAACTCAAAGACAAGTAGTAGAGGATGGTGGTACTGGACCATTCAAGTCGGAAGTGGTGGGCGATGCCTCCTGTCCTGGTTTCACGGTGTATCGCCCCCAGAACTTGAAGGAAATAGTGGCGCAGCAGGGTGTCCTGCCTGTGATTGTCTATGCCAACGGAGCCTGTTTCAACAACAATGTGGAGATGCGCCTGTTGCTGAGTGAGGTGGCATCCTACGGTTATGTGGCTGCTGCCATCGGTCCGTATGACGAAGCGGATGTGATGGCGCAGTGGAGAGGGGTGCTGAAGTCAGCTTATCCCGAAACCAAGGGAGAGGTAGTCATGGCTAATGGTGAGAAGATCCTGCCACTAACAGCTGAAGAGCGGAAGGCTCGTGACGAGCAACAGGCAAAGCAGAGAGAGGAGGCTGCCAAGAATGCCAAGAAAGGTAAGAAGCAGAGTCAGCCTGCAGCCCCAGTCTTCAGAACCTATCCGAAGATGTTGTTGGAGGTGCTCGACTGGTTGACGGAGCAGAATGCCACCCAAGGCTCAGAGTACTACCACTGCCTTGACCTCGACCATGTGGCGGCAATGGGTCAGTCGTGTGGAGGTGCACAGGTGTTGGGTGTTGCCTACGACCCTCGTATCAAGACCTGTGTGATGCTGAACACAGGTATCGGTGACATGGAAATGATGGGAGCGACGAAGGAGTCTCTCAAGAACCTTCATACTCCGATGTTCTATATGATTGGGGGTCCTGGCGATATTGCGTATGCCAATGCACAGAAAGACTATGAGCGTATAGCTGATAATATCCCCGTGGTGATGCTGAATTCCAAGGACGGTCATAGTGGTACCTATTACGAGAAATATGGTGGTAACTATGCAAAGGCTGTCGTGAAATGGCTCGACTGGCAACTGAAAGGCAAGGTTGGTCAATCTGCCCTCTTCCTTGACGATGAATATCTGAAAATGAAATTCCCCGAATGGCAGGGTGTTCGAAAGAATTTCTAGATATATCTAATATTATAGAGCGGTGTGAGTATATCATTATTTCTCACGCCGCTCTTTTTGGTTTTTATAACAAAAGGAATGTTGTTATAAAATAAATAAAGGAATTTCTGCGTTATATATTCGTGAAAAAACGAATATTGACAGGATTGTTATGCTTGCTGTCAATCTATGCATTGGCGCAACAGGAAGCTTCTTTTGCCCATTACTGGGCAATGGAGCCTTCTTTTAATCCTGCGGCAGTAGGTAAAGAGTCTATGATTAATGTGACTGGTGCCTATAATATGAGTTTTGCCGGTTTTGAGCATAATCCCCGTACGTTGTATGTTGCGGCAGATATGCCTTTTCGCTTGATAGGAGCACTTCATGGAGTTGGAATACAGTTGATGAATGACGAGATAGGTCTTTTTACTCATAAACGAATCGTATTGCAATATGCGTATAAAACGAGAATGTTTGGAGGAACAATGAGTATTGGTATACAAGGGGGCATGCTAAGTGAAGGGTTTAAAGGTTCTGAGATAGACACGGATACTCCCAGTGACCCTGCTTTCTCGACCACCGATGTGACGGGAACGGCTATGGACATTAGTCTGGGACTCTATTATCAGCATGGCAGTTGGTATGCAGGAGCGTCCGTGCTTCATGTTACGGCACCCAGTGTCGAGCTTGGTGATAAATCTATTTTAGACATCAGTCGGATGTATTATTTGACGGGTGGATACAATATTCGGTTAAGAAATCCGTTTCTAACAATACACCCCACTGTGTTAGCACGTACAGATTGGGTTGATTATCGGGTGGACTTAACGGCACGAGTGAAATACACTCATGACCGAAAAATGCTATACGGAGGTGTTGGCTATAGCCCGTCCCATTCAGTGACAGCAATGATTGGTGGTAATTTCCATGGTATTTGTCTTGGGTATAGTTATGAGATGTTTACTTCCGGAACAGGAATGGGGCATGGATGCCATGAGTTGTTTGTAGGTTATCAGACGGAATTGAACCTTCACAAGAAAGGACGTAACCGTCACCAAAGTGTGAGAATATTATAGTATAAGGATATGAAGAAAATTTTTCGTATAATAGGTTGTGTGAGTGCTGCCGTCTTGTTGACGGGCTGTTTTGGCTCAAAACTTGCCTCGTCGAAAGGTGGTGAGGTAACTGGTGCCAGTGGACGTGCATTCAGTGAGCCAACGCCTTATGGCATGACACTGGTGAAACGAGGTCATTTGAAAATGGGTATTGAGAAGCAGGATAGTCTGTGGGGAAAGACCATGCCTGTTCGTGACATCTCTGTAGAGAGTTTCTGGATGGATGAACATGAGGTTACTAACTCCATGTATCGTCAGTTTGTGAATTATGTCCGTGACTCTATCCTTCGTGAGCGTCTTGCAGATCCTAATTACGGTGGGGATGAGAGTTACAAGATAGAGGAGGATAAGTATGGCGAGCCTGTTACTCCTCATTTGAACTGGAAGAAGCCGTTGCCTCGTAAACCCAATGAGGATGAGCAGCGCGCTTTTGAAAGTCTATATACTACAAATCCTGTGACAGGTGAAAAGATGATAGATTGGCGTCAGTTGAATTATCGCTATGAGGTCTATGACTATACTGAGGCAGCCAAGCGTAAATATCGTGTAGACCCACAGGAACGTATCCTCAATACAGACCTTCGTGCCAATACCAACGAACAGATATGGATTTCCAAGGATACTGCTTATGTTGATGATGAAGGTAGGATTGTCCGCCAGACCATTAATCGTCAATATACGGGTCCATGGGACTTCCTGAATACTTATATTGTGAATGTGTATCCTGATACGACTTGTTGGGTGAATGACTTCCCCAATGCAGACAATGAGGGCTATATGCGTTATTATTTCTCCAGTGCCGCCTATAACGACTATCCTGTAGTGGGTGTGACATGGGAGCAGGCAAATGCCTTCTGCGCATGGCGTACGGAATATTTATTGAAGGGATTGGGTGGTGCTGCCCGTTATATCCAGCGTTACCGTCTTCCGACAGAGGCAGAATGGGAATATGCTGCCCGAGGCAAAGACCAGAATGAGTTTCCATGGGAGAATCAGGATGTGGCATCAGGTAATGGATGTTTCTATGCCAATTTCAAACCCGACAAAGGTAACTATACTAAGGATGGTAATTTGATAACCAGTCGTGTGGGTATCTATGCCTCTAACACGAATGGTCTTTATGATATGGCTGGTAATGTTGCTGAATGGACCAGTACTATCTATACAGAGGCTGGTGTGGAGTCGATGAATGATATCAATCCCCAATTGAAGTATAATGCAGCCTTAGAAGATCCCTACCGTCTGAAAAAGAAGAGTGTGAGGGGTGGCTCATGGAAAGACCCAGAGTCTTACATTCGTTCCGCATGGCGTACGTTTGAATATCAAAACCAGCCACGTAGTTATATTGGATTCCGTTGTGTACGCAGTATGGCTAACACAACCAGTGATAAGGTGAAAAGTAAGAAATCAAAATCTAGCAAGAAATGACTGTATATAGTAAACTGAATATCATCTATAAGTTGCAGAAATGGATGGACAGTGTTCCTGGCCAGACATTCCTGAACTATGCCTATAGTTGGGGTGCCTCTATCGTAATCTTGGGTACCCTGTTTAAACTGACCCACTTGCCAGGTGCCAATTTCTTCCTGTACTTAGGTATGGGTACCGAGGTTATTGTGTTCTTCCTTTCTGCCTTTGACCGTCCTTTCGACAAAACAGCAGATGGAATGGATTTAGATATCCATGCAGGTGGGAATGAAGAGTCTGCAGTAGTCGTAAATGGTGAGAAGCCTCATACCGTTATCAGTGGAACGGGAGGAGGTGCTGTTATTGGAGGTAGCGGTACAGTCATCGGTGGAACAGGCGGTAGTGCTGTTATTGGAGGTACTGGTGATGGTTCTATTGTGGGTGGCACTGGCGGTGGTACTGTTATCATCAATGGCGGTGGTTCTATTGGTGGAGGCGGCTCTAATGAGTCTTTCACTACAGGTGCTCCTGCTGGCGTGGCAGAGGCTACAGGCAATTATATCGATGAATTGAATGAACTGACAGAAGTGCTTCGTAAGGTTAGTGAGCAGAGTAAGCGACTCACTGCTGACTCAGAGGAAATGGAAAATCTGAACCGTACGCTGACAGGTATCAGTCGCGTTTATGAGATGCAGTTGAAAAGTGCCAGTTCCCAGATGGGCACCATTGATGAAATTAATGAGCAGACGCGTCACATGGCACGTCAGATTGCGGAACTGAATGCAATCTATGCCCGTATGATTGAGGCAATGCAGATTAGAAGTCAGATGTAAGAAGTAAGAGGTAAGAAATGGCTATTAAGAAAAGACCGATTTCTCCACGCCAGAAGATGATTAATTTGATGTATGTCGTCCTCATGGCATTATTAGCATTGAACGTCTCGACTGAGGTGCTCAACGGCTTTTCATTGGTAGAGGAGAGCCTAAAACGCACAACGCTCAATGCGACAAAGGAGAATCTTGCCATCTATGACAACTTTGCTGTGCAGATGAAGAAGAATCCTCAGAAAGTGAAACAGTGGTATGATAAGTCGCAAAAAGTCAAAGAAATGAGTAATAAACTCTATGACTTGGCAGATGAATTGAAACTTGCTATTGTGAAAGAGGCAGATGGTGAGGATGGTGATGTGCGTAATATCCGCAACAAGGAAGACTTGGAGGCTGCCTCACAGGTGATGCTTGCTCCTGGACGTGGTAGAGGTAAAGAATTGTATGATGCCATCAATGCCTATCGTAATGCTATGTTGGGAATGGTGACAGACTATAAGCAAAAGAAACTGATAGCCTCCAATCTCACTACGGAGATTCCGAAGAATGCTATGGCGATGGGTAAGAACTGGCAGGAATATATGTTTGAATCGATGCCTACGGCAGCCGCTGTGACTTTGTTGAGTAAATTACAGAACGACGTGCGTTATGCGGAAGGTGCCGTATTACACACTTTGGTATCTAATATTGACGTGAAGGATATCCGTGTCAATGCGTTGAATGCCTTTGTCATTCCCAATGCACAGACTGTTGTACGTGGTGATAAGTTTTCTGCACGTATCGTCATGGCTGCAGTGGATACGACACAGGCTCCTCAGATATTCATCGGGGGTAAGGAGATGAATCTGACAGACGGACTCTATGAGACAATTGCAGGTCGCACAGGTGACTTTACCCTTGAAGGCTATATACAAGTACAGAATGGTAATGGTGAACTGATTAAGCGTAATTTCTCACAGAAATATTCGGTGGTTGATCCTTCCGCTACGGTGAGCGCTGACTTGATGAACGTGCTCTATGCAGGTTATAGCAACCCGTTGAGTATCAGTGTACCTGGTGTACCGGTGACGAAGATACAGGCATCCATGACAGGGGGGACGCTTCAGCCAGTAGGTCCAGGCAAATATATAGCCCGACCTTCTACCGCAGGACAGAACGTGACTATCACAGTGACCTCGACAAATACAGGTCGTCCACAGCAGATGGGAAGTGTTACCTTCCGTGTGCGTCGCTTGCCTGATCCCACACCTTATATTAATGTAAAGGATGAGAATGGTGCGGATCGTTTCAAGAGCGGAGGCTTGACAAAGGCTCAGTTGCTTGCTGCTGATGGTATTGGTGCTGCTATTGACGATGGCATTCTCGATGTGCCGTTCCATGTACAGAGTTTCGAGGCAGTCTTCTTTGACAATATGGGAAATGCCGTTCCGATGGTCAGTGACGGTGCTCACTTCTCTGCTCGCCAGAAAGAAACGTTCCGTAAACTGCAACGCAACCGTCGTTTTTATATCTCAAGAGTGACGGCAACAGGTCCGGATGGTACTGCTCGTAAGTTGAAGGCCTCTATGGAAGTAATTGTGAAATAATAAAATAAACTGATATGAAGAGAGTTTGGTTCTTTTTAATGATATCGCTGATGGCTGCCAGTGTGACGGCTCAGCCTAAGGTCCGTCGCCAACAGAAAACAGAGACGAAGGCACAGACTCAGAAAGTGACAGCGCAAAATCAAGGTATTAGCCAGCGTGCCCGTTTGATGTATCCTACTTCTTTGGATATGCCAGAGGATGTTGTATGGCGTCGTGACATTTATCGTGAGATTAACCTGAACGATGAGGCGAACTCAGGACTTTACTATCCAGTAGAGCCTATTGACAAGCAGATGAATCTCTTTACCTATGTATTCAAACTCGCCTTGAATGGTTATATACCCATCTATGAATATCGACTTGATGGCAATGAGTCGTTCAGTGATTCTTCAAAAGTGGCTATCAAGACTATGTTGGATAACTATCACATTCTCTATGAGACACGTGATGGGAAGATTCGTGTGGAGAATAGCGATATTCCTTCTGCGGAGGTGAAGATGTACTATCTGAAGGAGTCCGCTTATTACGACCAGTCGAATGCACAGTTCCGTCGTAAGGTAATAGCACTCTGTCCAGTGATGGTACGAGAGGATGATTTTGGTGGTGAAGCCGCTAAATATCCGTTATTCTGGGTGAAGTATACTGACTTGGAACCTTACTTGAGTCGTCAAAGCGTGCAGGCTTCGGATCTCAACAATGCTGCCACGATGACCTTGGAGGATTATTTCACACTGAACCAATATCAGGGAAAGATTTATAAGGCAGGCAACCGTATGACACAGGCACAACAGCGTCCACAGTTTGGAGAATTCGATATGACGAATGCTGATGATGCATCCAAGAAAGAACAAGCGAAGATTGAAAAAGAGTTGCTCGCCTTTGAACGTGGTATGTTCGGACATACACCTGAACGTGACTCCTTGGATTCTATAGCCAAGATACAACCGGAGAATGAGAAAGTTTCAAAGAAAAAGAGCTCACGAAACAGTCGTCGTGACCGTACTGTGAAATCAAAGAAGAGCAAGGGTTCCAATGAAGGTGGTTCTACTTCTTCTGCGCGTATAACAGTACGCCGTCAGCGACATTAATGCAGATTTTTTATAAAAAATTTGCAAATATCGAAAAAAATGTGTATCTTTGCAGCAAGATAGTAAAAAGTAAGGATTATGAAAAAGATATTGACTGTTGTTATTTTAGCGTGCATCGCATTTGCTATACCAGCCCAAGCTCAGGTGAAGTTTGGTTTGAAGGGTGGCTTGAACTTGACATCAATCACAGGTGATTCAGAAGGGGTGTCTAATAAGGCAGGTTTCTATATTGGTCCTACAGTCAAGTTTACTCTTCCTGTAGTTGGTCTGAGTTTAGATGCTTCTGCTCTTTATGATCAGCGTCAGGGAAAGATAAAGGGCACAGACCAGACGATAAAGTCTCAGTCTATTCAAATTCCTATCAACGTGCGCTATGGTTTTGGCTTGAGCAGTGTTGTAAATGTATTTGCCTTTGCTGGTCCTCAGTTTGGTTTTAATATTGGTGATAAGAGTAAATTGTTGGATCAGATAGGTGAATGGTCGCTGAAGAGCAGTAATATCAGTGGTAATGTGGGTATCGGTGCTACCGTGTTCAGTAAGTTACAGATTACCGCAAACTACAATTTCCAGTTGAGTAAGACGGGTGAGGTAGAGTATATCAAGGAAGACGGGACTACAGGAACAGGAAAGTTGAAATTCAACTCCTGGCAGTTGGGTCTCGGATACTATTTCTAAAACTAAACAACATTTTAAAATACATAGAGGCATACCTGCAAATGCAAGGGTGCCTCTTGTTGTTCATAAGAACGAATGAAATACGCAGATCTCATATTACCCGTGCCCCTACAAGGGACCTTTACCTATGTGCTACCTGACTCAATGCAGAAAACGGTAAAAGTAGGTATGCGCGTCTTGGTACCTTTTGGGCGTAATAAGACATATCTGGGTATTGTGGATAGGTTGCATGATGAGCCGTCAAAGGGTTATGAGATTAAACCTATCGGTCAGTTGATAGATGAAGAGCCGACAGTCACAGAACAACAGTTGAGGCTCTGGCACTGGATAGCCGACTATTATCTGTCTCCTATCGGAGAGGTTTATAAGGCAGCACTTCCTGGAGGCTTGAAGGCAGAAGATGGTTATCGTCCTAAGACAGAGACATATATCCGACTGACAGCAACCTATCAAAATGAACCGTCCCTGCATGTCGCTTTGAATATCTTAGGAAGAGCACCCAAGCAGTTGGAGGCTTTTACGGAGTATCTTGCTCTTTCAGGATGGGATCAGTTGGAGAATGGTAAACAGATAGAGCCAGCAGAGATTACTCGTGAGGAACTCATGAATGCCAGTCATGCTGCTGCCGCCACCCTGCAACAGTTGGAAAAACGGGGAATGCTGGAGACCTATGAAGTGGAGGTGGGTAGACTGAATCATGGAGGCAATTATCATCCAGAACTCATCAAGAAACTCAACGAGGCACAGCAGACGGCATACAATAGTATCTTGATGTCGATGATGAAGAAGCCTGTCACGTTGTTGCACGGTGTGACAAGCAGTGGTAAGACGGAGATTTACATCCATTTGATTCAAAGAGCTTTGGAGCGTAAGGAACAAGTTCTTTATCTATTACCAGAGATAGCCTTGACGGTTCAGATGATGCAGCGACTCCAACGTATTTTTGGTAATTGCTTGGGAATCTATCATTCGAAATATTCAGATGCGGAGCGAGTGGAGATATGGCAGAAACAACTCTCGAAGAATCCATATGATGTGATATTAGGAGCCCGTTCTGCTGTATTCCTACCATTCCAGCGCCTCGGACTTATCATTGTAGATGAGGAGCATGAGACTTCTTATAAGCAACAAGACCCAGCCCCACGTTATCATGCCCGTTCTGCAGCGATTATGCTGGCGCAGATGTATCATGCAAACACCTTGCTTGGTACGGCAACGCCTTCTTTGGAGAGTTATCATAATGCCAAGACAGGAAAATATGGGTTAGTGGAACTGAAAGAGCGTTATCAGGGTATTGAACTGCCAGAGATACAAGTGGTGGATATTGCCGACCTACAGCATCGGAAGATGATGGCAGGACCTTTCTCCCCCTTATTACTTGCTAAAGTGAGAGAGGCTTTGGAACGTGGAGAACAGGCAATTCTCTTCCAGAACCGTCGTGGCTTCGCGCCTCTCATAGAGTGTAAACAATGTGGATGGGTGCCTCATTGCCAGCATTGTGACGTTTCATTGACTTATCATCGGCAAATGAATCAGTTGACGTGCCACTATTGTGGTTTTACCTATCACGTGCCAACGGAGTGTCCTTGTTGTGGCTCGACGGAATTGAAGACGCGTGGCTATGGCACGGAGAAGATAGAAGAGCAGGTGAGAGAGGTCTTTCCTGAGGCGCGTGTGGCTCGTATGGATTTGGATACGACACGTACCCGTAATGCTTATGAACGTATTATTACTGACTTTGGGGCAGGGCGCACGAATATCTTGATAGGTACGCAGATGATTTCCAAAGGACTTGACTTCGATAAAGTCAGTGTAGTAGGTATCCTTAATGCTGACTCGATGTTGAATTTTCCCGACTTTCGTGCCTATGAACATGCTTTTATGATGATGGCACAGGTGAGTGGGCGTGCTGGTCGTAAAGGTAAACGGGGACTTGTCATTCTACAAACGAAGAGCAAGGAGATGCCCGTCATTCAACAGGTGGTACATAACGACTACCTTGCCCTTTATAAGGATATGATAGTAGAGCGTCAGACTTTCCATTATCCGCCTTACTACCACCTTATTTATATATATATGAAACATCGTTCTGAAGAGGTGGTTCATACGGCAAGCATCGAACTGGGTAGTCGTCTTCGCCAGTGGTTCTTTGGTCGTGTATTAGGTCCAGACAAACCTTCTGTTGCTAGGGTGAAATCACAAAACATCCGTAAACTTGTTCTTAAATTGGAGAACGGCATTGACATGAAAAAAGTCCGTGAGTATCTGCTCATGGCTCAGAGTCAGATGCTCACAGACAAGCGTTATTCCTCTTTACAGATCTACTACGATGTAGACCCGCTGTAATGTTTTAGAAATCTAACTGGCAACCGATGCCAAGGACGCGATTGGTGCGTGTGTAGGTTTCTTTATAGGGAATTGGTTCTGTGACAGTTTTATCGTAGTCGCTGTAGTTGGTCTGGAAATAGGCAGCAGTAAGGGTGATATTATCCTTCACCTTATAACTACAACCCAAACCGATACTGTAACTGTTGACAACGAAAGAAATATCGTTCATGTAATCGTCAGACAATCCATAGCGAGTGATTTGTCCACCACAAGAGACATTTAGTTTGTCGGTGATATCCCATTCAACACCAGCGAGGAACTCATTGGTATCATGTTTCAGCAAGTCCTGGGCGTTGTTATACCAACTGGCATTCTTGTCGAAATAGTGGTGCCATCCAATATTGAGG
>Ga0247609_10006382_pt1 | contig 11366 bp, 10 predicted proteins | sample 172DNAGHGlowgp2_FD_193487 | JGI IMG/M metagenome (GOLD analysis project Ga0247609, IMG submission 193487) | Sheep rumen microbial communities from Palmerston North, Manawatu-Wanganui, New Zealand - 1728 DNA GHGlow gp2 | ecosystem: Host-associated > Mammals > Digestive system > Stomach > Rumen ... | reverse complement strand
GTTTAATGTTACCAATAATAATGAAGATTCAGTTACTTATGAAGTTGTAGTTATGCCAAGTAAGAGGGATGAAGATTTATTAAAGAATATTAAGATTAGTGTTGATGATTTATATGTATCTACTTTAACAGAACTTCCAAATAGTAAAGATGGATATGTACTTACAAAATATACTCTTAATCCTGGGTATACTAAAGTTCATTTAATTAAAGCTTGGTATTCATTATCTACTAGTGATGATTTAGTTGAAAGCGATTTAAAACTTGAATATCATTTAGTTAGAAAATAGATAAGTTTACTTATCTTTTTTTATGTAAAGTTTAGTATTAATAGATTTTTAAATATATTATCAATGATATAATGATAGTGGTGATTAAATGAAAAAAATGTTTAAAGATATATTTAGTTTTATTAAAAACAATTTCTTTTTTTGTCTTATTTTATTAATAATAATTATTTGTGCAATAGTAAGACTTCCTTTTGATGTAGAAATGCCTGGGGGAACCATTGATTTAGGGAATAGAGTTAAAGTTAATGGTGAGAGCGTTGATATTAAAGGATCTTTTAATATGGCCTATGTAAGTGTTGTTCAAGGAAGTATCCCACATATAATTGCTGGTTTAATTATTCCAGATTGGGATGTTGTCCCTCAAGAAGAGAATATGTATGAAAATGAAACAAGGGAAGATGCTAATAAAAGAGATCGTTTGCTATTAGAACAAAGTAAAGATTATGCGATTGTTGCAGCGATGCAATCTGCTAATATAAAGTATGAGATTAAGAATAAAGTTAATTATGTTTCTTATATTAGCGAGAAAGCTAATACTACAATTAAAATTGGTGATAATATTTTAAAATGTAATGGTGAAGAAGTCGTAGATTTAAATTACTTTAAAGAAATAGTTAATAAAGCTAATGCTGGTGATAAGCTTGATTTTATAGTTAAAAGAGATGGTAAAGAAGTAGAAGCCAGTGGCATTGTCTATGAAGAAGATGATGAAAAGTATGTTGGTTTATATGTATTAACTACTTTTGATATAGAAAGTGATTTAAAAATAGAAATTGATAGTAAGTCTTCTGAATCTGGACCTAGTGGTGGCATGATGATGGCTTTAATGGTTTATAATGCTATTACTAAACAAGATCTTACTAATGGTAAAAAAGTAGTAGGTACTGGTACTATTGATTTAGAAGGTAAAGTAGGGGAAATTGGTGGCGTTAAGTATAAATTAATGGGTGCTGTTAAAAATAAAGCAGATGTTTTCTTAGTTCCTGAAGGCAACTATGAAGAGGCTATTAAAGTAAAAGAACAAAAGAAATATGATATTGAAATAGTTAAAGTTACAACATTGAAAGATGCTATTGATTATTTAGAAAAAAAGAGTAAATAATTAGTAAAATTTGGATTAATTCTTGTTCTTCTGTTGAACTATTTAGAAAAATTTTATAGAATAGTAGATGTATGGAGGAAATAGTATAATGGAAGCAGAGACTAAACACAGATTTTTTATAGTACTATTTTTAGTTGCCATTATCGTATTGGTAGCAATAACTGCTTAAGACTGACTGATGTCAGTTTTTTATTTGGCTAGATTATTGATTTTTGCTTCTTATTATTCTATAATTATTATAATATTAGGAGAATAGGCTATGAAGAAATTTAATCCAAAAAAAGAGATCAATAAAACTAATGGACTATCTTTAGAAAGCAAGATTAGCTTTGCTTTTATTCCTTTATTAGTTGTAGCTTGCTCAATACTAGCATTGTCTGGTTTAGCTTTTTCTTATAAATTAGCTAATGGAGATAAGCCTTTGTATACAATAGATATTACTGTTTTGAATGGATCTCCTGAAATATATCATGATGAAGCATTTAAAGGAAGTTATTCTGGAAGTATTAGTGGTTCTGGAGAACTTGGTTTTATTAGTTGTGAATCTGGTAATATTGAATATGATGCAATTACGGAACGTTTTACAATTCCTTATTTGAATTCTAATGTTAAGTGTTATATTTCTTTTAAAGAAGAAAGTGCTAAATATTTGGCAGTTGATGGTTTGTTACCAATTAATGATAATGATGGCGTTTCTTATTATTATCCTGCCAATTCAACTAATAATTACATTAAAATTAATAATATGATGTTTAGAATTGTTAGAATTAATGGTGATGGTACTCTTAGAGTTATTCTTGATAAAAGTGAATTAAATGGTAATTATGGTAATAAGAATGATTTTATGAAGAGTAATCTTAAGAATGTTTTAAATAATTGGTATAAAGATAATTTCCAAAACTTTAATAAAAAGTACATTATAAAAAAAGATTTTGATGTTGTTAATTATTATGAAATAGAAACACATAATCTATTAAATCTTGATAGTACTTATGATAATACTGTTGGTACTTTAAGTGTTAGAGAAGCGGCTTTGATTCTTAATGGTAATGAGAAGAATTATCTTGGTAATATATTACTTGCTAATACTGATGGTGGTAAGGGAGTATATGCTATTTTAAATGGCCAAGTTACTGTTGTTGCTTTAGATACTAATTATAATATAAAACCGGTACTTAATATTTCTGATGTTGAGTTAGATGGACTAGGAATAGAAAAGGATCCTTATGTAATAAAAGAAGATTAAAATCTTCTTTTTTTATGTTATAATAAGCGATAAGTGATGTAATATGAAAAGAAATGAAGTAGATAGAAGTAAGTTAAGTCCAGGTATGAAACAATACATGGAAATTAAAGACCAATATGCTGAAGAACTATTATTCTTTCGCTTAGGTGATTTCTATGAATTGTTTTTTGAAGATGCACTACTATGTAGTAGAGAACTAGAACTTACTTTAACAAGTAAAAATGCAGGTTTAGATGAAAGAGTCCCAATGTGTGGAGTTCCATTTCATAGTGTTAGACCTTATATAGAAAAACTAGTTAGTAAAGGTTATAAGATAGCTATTTGTGAGCAATTAGAAGATCCTAAGAATGCTAAAGGAATGGTTAAAAGAGGAGTTATTCAGGTAATTAGCAAGGGAACAATTGTTGATTATGAGATGCTTAAAGAATATGATAATAACTATATTGCTAGTATTTTAGATTTTAATAATTTATATACAATCACTTATGCAGATATATCTACTGGTTCTTTTTATATAATGGATGTTATTAAGGATAAGGATAAGTTAATTAATGCAATATTAAATTTAAACTTAAAAGAAGTAATCTTCTATGAAGAAGATAAGGATATTATTGAAACTTTAAAAAATAGTTATGATATCGAATGTAGTATATGTCCTTTCTATTTAGAAGATAAGTATGAAAACATTTATAAAGACTTGAAAGAAATGAGATATAAATTAGGTGTTAAGCATTTAATGTATTATCTAGTCGTTAAGCAATTAAAAGAGTTAGATCATGTTAATAATGTTGAAATAGTTTATCCAGATGATTATTTGGAAATGAATGTTCATACGATTCGTAATTTAGAATTATTTGAAACATTAAGATTAAAGGAAAGAACATATAGTTTAATATGGCTTTTAGATAAAACAAAGACTGCTATGGGCAGTAGAACACTACATAATTGGTTAGCTAATCCATTAAAGGATAAAGAACGTATTATAAGACGTTATGATATGATTGATAAACTTCGTAATGAATTTATCTTGAAAGAAGAATTAACTCATGAATTAGATGAAGTTTATGATTTAGAGAGATTATGTGGTAAAACTATTAATGGCAATTTAAATGCTCGTGATGTTTTACAAATTAAGAGAAGCTTAGCAGTTTTACCTAGTATTGATAGAAAGATAAAAGAACTAGGTTTTGATTATAAGTTGAGTGATGAATCTAAATTATATGATTTATTAGAAAAAAGTATTTATGAGGAACCACCAATTACTTTAAAAGAAGGATATTTAATAAAAGATGGATATAATAAAGAATTAGATGAACTTAAAAGTATTAGAAGTGGAGGAAAAGAGTTTATTGCTTCTTTGGAAGAAACAGAAAGAGAAAGAACAGGTATTAAAACTCTTAAGGTTGGATATAATAAAGTATTTGGATATTATATTGAAGTTAGTAAAGGCCAGATAGATCAAGTTAAAGAAGAGTATGGTTATGAAAGAAGACAAACTCTTGCTAATGCAGAAAGATTTATTTCGCCATTACTAAAAGAAAAAGAAGCATTAGTTTTAAATGCTGAAGAGAAGATTATTGAAATTGAATATAATCTATTCATGGATATTAAAGAAGAGATTAAAAAGGAAATATTTAATTTAAAAGCTATATCTAGAGATTTGGCAGAATTAGATGCTTTAATTAGTTTAGCTACTTGTGCTGATGATTATAGTTTAGTAAGACCAGAATTAACAGAAGAAAGAAGAATCGAAATTATTGATGGAAGACATCCAGTAGTTGAAAAGGTTTCTAAAGCAGAATATGTTCCTAATGACTGTTTAATGAGTGAAGATGTAAATACCTTGCTTATTACAGGTCCTAATATGAGTGGTAAATCTACTTATATGCGTCAGCTAGCTATTATTATTATCATGGCACAGATGGGTTCTTTTGTACCTTGTAAGAGTGCTAAACTACCAATCTTTGATAAGATATTTACACGTATTGGGGCATCTGATGATTTAGTATCTGGAGAATCTACATTTATGGTAGAGATGAAAGAAGCTAGAAATGCGATAGTTAATGCAACACCAAATTCATTAGTTTTATTTGATGAATTAGGAAGAGGTACTGCTACTTATGATGGTTTAAGTCTTGCTCAATCAATACTTGAGTATGTTAATAAGAAAATCAAATGTAAGACTTTATTTAGTACACACTATCATGAACTTACAAGTTTAGAAGAACTATCTGGTATTAAAAATGTTCATGTTGAAGCTTATGAAAAAGATGGTAATGTTACTTTCTTACATAAAGTAAAAGATGGTGCAGTAGATAAGTCTTATGGTATTCATGTTGCTAAGTTAGCTGGTATGCCTAAGGAATTGTTGGATAGAGCAGAAGAAGTTTTAAATTACTTTGAAAACAATGGCAAAAAGAGTGATGTTACAACTTCTAATCAATTGGCATTTGATTTTTCAGAACCACAAGAATCTGAAGTTGAAAACAAACTAAAAGAAATTGATCCGCTTAAAACTACGCCAATGGAAGCAATTAACATTTTATATGAGTTAAAGGAGCTTAGTAAAAAGTAATGTATAATGAAGAATATTTTTATGGTATTAGTGATTTAATGCATTTTAATGTCTATGCTTCACTTTTAAAAGACAAAATAAAGTTAGAAGAAAGAGTGGTTATTAAAGTATTCAGAAAAGATGATCAGGTTGTTGTAATTGAAAATAATAAAGGCATCGATATTATTTTAAAAGATACAAGAAATGATAAAAATGATGATTTAATGACTTATGATTTAGTTTTCTTAAGAACTTTAGAAAGATACATTAGTGATTTTGAAATGCATGATATGATATATGAATATATTGAAGGTGTTGGTTCTTGGTATCGAGTTAAAGTTCAAGGATATGATCCATTAGATAAAATAATGAAACCATTTTATTTAAAGAAAAAGGTTAAGAAAGAAGACTTATCAAAATACTGTAATAACGATAATGATCTAGTTAAGTTAAATAAATTCTTTGATTTAACCAAAGGTTTAATTAAGTTTAGTAAGCCTAATGATGTAAAAAAACTATTTTCAGTTATGGAAAAATAGTTTTTTTATTTTATTTATGTTATGATACCGGTAGATGAGGGGATTACTATGGATATTAGAAGAGTAGAACCGGTATTAAAGACTACATTAGATTTAAAAAAAGATAAAGAAAAACAAAACGAAGAGAAAAGACAAGCTTTATTACAAAAGAAGAAATTGCTAGAAGAAATGAAAAAGATTGAAGGTAAAGGATTACATATTGATAAGAGAATATAATTCTTCATTTTTAAGGTCTTTTATGTTATAATTTTTGGGTGAGGTGTCATACTATGGGTAAAACAAGAAGTGAATTAAGAGAAAAAGCAATGGTTATTTTATATCAATTAGATATTCTAAAAAACAACAGTATTGAATATAATGTTGAGAATATTATTTCTGAGAATTTAGAAGTAGATAATGAATTTGTTAGAAATCTAGTTTATGGTGTTATTACTCATTTAGATGAATTAGATGAAACTGCTAATAAATATATGAGAAATTGGACTATTGATCGTATAGATAAAACTGGAGCAGCTATTTTAAGAATCGGTTTATATGAAATCTTGTTTGAAGAAGAAACACCTAATATTGTTGCTATTAATGAAGCAGTTGAACTTGCTAAGAAGTATAGCGACGATAATGTTCGTAAAATTGTTAATGCGGTTTTAGATAAAGTTAATAATGATAATTAAAAAAAGAACACTTAGTGTTCTTTTTATATTGCTCGATAAATGTCTTTTCCTTTATCAGGATCTTTTGGATCAATACGATCGGTAAATAGAATACCATCTAAATGATCCATTTCATGTTGGAAACAAACTGATAGTTCTTCACGAACTCTTAATTCATATTGTTCTCCTTCTTCATTGTATGCTGTTAAACGCATTCTTGCATGGCGAGGAACAATACCACATGTAGGACGATTGATACTTAGGCATCCTTCGCCTTCTTCAATATATACTAATTCTTCTGAAGTTGATTTAATTTTAGGATTGATAACGACATAACGATCAAATTTTCCTTCTTCAACTTCGTATACGATAACAAAGATTCTTTTTGGAATACCTAATTGAATAAAAGATAAGCCCATACCAGCTCTTAGATTATACTTTTCACTAATTTCTTCGATTTGAGACATCTCTAGATAATCCATAGCATCGAAGATAAGTTTTTTAGTTTCTTTATCTAAGGGAAAAGTTACTTCTTGGCTTTTGGTATGTAATATCTTATTGGCTTTTTTATCTCGGTCATCTAAGATTTCTATTTTTGGTAATTCTTTTGGTAGTTTTGACATATGTATCACCTGCATGTAACATTTTAACAAAAAAAGGGTAAAAAGACAAATCAAAAGTCCTTTTTTAGGCGAAAAAGTTTGTCTTTTTTTGACATTATGTGACAATTAACTCGATATAAAGCAACTTTTTGGGATTTATATATGATATTATTATGATAGGAGTGAATAAGATGAAGAACATATTTAAAAACATTAATTATCCTTTATTATTATTAACGATTATTTACTCTGTTTTTGGTTGCATTATGATCTTTTCAGCATCTAATGTTGCTGCTGTTTTAAGATATCGTGTTTCAACTAATTATTTCTTTATTAGACAAATAATTTGGGTTTTAGTTGGAGGTGCAGCTGGAATAGTTGCAATGTTCTTTCCAACTAAATCTTATAAATATTTTAGTAAAATAGCTTTGTGGCTGGTAATGATATTACTTATTTTGTTGTTCACTTTAGGTCGTATTGCTGGTGGAGCTCAATCATGGTATAATGCTGGTTTCTTTAATATTCAACCAACTGAGTTAGCGAAGATGGTTTTAATTATTTATCTTGCTGTTTATTATCATCGTATTTCTTTGAAGAAAAAGATTACTTTGTTTAATATGTTATATCCATTGATTTATGCTTTTGCATTTATTGTCTTAATTGGTTTGCAACCAGACTTAGGTGGAGCTTTTATTATGACTGGTATTACTGGTTTAATTTTCCTTTCAATACCAATTGGTAAGAAGCACAAAAGAACTATTTATAAAATTGCAGCAGGATTAGGTATTTTTGTTTTATTCTTGGTATTAGTTTTAGGAAAAAATATTTTACAATCTTACCAAGTTAAAAGATTAATGTATTTCCAAAATCCTTGTGATCGATATGCAGATGCAGATGGTACTGGATATCAAGTATGTAATGGTTATATAGCTATTCATAATGGTGGATTGACAGGAGTTGGTTTAGGTAAATCTTCACAAAAGTATTTATATTTGCCGGAAGCTCATACTGACTTTATCTTCCCAATAATATGTGAAGAGTTGGGTTTAATAGTTGGAATATTTGTAGTTATTGGTTATTTTTTAATGTTAATTACAATTTTAAAGATAGCAAAAGAAGCAGTAACACTCCGTAACAGTATTTTAACTTATGGTATTTTTGCTTATTTGTTATTACATATTTTAATTAACTTATTAGGTGTTTTAGGACTTATTCCTTTAACTGGTGTACCATTGCCTTTACTAAGTTATGGTGGATCTTATAATATTGTGGTTTTAGCAGCTTTGGGTATTGTCCAGAGAGTTAATATTGAAAATAAAAATGACAGGATTATGGAGAAAATAAAAAAATTATAGCATCTTATGATGCTTTTTTTTATTAAAAAAAAGGAAATGAGACTTGGACGTTTAATATATAGGGTGAAGGGAGGTTTTTATGTTAGAAATTTTAAGAGACTATAAAAAGTATATTATTGGAGGAGTATTACTGATTATTGTTATTGTTTTAAGTAGTTTTGTTTTCTTTAAATCTGATAAGAATGACGAAATACAAGAAGAAGAACAAGTTGTTCAAAAAGTAGAAGTTAAAGAGAGTAATAATACTGCTTTGGAAAAAGAATCAATTTATTTTAATATCGATGTTAAAGGTACAGTTAAAAAACCAGGAGTATATAAAGTAGAAGAAGGAAGTATTGTTAATGATGTTTTGAAATTAGCTGGTTTAAAAAGTAATAGTTCAACTAAATATATTAATCTTAGTAAAAAGGTAGTTGATGAGATGGTTATTTATGTTTATTCAACTAGTGAAATTAAAAAACTTACGGAAGTTAAAAAAGAAGATTGTTTTACTAAAGATGTAGATATAAGTAATTGTTCTGGAGCTAGTATTATTATTCCTGGAGAAGAAAGTAATAATAATGAGTCTAATAATACTAATACAATATCTGGGAAAGTGAATATTAATAAAGCTTCTAAAGAAGAATTGATGACTTTAACTGGCATTGGGGAATCGAAAGCTGTTGCGATTATTAAATATCGAGAAGAAAACAATGGTTTTAAAGATATTAGTGAAATTATGAATGTATCTGGTATAGGAGAAGCTTTATATAACAAAATTAAAGATAGTATTACAGTCTAAGTATTTGTATTATTTATTATTTGCTATTCTTGTTATTTGGGTATTTTTAACTAATAATTTAAAAAATAATAGTATATATAATCTTAATGACAAAGAATTTGTGTTAAAAATAACCAATATGAAGATTAAAGATAACAAAGTTACATTATATTTAGATGGTATGGAAAAGCTAGTTGGTACTTATTATTTAAAAGAAGGTGAGGAATGTATTTTTAGATATGGGGAATTAATTAGAGTAAAAGGTGCTTTAAGGATTCCTTCTAATAATACGATTCCTCATACTTTTAATTATAAAAAGTATTTAGAACATCAAGGTATTTACTATACTTTAAAAATTAATTCTTTTAGTAAAGTTAGGGAAGATAGGGGATTATATAGAATTAAGAATTGGTTGGTTAAAAGAGTTGATTCTATAGATCAAACAGGTTATATGAAAGCCTTTATTTTAGGAGATAAATCTTTAATTGATGATGAAGATTATAGTAATTATCAGCATATCGGAGTTACACATTTATTTGCTATTTCTGGGATGCATATTGGTTTATTAAGTGAAATACTCATTTTCCTTCTAAAGAAGCTTAAAACTGGCTTAAAATACATAATAATTGATATATTATTAATTGTTTATGGCTTTATTGTTTGTTTTCCAGCATCTATACTTAGATGTATTACTTTTTATGTTTTAAATAGTATAAATAAGGTCTTTAAATTAGAATTAGAAAGTAAACAAGTTTTATTACTAACTATTTTTATTTTAGTTTTCTTAAATTATAGAATTATTTATGATGTTGGATTTTGGTTTTCAGTTTGTACTGTTGGAGGAATAATCTTATGTAATAGTTTTATAAATGATAGTAATAAATTATATTCTTCATTTAAATTATCATTAATAGCTTTTTTATTTAGCTTACCAATTAGTTTATATTCTTTTTATGAAATAAATGTTTTAAGCATTTTTTATAATTTATTCTTCATTCCTTTTATAAGTCTTATTGTTTATCCATTGTCTTTATTTACTTTTTTATTTCCTTTTTTAAAAGGTTTATTTTCTTTATCAATTTCTTTATTAAACTTTATTAGTTCTAATCTTGTTAATTTAAAGTTTTTTAATATTTATATGTCTTTTGATCTTGTTGAAGTTTTATTGTTTTATCTTTTTTTATATATTGTTTTTGTTAAACAACATTATAAATTTTTTTGTTTATTATTTTTAATAATATTTTTTGATAAATTAGTTCCATATTTAGATAGTTCTAGTTATATTTATTTTCTTGATGTTAACCAAGGAGATTCAACTTTAATTATTGATTCACATAGGAAGAATGTTTCTTTAATTGATACTGGAGGTTTTGTTGATATGGATATTAGTGGGAGGTATATTCCATTACTGAAATACTTAGGAATAAAGAAAATTGATAATTTAATTCTTACACATGGAGATTTTGATCATATGGGTGAAGCGGATAAGATAATAAATAGTTTTAAAGTTAATAAAGTTATTTTTAATTGTGGGCCATATAATGACTTAGAAAGAAATTTAATTAAACAATTGGATTTAAAAAAGATTAATTATAATGCTTGTGTTAGCAGGTTAGATAATTTCAGTTTTCTTCATACTAAAGAATTTGATAATGAAAATGATAATAGCAATGTTGTATTTATTAAATTTGGAGAATATAAGTTTTTATTTATGGGAGATGCATCTATTACAACAGAGAAGGAATTAATAAGATCTTATAATCTAGCAAATATAGATATTTTAAAAGTGGGACATCATGGTAGTAGGACAAGTAGTGGAAAAGAATTTTTAACGGTTATAAATCCTAAGCACTCAATTATAAGTGTTGGTAAATATAATAAGTATGGGCATCCAAATAAAGAGGTCTTATATAATTTAAATGACTCTAAAATATACCGAACTGATAAGGATGGGAGTATTATGTTTGAAATAAATAATAATAATGAATTAAACATTGATACTTTTAGACCATAGATTAGGAGGTGTTTTGATTGAAGTAATACCAAAAAATGTTTGAAAGAATTAGAAAGAAAGCATAAAAATTAAAGGAATAAGTAAAACTTATGATACAATAATAATAGGAGTTGGTTGTTACTATGTTTATTGATGAAAGTCTTATTCAAAGAAATCAAGATATTATAAATTTTTTTAATGCTGATGCAATGTTTGATGAATTGCATAAATTTTTAGATAAGTATGGTTACGATTATGTTTTTAATAGAGACTTTA
>Ga0247609_10006380_pt1 | contig 11368 bp, 11 predicted proteins | sample 172DNAGHGlowgp2_FD_193487 | JGI IMG/M metagenome (GOLD analysis project Ga0247609, IMG submission 193487) | Sheep rumen microbial communities from Palmerston North, Manawatu-Wanganui, New Zealand - 1728 DNA GHGlow gp2 | ecosystem: Host-associated > Mammals > Digestive system > Stomach > Rumen ... | reverse complement strand
AACTATGATTGGTGTAACTTGGTCACAGATGTCAGAAATCGTTCTTGATACATCATTCAATATGTCTACAGAGGAATATCTTGTAACATATGCTTCACAGGCTATCAAACTTCATCTTGATTATCAGGCAATTAAGATGGCTTATAGAATTGCTGTTACAAACCCAGAACAGTATCACGTAGAGTTCGATGCTGCTTACAATTCTGGTGATGGAAATTCAAATGCAGCTAGAGGTAAAGACGGATATAGAGACAATGCTCAGACATTCGTTTCTGCTGTTGAAACTTTGGCTGACAATATGTTGGACGACATCAACAGAGGTGGAGTAACTAGAATGGTTGCTGGTACTTCTGCTGGTACTTATATGATGTTGATGAGCCAGTTCACTGAAAAGGGAGCTACTCAGAATGAAGGTGTACACCAGATTGGTGAACTTTCTGGTAAGCCAGTATTCAAGGCTCCAAAGTCAATTATCCCTGGTAACAAGGTATTGACAATCTTCAAGAACCCACAGAACGAAGCTGATATTTCTATCGCATTTGGAACATTGATTCCATTCGTTTCATCAGGTGTTATTCAGAGAAAGACTCTCTATAAAGAAGCCGCTTTGGCAACTTATGGAGATTGGCACTGTATCAACAGACGATACCTTGGTTTGATTACAATCAACAATATGAAAGATAGAGTTTTCGGACTTTAATCTGAAATATTAATCTAAGGTATTAAAAAGGGTAGTCAATAAGGCTACCCTTTATTATTTCTAATAATATTTAATCAACTTTTACTAAATAAATTAGACTTCGTGGTGGACGATATAAATTCGTGCCACAATATATGGGAGAAACAATTTATGGCATTAGTAAGAATGAGAGAGACAGTTTGTCTTGGTAATGAATATTATCAAGATATTACTGATACTGCTCCACAAGAACTTAAAGAATCACTTCAAAGAGTTCAGAAAAATCGTATTACTGAATCTACTGCTAATATTGAATCAATCACAAAATTACTCAGAGAATCATCATTGAATGAAGACATCGTAAACAAAGTTGTTGATGGGCTTATTCGTGAAGGTATTGATGCTGTAAAACAGAGAATCTATAAGGTTCCTGTTGCAAGGATTAATCCACCTGGTACTCTTAATGGTAATCATAGACGATACCCTAAAGAACTTTGGGAAAACGTTATGAATAATCAGAAAGACAGATGGCAAGGTCTTTGTGGATTAGCTGACCACCCTACTGATGATACTGACCCTGGTTCAATTAAGAATTCAGCAATCGTATGGTTGGGTATGGATATTGACCCAGAAACAAATTTAGTTTATGGAATTGGAACATTTGTTGGACCTTATGGACATATGTTTCAAGAGATAATCGATGCTGGCGGAAGAGTTGGATTTTCTTCATCTGGTTTTGGTGAATTACTGTATGATAATGAAACAGTAAACCCCGATACATATACAATTGAAAGATTGGCCGATGTTGTATTGAATCCATCACAGGATGTATATGGAGCTATTAATAATGAAACAAAAGTTGGCAATATCGAGTATACAAAACAGGAGCCAGTAATTAAAGAATCTAAAGAAACTTTGACAGAATCTATTGAGCCAAAGTTTGATATTATAAAAGAAACAAAGGAAAAGGAACAACAAATGGAAGAAAATAAAAAATCAAGTGCATTTGCAAAGGCAGAAGAAAAAGCACTTAGAAATCATATCAATTCATTCTTGAATGAAAATACACAGGTAACTGACCCACTTCAGAAGATGTCAGATTTAAATGAAATTCTTACAATCATTAAAGAAGGTAAACTCACAGACCTTGAAGAAGATGTTGTTAAGAAGTTGAATGAAATGCAGGTATCTCTTGAAAAAGATATTGAAGATTCACAGAAGCTTAAGGAAGCTATGGGAAGTTCAGATATTTCTGAAATCACTCAGAATACTCAGAAATTGATGGAAACAGGAACTCTCCTTGCTGACCAGGTAGCTGATTATAAGACACTCTGTGAAGGCCTTAAAGCAAGAAATGAAGAGTTGACAAAGAAGAATAAGTCTCTTGAATTTAGACTCTCATTGAAAGAAAAGAAGATTGAAAAATCAAACTTCGAAAAGAATCAAGAATCTGTTGCTAATTCAGCTCAGGTTGATGCTCTTAAAGAAGAATTAAAAGATGTAAAAGAATCAACAACAAAGGAAATTACTTCTCTTAAAGAATCTGTTGCTAAATATCAGAAAGGAAGTAGAGAACTCGCTAGAAAGAATGGTATTCTTGAAACAAAATTGAATGAAGCAAATAAATTATTTCAGAATAATGCAAAATTGAAAGAAGGTAAAGCCACTGTTTCTAAAGCTGAAAAAGAAGAACTCGAAAACCTTAGAGAAGAAAATACAGCTCTTAAGGGAATGGTAGAAAGACTTCAGAAAAGAAACTCTGATTTGAAGCAGAAACTTGATGAATCAGCTATTGAAATTAAAGCTGCAAATGATAGATATGAAGAAGCTACAACTCCTAATATCCACGTACAGCCAAGATATACCGAAGCTGTTTCAAAATATTTCAACTGGAGAGAAAATGAAGGTCTTGAAATTGAAGATTTTTGGAACGACAAATTAACTCAATATGGAGAAGCAATTAAACCTTTTGAAAGACAGATTAGAGATGCTAAGACTTTGAGAGAAGCTCAGAAAGCATTCTTTAATGCTCTTCCATCTATCGACGAAGATGCTGCTGCAGCTAAGAAAGCAACATTCTATGAAGGTGGAGCTGATGCTAAAGAAAGAATGAGAATTCTTGAATCTTCTGGTATGAAACAGGATTTAGATGAATCTGTTGAAAATGCGAATGCTTCTTTCCAAAAGAAACTCGATGAATTAGGATATATCTAATAGAATAGGGTAGGGTAATTACCCTACCCTTTAATTTTTTATTCTAAAAAAGGAGTTTTTAATGACACTAGAAGAAACATTAAAATATATGGAAAGCCGTTTACAAGAAACTAGTGTAAATGGACTTAATCAGATTATTAATTCTCAAAACCTTTCAAATGAAATTAAAATTCAGCAAGGACAAGGTAATGATATTATTATCAATGGAATTAAATACCCAGGCCCTATTGGAAAAACAGCATTAAATACAATCGCAATGCAAATTCACCCCGATAAAACTCAGGGACTTAGTAAAGACCAGATTTTAAAGAATGTAATTACTGCCACAGCTGGAATTAATAAAGGAAGTATTGGTAAATCTATTCAGCAGAATATGAGTTTACCTCAGCCTGCTAATTCTAATCAGAATCTACCCGCTAATCAAGGTCAAAATCAACTTATTATAAAAAAGAATGGACAAGAATTATCGCCTGAATCACAAGAATATAAAGAACTCCAAACTGTAGCTCAGAAAGTTGGAATAGAGAAAGCTCAGCAAATGTATCAACAACAAGGATATAATGTAGAGTTTACTCCACCTACTCAATTAGAAGATAATAGAGCTCAAACTCAAGCATTACCTCCACCACAGGAGAGTATAAATGAATTATCTACTTCAGTATCAAAAAATACTCCAGCTTTAATAAATACTGAAATTCCAAATTTTGATAAGTTTAATGAATTATCAGAACTTTTAAATAATGATTTAGATAAGATTTTAGTTTCAGTAAAAACTCTTGCTAATACATTAAATAATAATCCAACTATTCAACAGAATCAACAATTACAGCAAAATATTCAAAATTTGGATAATACTATAGATGATGATGAGGACAAATCAAATGGATTTAAAAATTTCTTAAAAGGATTTGGTTCACTACTTAAAGGTGGATTAAATACGGTAGCAGGTATGGCTGGTAATTTTATTGGTGGAATAGCATCTGGTATGGGGGCAGCAAAATAATGGATTTAAAAGAAACATTAGAATATATGATTGAGGCTGATAATACTGATAAGGCTAATAATAATCAGCAGCCTCAGAAAAATCAAAATCAAAAAGTTGATAATACAAAAGAAAATATTAAAAATTTAAATAAATTTATTAAAACATTTGACGAAAGAATTAATAATGTAAAGAAATATTTTCAAGCATTTGAAACTCTGGCGCCATATCTTGAAAAGAACCCTGAAAATGTTGCACTAGTAAGATGTATTCAATCATTAAAGGATTCAATGACAAAAGTTGTACAAGCTTATGGAGATGATAAAAAAGGTTTTAAAGCCAATTCATTAAAATTTTTAAATAGTTTGGAAAATCCCAATAGTGATGATGCTAAAAAAGCTCAAAGAAATACTTCTGATGCATTGAGAAAATATAAAAATGGTGCGCAACAGAATCAAAATTCTAAGCAGGACCAGAATAATTCTCAACAGCAGAATCAGAATCAAGCTCAACAGCCAGCTGAAAATAATAATGGGGATAAGTAAAAGAATTAAAGAGTTAAATTAAAATCTCTAGCTAATTGTTTGGCCACTTCTCTTTCACAGGGAGCTGGCCACATTCTATAGAGAATTGATTTTTTAATATTATTTGGATTTTTTTTAAATTGATAATAGAGTCTTATATAGGTATTTTTTCTATCTGTATAAGACTCTAATATTTGGGTGAGATATTTAATCGCTATCATAAAAAATATTGGAAAAATAAATTCAAGTCTTAATAATATCAGAATAAGAAAAATTGCTATTGCTATCCCGATGGTAACAAAAGCATATTTAAGAAATCTAAGTTTAATTTTAAAATTCATATATTAAAAGGGGAAGATTGCTCTTCCCCATAATTCTATATATTAGTTGTCTGCTTCAGCAATCTTACAACAGATTGCTTCAATAGAATCACTAAACATCTTAATACCTGGTCCGTGAACTTCATTCAATGGTAAACCATTCATAGAGATAGATATTGAGTTTCCATCTACGAGGTTCAAGAAATCAGAGACGCAACTTGATGAAATAATGAAATTAATAATTCCATCTGATGTATTTGATGAAACAGATACGGGAACAAATGTTTCACATTCAGCTGTCAAGTCAGAATGCTCAATCTTAATCTGTCCTTTGTCAAGATACTCTTTTGATGCATCAAGAGTTACTGTTTCCCACTTCCAAAGCTCTTGTCTAAAAGTTCCATTGAAAAGATTAAATGCATTTTTCAAATCGTCTTTTGAAATTGTAAGAGTTACTTCATTATCATCAGCGGGAGCAAAATTCTTCAATTCATCTTCTGTTGGGTATTCAAATTGAATTGGCATAAGAGCCATTGCTGAAGTAATTCCAAATGTTGGGCATTCAATTAATACCTTATTTCTATCTTTATTGAAAATCAATTTAATCTTATCGTCAACCTTTGCAAATGGCTCAATTAAATCAACGATAACTTTCTGTAAATAAATATCTTCATCAACTGTGAATGCTTCTTCTTTAAGAGTCTTTTTAAGAATAATAAGGAAGTCTGCATATTTTGCGACATTTCTATTTATACAAATAGAGTTTGATGCAAGAGATTTATTCATAAACTTCTGAGCAATCTTGAAGAATGAAAGTAAATCTTCTGAAACTTTAACTTCAAGAGTATCAGCTGAGAATTCTTTTGATTTAAGATTTGTCAGCATATCTTTAATATTATCTTCAGTTGCCTGGTCTACTTCATCAAGAACTGTGAGAGAAATCTTATTTTTTGTTTCTGAATTCTTTACTGTGATTTTGTTATCATCTCCAACTTCAACTTCAACATTTTTTCCAACCTTTGTAATTGTTGTCGCAAAATTAGATGCATCGATTTTAAAATATTTTTCTTCACCTGAATTTAAATCTGAAGTAATATCAAGTGAGAATTCCATAAAGTTTGAATTTGAAAATAACGTAACCTTAAGAGCGTTATCTGTTACCTTAAAATAATGTTCTGTTGTAGAACAAATTCCTTTAGCATTTCCAATAATAGAAATTAATCTATTGGTATTCTGTTCATTAATGTTAAATTTCATTTTAACTCCTAATATATAAAATTATTGATAGGAATAAATTAACTATCAAATATAACAAAAAATTATAAATTTTTTATCAGAAAACCTGAATTTTTTACGAAACGATAGTGTAAATTTAAATGATAAAGAAAAAATATATTTTTATATATAAATTTTATTTAAAAATTTTTTATAAATTTTATTACTTTTTTTCATATATTTGTTATATAATAAATATCAGAAATAATTTTAAGGAGACTTAATTATATGGCAATTAAAGGTAACGGAAAAATCGACATCGGAACAATCAATTCTGAAGCTGCTTCGGGAGTTAAAAATTTCAATGCAGAAGTTATGATGACCGCTATTGAGGCATCAAAACGTTCAAAAGTTCCAGTAATTTTCTTTGGAAACCCTGGTGCTGGTAAAACAGCTACTATCGAAGCTTGGGCAGAATCCAATGGATACCACGTAGAAGTTCTCATTGGTTCTCATTATTCACAGGACGAAATCCTTGGTTTCCCAGTTAATAACGGAAAGGATTATCTTGAAATCCTTGAGCCAGAATGGTATCACAACATTATGGAAGCAAAGAAAAACGGAAAACCTTCCGTTCTCTTTCTTGATGAGCTTTCAATGACACCAGGAAATGTTCAAGGCTCACTTCTTCAGCTTTGTTTTGAACGAAAGATTCGTGGAAATAAGAAATTACCAGATGATTGTATCGTTCTCTCAGCTGCAAACTATAAGAAAAATCTTCCTGGTTGGACAGAAATGATTGCTCCTGCTTTGAATCGTTTCTGTATCATAAATCTTCTTCCTGGCTCTCCAAACGGAGACCTCCTTTCAGCTTCCCTCGCTTTGGTTAAGGAGTTCACTCAGAGTCTCCATACTCCAGCAATTCAGGTTCCAACTTGGAATGATTACGAATTTGATGAAGCTACTGAAAGAGATTTTATGGCTCAGGTTCAGAACTCATTCACAACAATGATTACAAAATATTGTCGAGCTGGTAAGAACGACTCTTCTCTTGGAAAAATTGATTTGAGAAATGTTCGATATGATGGAGTTTTCGACCGAGAAGATTCAATACCTGAAATCTACAACTTCCTTTCTGGTCGTACAATGTCTTATTATGCAAGAGTTGTTAAGGCTCTTTGTGAAATGGGAGTTCAGCCAGGAAACGGAATCTATAAAAAGTTCATTGACGGACTTATCGGACTTGGAACAAATTCTTGGGACGATGATTCAAAAGATGTTTATCTCGCTCAGATGTCAAAGTATCAAGAAATGACTTATGCAATGACTGAATCATTGATTCGTCGCTTCTCAAAGAAACGTGAAAGAAAGGTTCAGAAAGATGCAGCTCCAAAGTCTGAATCAAAACTTCAGCTTTTCGATAAGGACTCTATCAGCGGAAAAGTTAATAACTTCCTTTCTGAAGTAAATGATGATGAAGCTCAATGGAAGAGCGGAGAATTCACAAAGCTGATTCGTCAGATTTTCACTGAGTTCGACCCATCAAATGTAAAGAAGTCATTGGAAACTTCTATCGGTAAGGAAAACGGAATCTTGAAGTTCAGAGCTGACTTCGAAGCAATCGAATTGTTTGCTGATTCTCTTTCAAAGAAGAAATCAAGCTCAGCTGAATGGTCAATTCTCTCACCTTATGAGAACACTATAAATCAGGTACTTTCAAAGTTCAGATATTACTACACAGCTTCTGCAATGGACATCGAAATGGACAATATCTAATCGGAAAAGTCGGGACTAAAAGTCCCGACTTTTTAATCGGAAATCATTATATAATAAATAAGAATAAATCAATAGGAGTTTGAATATGAGAATCGTAAATGTTAACTTGAATTCGGGAAAAGCAATTTCGGCATCAATTAAATCTTCACAGAAGAAACTTATGAAGCTTGATTCAAGAAATCGTGAAACTGATGAAATCCAGGCATCTGAAATCAAATCAGTTGATGTTATCGCTGACGGAAAAGTTCAAGAATGTCCGCTTGACAAATTTTGGAACTATGATGCGATAGTTAATATTCTTGGTGATGAAGATTAAAAAATAAAGGGAGAGCAATCTCCCACATGCTCGTTTGGACATCCAGCGACGAGTACATAGGTCTCCTTTAAAGAGGCTTGGGATTTTTCTCAAGCCTCTTTTCTTTTTGTTAATATTCTTTAATATGGCAGAAAGAAAAATCAGACAAATAAATAATCAGAATGAAGAACAAAAGCCTCTATTTGAGCCAACACCTGAATCTGCATTTAAATCTGAAATAGATATTGCAGGAGATGATGCTTCAGAACGTTTGGTTAGCTTCGTTTCGGAACAGATAGATAGAATGAATAACAAAATTCTATTTGATGGCTCTAGGGAACCTTCTTTATATGAGTTGGATTTAGCTTTATCTACTTATGAGCAAACACTTTTTGGATTAATCGCTCTTTATGAAGCTAATAAAATGGAAGCTGAATTAGCGAAAGAACGATATGATGAGTTTTTCAATGATAAATATATGGAAATCAGAAATACATATAATAACATCAGTGTAAAGAATTCTCAATGGCTCTCAGCTAGAGAAATTGAAGCGACCGTTTATAAAGTTTATAAAAAAGAATTAGCAGAATTGAAAGCTGACCAAATTGAAAAGGATTGTAAAAGAAGCGCTACTGAAAGATTAATGAAAGGTTGGGAATCATATCTTTGGGTTTTGAATACTCTATCAAAAAATTCTCAAGCAGAAATTAATGCAAATATGAAATCAGTAGATTTATATCGTGGTGATGAACCAGAATTAAGAGGCGAGGGTTAATTTAAGAAATTATGGTAACAATTATATGTGGAACTGATGCTCTTGGAAAAGATACACAAATTCAAAAAATAAAAGATGAATCTGAAAGACAAGGAATTTCAGCTCATATTCTTCATTATTCAAATATTAAAGCATTTGGAAAAGATAATCAGAAAATTCGTGAAGCTTCTTATAAACAATTTAGAGATATGTTTAAGCTGATTAATTTTGCGGCCTCAGAAGATTCTATGAACTTAATATTGAATCGTGCTCATCTTGGAGAATGCGTTTATAGTCCATTATATAGAGATTATAATGGTGAGTTTGTTTTTGAAGAAGAAAAAACATTCATTTGGCAAGATAATCTGAAAAGAATAAAATTAATTTTATTCACAGATGATGTTGAAGCAATTATAAAAAGAGATAAAGAACGAAATGATGGTAAAAGTTTTTCTCTTGACCCCGAAATAAAAAAGAAAGAGCTTGATTTATTTGATAAAGCTTTTGAAAAATCAATTTTAAATAAGAAAAGAATTGAATTAAAAGGTAGAGATGCTGAACAGATTTGGAATGAAGAAGTCAAGCCATTTATCTTTGGTTAATATGCATAATAATTTAAGAGGTAATATATAATGAAATTTTTTAGAGACAGAGATGTAGCTTTCCCCGAAAGAGAGCTTGAAACAAATGCGGGATATGATTTTTTTGTACCTTCGTTTGATGAAAAATTTATTAAAGATTTTAAAGTAAAGAATGAGCTTGATATTTCAAGAGGTAAAGTTGAAATTGATAATGAAAAAATTACAATTAAGCCTCACGGTCAAGTAAATATTCCAAGTGGAATTCATACATTGATGCCTGATAATATTGTTTTGACAATGAGCAACAAATCGGGAGTTTCATTAAAGAGAAAATTGGATTGCGGAGCTTGTATTGTAGATTCAAGTTATGAAGGTGAAATCCATCTGAATCTAACTAATACTTCTGATTTTGATGTAGAGATTAAGCCAGGAGATAAAATTGTACAGGGTATTCCATATTATATTGATATGATGCCAGCACATAATATTGAAGGTATTACTCTTGAAGAATTCTATGCTGGACATTCTAAAGCTCGCGGTGACAAAGGCTTTGGAGAAGGTACGGGTAATAAAGCTAAAAATAAATAACTAAATATTTGTGGGACAGCAGAGATTGTCAGCTCTGTTGATTAAATTACTTACTCGATTTAATCTAACCACTTTTATTTTTTACTAATTATTTATATCTTGATGGCCTGACAACCATCTAAAAAATATAAATTAAGGAGTAAGAAATGAATTATCGTCACGTTTATTGTGTAATTATCTCACACGCAAAATCAGAAGAAAAATTAGGAATTAGAGCAAAAGGAAATGGTAATTATTATGAAAGGCATCATATATTACCAAAATCATTATTCCCACTTTGGAAAAATAGGAAGTCAAATATTGTTCTTTTAACAGCAAGAGAGCATTTCTTTTGCCATCAGCTTTTAGAAAAAATTTATCCAAATTCTGGTATGTTTCTTGCATTATGGCGCCTTGCCACTGATGGTCAAAATAAATATTGCTCTTCAAGAGAATATCAAAAATTAAAAGAAAAATATTATATTACTGAAGAACATAAAAAACATATAAAAGAAACTTCACAAAGATATTGGAAATCTGATAAATGTGAAGAAACAAGGAAAAAGATAAAAGAAGCGAGAAAAAATCAAAAAAATTTGGCTTGGGGAAAAAGAAGTGAAGAATCAAAACAAAGAATGAGAGAGGCTATAAAATTAGCTATGAGTAAAGAAGAAACAAGAGAAAAACATTCTAACGCTCAAAAAGAAAATTGGAAAAATCCTGAGTTAAGACAGAAATATTTAGAAAATATGAAAAAAGCAATGAATGACCCAGAGCGTAAAAAGTTAATATCTCAAAAGACAAAAGACTTTATGAAAAAGAAAGTTGAAGAATATAATGAATATAAAAGAAATGGAGGTAAATTAAACTGGAACGAGTATCGAAAAGCGACCAGTAAAAAATAATGGAATTAAAAGAACTAGAAGAATTTAAATTACAAGAAGATTTCTCAAAACAAATCGGTGATTATAATAATAATGAGTTGATAGATTTACAAATCTGTAAGCCACTTTTGGAATTATATAAAAATCCCGATAAAAGAATTATCGGAAATACTCCATCTGGTGATTTTTGGGAAATCATAAATGCACAAATTAATTTAAATCCATATCAACCTTTTTTAAATATCTTTAGAGATTTTAAAAAAGATTATTTAGAAAAAGAACACGAATGGTATTTAAGTCAATCTCTTTCCGTAAATGGATATATGGACGGAATTAAGATTTGGGATTTCTGTTCATCAAAAGACGGAAAGAAAATGATAAACTCAAATTATGGAAATCTTGTATTTTCTGATGAAAATGGTAATCAATTTGATTATTGTTTTAATCGTCTTAAATATAATAAAAATACAAGAGAAGCAATGATAATCTTTACAAGGCCATCTATTCAATGGGAATGTGAAGAGCGTGGAAAACGGGATTTTATTTGTACGAATTATTATCATTTCTTTATTAGAGA
>Ga0247609_10006378_pt1 | contig 11370 bp, 8 predicted proteins | sample 172DNAGHGlowgp2_FD_193487 | JGI IMG/M metagenome (GOLD analysis project Ga0247609, IMG submission 193487) | Sheep rumen microbial communities from Palmerston North, Manawatu-Wanganui, New Zealand - 1728 DNA GHGlow gp2 | ecosystem: Host-associated > Mammals > Digestive system > Stomach > Rumen ... | reverse complement strand
TCTGATATCACTGTAGAACCAAGTCTGTTAAGGGGTGAGATGATCTGATAATCAGAGAACATAGACATATTCATTTGTGAATCTGCTTTTTCTAACGCCTTAACAGGTTGCCAAGTAGAACCGTCAAAGTACATTAAGACACCATTGTAAAGCCACAGTTGTCCTACTACAGGTGCAGAACTTGGTACGTCGGACAGCATCTCATCAAAGACTTGGAATTTATCGGCAAATACCGGAAGCCATCCGTCCCTAACCCTGTCATGTTTATAACCGAAACCGACAAACATATACAGTTGATTTGTTCTTTGATCTAACCATAAGGCACCGCGATGTGCAGCTTTAGGAACAAGTTCCTTTTTAGAAGGATAATCAGAAATATGTCTGATTGCTTCATAGACGTTGTGCATCTCACCATTTAGCAGCACGTCGCTTTGTCTGCCCTTATATCCGTTTGTATTATCGTAACCACAATCACAGTCATAATCATAAGGTTTAGCCAAGGCACTGACCCTCCTTTCCTAATTACCATTACTGTTAAAAGAAGGGCTGTTCTCAAGGTAACAGAAAACAGCCCTTCTTTATATTTATCGGATGTCAAAGATTAATTTCGTAAAGAACAGTAATGTAACCTGTCAGACTGCTGTCAAGAGAGAAGCCTGTTGTGTTGGAGTTCCAGATTATTGACACAGGCGAAACAGCTCTGTTAACTGTAAAGTCATTGCCTTCTTCAAAGTAAGAGACACCGTTAATCATAATAACTACAGGCGTTGCGTTAGGAACGTTGGAAATTTTAAAACTGTTATTTACAATGCTGCTGATATCAATATTTTCTCTTTGTTTGGAAACAGCTTCGCTTACTTCATAGCTGACATAAACAGTAGCTGCTGTCTCTGTCGTAAGAGTAAAACCTGCCTTGGCAGCATTCCACGTAACAGTTTTTGTGTCTCTGTTAACAGTAAATACGTCATCGCCTGTTCCTGACTCAAGATAAGAAAATCCGTTAATGGTAATAACAACAGGACAATTGTTCGGTTTCTCAGTCAGCACAAAACTTGTCTGTGGTGACGCGGTAAGACTTATCCTGTCGATTACGTGATGAATGGTACTGTTAACAACTACAGTACCAAATTTCTTTGCGTCAGTAATCGGGTTTGTAAGTACAAAGTCAAAATATACGTTACCGTTAGCGTATCTTGTAGTAATAGTAGGATTACCGTCGTGATATGTTACGTTACCAAGTTGAATTTTTGATGTATCAAGGCTCAGTGTGCCTGATCCGCCTATTTCAAGGTTAGCAATCTTCTGTTGCATTTCTTTTAGCATAAGAGAAAGACTGAGCATTTATTAGGCCTCCTTAACTGAAAGTTTGTGCTAATCATCAACTTTACCGATATCAAGATAAAATCCTGTTCCGATATCGTTAAAGAAGAAACCTGCCTTAGCGTTGTCATATTTTAACCATAAGCCATGGTGTTGATTATCGCCGATATTAAATTGTACCAAAGATAAACCCTTGGCAGTAACTTTGTTATTAATAGACGCACCAAGATTATCCATTGTCAGAGAACCAAGATCTGTCATGTTAAGAGTATCGACGGTGCCTGATATCTTGCCGCTGTCAAACTTGTCCTGCAAAGTGTCTCCATCTTCAAAAACGATGTTGGACGCTGATATTTTCGTACTGCTGACGTCAGGCGCAGCATTTTCCGGCAGTACGAAATTCATTGTGTAGTTGATATCAGAGTTTTTAACTAAGCTGACGGAAGGCACTGTACCTGTTGTGACTGTTCCTACAGAGATGGCAACAGGCTGTCCGTCAGTACCTTTCAGACTGGCAAGCCATGCTTGTTCTGTACCGGAAAACCCGTTAACTACTGCTATGTCATAGGCACTTTTTCCTGACTCACCTTTTGCACCGGTACTCCCTTTTTCTCCCTGATCACCTTTGTCGCCTTTTGCACCTTTATCGCCCTTTACACCATTAGGAAGCACAAAGTTTAAGACAGCGTTCGTAGATGTACCTACGTTTTTAACAGACACAACATCGCCTTTTGTCACCGTTCCTATTTCAATGGTCGCGTTTTTACCGTCAGCACCGTCAATGCCTGCACCACCATTCATAATGGCTTTTGGAAAATGAAAGTCTATTAACGTTTCCGGTGTCCCGTCAGAACGTTCCTCATAACGTCCTGTAACTCTTACAAGACCTGTTTCTGAGTAGTCAACTTCTCCTACCTTAACCATCGGTGTTTTACCGGGATCACCCTGATCTCCCTTGCTGCCCTTAAGTCCCATAGGTCCTTGTGGCCCTACAGTACCACGTTCTCCCTTAAAACCACGTGGAAGCACGATATCAAGGATAGCGTTGGTAGGTGTACCTACGTTAATTACAGAGGGTTGATCACCGACCGTAACTTCACCTATAGTTACGGTTGCAGCTTCGCCTTGGTCACCTTTTTGTCCCCTGACAAGCTTGATATCAGGACTGTAAGGGACTGAAAAATTAAAACGATAAGCTTCCTGATCATCTTCGTCCTTGTAAGGTTCAAGATCTATATGCCAATCGTTATCGATACTTGCGGTGACTTTACCCATGGAAAAAGCAGGTGGTTTTATCTTTGCTAAAATTTGAGACATTAGTTTCATAACGTTATCCTCTAATCACGACAAAGCTGGCAATATCGTAATTTTATAAAGACTAGATCTTGGTTCTGTTGGTTTCGTACCAGTTATATTCCTTCTTCTATTGCTTTCCAAGTCAGATGCATTCTTATTGTAATATGCCACCTGTGATGCACTAGGTTGATGAATTTCGTGTAATTCTTTACCAGTAAAATCAAGAGTGTCATTAATAATTGACATAGAAGTATTTGTCTTTTGTATTTCTCCAGTAAGTTTTGTAGTTGTAACATAAGCTGCTTCGTAAATACCGTCAAGATCTTTTGATATATCACTAAAGTTTCGATTCACAGTTTCTATTCGACTTTTAACAGCTGACTTTAATGCAGCTATTTGTCCTGACAGTTCTGTTCTTAACTTACCAACCTCACTGTCAGTATATCCTTTTGCTGTGGTCAAGTTAGCGTCAGAGTAATTTTTTGCCGTTTCCAAGTTAGCATCAGAGTACTCTTTTGCTGTTTCCAAGTTGACATTAGAATGTTCTTTTGCTGTAGCCAAGTTAGTGTCGGAATATCCCTTTGCTGTAACTAAGTTAGCGTCAGAGTAATTTTTCAGCTCTTGTTTTACGCCGGGAATTTTTGCGTTCCACAAAGCATTAAAAATACGATTAACGTCTTCTTCCGTCAACATATTTTTTTCTATTGTTGTAATCCTTGTTTCGTGATTGGTCAATTTTGTTTCTATGTTATTGGCTATATATGTTCGGACTGCACTGTCAAAAGATAAGTCTTGTTGATCGACATATTTTTTAAGATCGGCAAACAAACTGTCTGTAATTTGACCTATGTAAGCTTCAATGCCAAGGTTTTTTCTTGCCTCAGCAGTATCAGGTATGTCGGCAAGATTCAAGTCTTTTCTTAATCTGTTACGAATGGCGGTTGAGTACAGGTGAGTCCATTGTATGTTGCCATTCTGATCTTTACCGGTAGCTATTTTTATAATCATGGATTAGTCACCTGCCATTACCAAAACTTCAAGTTCATAAACAGAGTCATTATGAAGAGTAAAACTGTCTTCTTCATGAGAAACAGTAATAACTCCTTCACCGTTAATATACTTTCCGAAAGTACGACTGTCAGCTTCAAGATCGTAAATGAGAACAAGCGGCGGGAATTTCTTGAGATTGTTAAATCGATCTATTTTTACGCTGGTACCTGCAGCTATATCAACTTTTCTGATAAAGAGATTTGCACTGTTTATAACTTCGCCGTTATTTCTCAGACTGTCAAGTTTTATAATGGAACCGTTAAGAACCATATAATCAATGACCTCTGTCTGAGTATTAAAAATCAAAAGATCGTTGTAAGTAGTATTTTTTGATACTTGCACAATGTCATAAGCTTTTTTAACGGGATCATACTGATATCCTTGTCCTGTTTGGACATTAAGAATGAACTTTTCATTGTTGCTTTGTGCTGAAATAACATCTTCTGCATTTTCACAAACAGCTGCAGAAAGAACAGGCGCTCTTGATGCTACTATACTGCCTTTATCAGCACAATAATAAAGATATCCGTCTTCATCCAAAACGGGTTTGTTCATTTTGTTACTCTCAACAGTTCCAATACGTCTTGTGATATCAGCTATGTTATCAAATCTGTTTTGGAGATCGACTACAAGATCATTGTACTGTACCTTCTTTGAAATCTTTGTCTGCAATTTCTCAATGTCTGTTTTACACTGTGATATCTGTAAAACAATATTGGCAAGTGACGTAGATCCACTGCCGCCTTGCAGTGTATTAATAGTGTTCTCCAACGCCGTAATCTTACTGGCTTGACTTGTAATTATTGTTATAAGTTGTCTCACGGCAGCATCATCAATATTGTTGATATCAAGATCACCCATGTCTATGATAACATTGCTTCCTGCAGAGCTGCCACTGTTTTTAATGTTGTTAACAGTTCTTTGTAAAATATCAACAGTATTTGTAAGTGTAGCGATTTGCCCTTGTAATATATCAATTTGATTTTGCAGTCGGGCTTTATCTATTGCGTTAAAACTGCCGCTGCTTCCACTGTCATACATGACGGGGATTACTACGTTATATTCGTTACCGTCATTATCAATGACAACTATAACACGATCGCCTTCTTCATTATAAGTTATGACAGGTATGGTATCATCTTGCATCTTGACATGTTGCAAAAAGTAGAACATTGCTGTTAAAATTGCTTTCAACTCATCGTCAAGATCAGCCATACCTATGGGTTCTGACTTTTTACGATACTTTACCTTGATATCAGCAACTTCTGCTTGTAATGCAAGAATGGCGTCATTAACCGCAGTAACATAATCTTCCGGCAAAGATGACCTTGGAATTGTGTCGCCCTTTTTCAGGTAACTGCCAAGAAGTTCTGTCACGTCAATAGATTGTGCGTTATTAATCAAGGATAATAAAAACGCAGGATCCATATCACGTTCTCTGATTTTATTGGTGCTTCTCACGTTATTTCACCTCACGTTTTCATAATGTAATACATGGCTACTGCAGGTGGCTGCACGGTATTGCTTTTACCATAAATATCATTAGAATATTGCGCGTTAAACATAACAATGCATCCGTCATTGGCAGTATTTGAACCTTGTGGACCGTAATTGTCTTGCCTGAAAGCACCACTGGGATCGCATGGTCTGGAGTTACCGCCAAATTTACCTGTTATATTTGGCAGTCCTGCCTGAATTGTAGTACCAAGATCATAAGTTCCTACACCCATTATAAATCGATTGCTGAGGTCAGGAGTATTGTTGGTGCCGTCACAGATAACCCATCCTGAAGGCACCTTGTTTGCCTCACCGTACCATGCCATTATCATACCCTTTTTAAAGTAGCTTTGCATGTCAGTGTGAATGCTTTCTCTAAAATCTTCATAGTCAATCATGTTGGCTATAGTTTTTAAGTTGTCTGATATTAAGGTATCACTGATTTTACCGTCACTCTGAACGGCAACTATGTTGTTGGCGTTATTACCTACAGTTCTGCCTTGTAACAGCTGTGCATCATTTGCACTGACAGCAACGTCAGCAGTATCAGCTTTAGCAGCTTTTGTTGCGTTAGCAACAGTACCTGATGCTTCTGCTATCATAAGATCTAAACCTTCTATATCACTGACAGAATGTTTATGACCTTTTGCTACTGCGTCAGTTATCATTCCGCGACCTATTGCGTCAGCAACGGTTCGCGGTGCACCTGATATTCTGTTCCAAGGAATAGTAATTGCTCCGTCAGAGTTTATGGCTGCTATTTCATCAGCAAGATATCCGTCATCGTTATCAGGATCGCTGTTGTAATCAAACCACAGATCTCCTATTTCAGCATTTTCAGGCTGATAGATATCATCAAGGCCTGTCAGTTCTTCATAACCATCAGCCGATATGGAATAGTCACCGCGACGAAGATAAATACGCGGATAAGGATTTCCTATCCTGTTAAGCTGATAATACTTTACAGTGAGTTCCATACCATTGATTAATTCTTCAGGTATGATAAATTTACTTTCAGATACTTCAATAACACCGCCACTTGCAGCAGAACGATATAAACAGTCATCTATTATGATATCAAGCATATTGCGTCCCGGAGGATAATGACCTTTCTTAAGTTCAAACCAAAAACCTTCGGGACTTCTTGTTCCAAAATATCTGTTACCATTCTCATCCTCATAAGAAAACTGCTTATCTGATATGTTGGCATCTATAATAGTAAAATTCTCTCTTACTATAATTGCGTCTTTTGCTATTGATATTGTATGACCGCCCTGCGATATCGCTCTTTCTACAAGTTCAAGATATTTGGAATCGGTTATTTTGTTTCCGTTAATGTCAAGGATATTACCCTCAGGATCTCTTGCGACGTCAAGTCTTATGTTAGATGGTATCCAGTTGGATTGACCGGCAAGCTTGACCATTATCAGACCGGTAGTACCATTAACTTTAAGTGAACCGTTGGGAATATCTTCCCACGAATATTGACTTTCATTTTCTTCTGTTATGATTAACGCACGGCCTTCTTGGACAATTTGCTCATTAACCTTACGAACGCCACGCGCAATAACACCTTGTATATTGTCTAAAGCCAAAACAGATTCCTCCTTTTTAAACAGTATGATTGTGCATGTCTACTGTCGGCAATGATAAGAATCGCTTATAAACAGCTTCCGTGGCACCATTACCGCCTAAATTCTTATAAGCTTCAAACATGTCTGTTATTATCTCCAGTTCTTCTATAGGAACATGACCTTGCTTGGTATAGCTCATACATGAACGTACTATCCTGTCTCTCAGCAAACTTCTAAGCCCGTTTTCTACCGCATCTTGTCTTTTTTCGCTATCCTTTTGCCTTGTGATATATCTCTGAAATCCGTAAAGAAGAATAATATTAAGGACGACAGAGAACAATTGGATAAGGTAAGCTTCCATTTATATCACCTGCCTTATTCTCTTTCTTCAGTATATCATTACTGCTTAGAGCAACAAAAAAAGGATCAAAAATTTTTGATCCTTAAAATCTATGTTATACCTTTTCGGAGGCTTACGCGATGGGTGTGATCAGAGAAGTGTTCTTATAGGTGTACTTGGCAATGACACCGTCACCTGCGTCAAGAACTTCGGACAGAGTAAATCCTGCAGCAGTACTGTTCCAAGTAACGACTTTACCGCTGATAGAGAATGCTCCGTCAAGCAGTACATAATAAACACCGTTTACACCCAGAACGATTTCGTTAGTTGCAACAGGTGTCTGAGAAAGAGTAACTGTTTCAACGTCATTGGAAACGGTTACTGTAAGTTTCTCTGTAACTGCCGTAACTGCTTCAAGTTCGTCAACACGTGCATCCATTGCACGATTGGCAACGCGAACATCTTTCTTGGCATTGGCAACAGCTACTTTAACAGCGTCATCAACGTACTGTTTTGAAGTAAACTGCGTGCTTGCACTATGTGTAGCTTCAGCAGCGACAACATCCTGAAGAACGGTATCGTTATCTTTAATCTGTGCAGCAATACCTGTAGAAGTAACGATATTTGCCCAATCAGCAGTTTTGTCGTCAAGCTGTTTTATAACACCGTCTGTATCAGCTATAACAGCACCACTGCCGTCAGCAGGAGTAACAAGAGTGTCCCCTGCCGTTGCTGTAAGACGTGCAATTTCACGCGTAAGTGCCTCAGAACCGATCTGATTTTCATAAGCAATGCGATTAATAACTTCTGTCTTGTCGGCAGTAAGCTGATTGCGCCACGCAGCATCAGTTTCTGCAAGTTTGGCGTTGAGAAGATCAACTGACGGAACTTCCGTTGTCTCACTCTTGGTCTCAGCAGTACGTGCCGCAAGTGCAACATTGTTAACATTGCTGCTTGAAGCAGCACCGGTGACAGCGTTAAATGTTGTCACATTAGTTGTAACGTTGATAGCAGCACCGTCATCGACAACAATATTGTTCCAGTCATATGTCTTGGCATCAAGATCTGCTTCTGCCTTACTTGCACGTTCTTGTTCGTTGGTAACAAGATTGCGGGTATACTGTGCAGAGAGAACAGGTGTATCTTCGGAAACGGGACCTGCTTCGGCGTTCTTTGCAGTTACGCCTGTTGTTGCGTTAGCAGTAACAGCCGGTGCCAATACGATATTGGCGAATTTATAAGCAGCACCGTCAAGATTACCAATGGTATCTTTAATTTCTGATATCTGTTCGTTAAAGATCTTCTTGCCGACAACTTCAGGGTGTGTTGCGTCGGTATAGCTGTCAGTGTAGACGTTGTTAACAGCAGTAATCTTTGTAAAAGTATCTGTTACCTTATTAATAGTAACGTAAGTCGCAGGTGCAGTAGTGTCACGGAAAGTTTCAAAGTTTTGACGAAGAGTTGCTGCAGCACTGTCGACATTAGCAAACTTGGTAACAAGTGCAGTTTCAGAAATCGTGTTTTTATCGTCAGTAACCTTGGTGTCGGTACCGCCGACATTATCCATTACACTTGCTTTTACGCTCTGAACAAGTGCGTCATTGTAAATAAGTTTTGCCTTAATGCTGTTGATTTCACCACGTACCGTGCTTGCAGCAACTTTACCGTTACTGTCATATGACGTAGCAGCGCCGGCAAGACCGATATCAGCTTTAATGGCATCATCAACTGCGTCAGTATAAGCCTTACTTGCAATGGCAGTTGTTTTAGTTACAGTTTCGGCAGGATCTGTGCTTGAGTTGCTGCCTGCAGGTTTACCCGTAATCTGTGAAACTTTAACGGCTACCTTAGCAAGATTGTTGTCTTGAACACCTTCAAGACGTTCAAGACGTGCGTCAAGAACTTCCGTTGCATCCTTAACAGCGTCTTGAATAGCGGTTTCACCGACAGCTTGAGTAATGCGTTCAATCAGGTTCTTATCCGTGGCAAGTTGCAAAATAACCTTCTGCAATGCTTGATCATAAGCAATCAACTGCATTTCATTGTTGTCAAGCAAAGCGTCAGCAGGAAGAGTCTCAAGAGTCCAAGTGCCAACAGGGAAAACTTTAAAGTTACCCGTAAAGGCTGTGTAAACAGCTTGACTTGCAATCGGCTGACCTGTTGCACTGTTAATACCGCCACTTGCTTTGCTGGCATCAACGTCAAGAATATAAGGTGTAGCAGAGAACGTTTTAGTATCAAAGTTAAACGTAACAGCTGTACCTGAAGAACTTACAATCGGACTGCCGTCAGAAGTGTAAGCAGACAATGTTTGTCCGCTGATAAGTTCTTCTGTTATCTTACCGGCATCAATGGCAACGGCTTTTGAGCCATTCCAATTAAACTCAATGCGGACAACGTCATTGATAACCTTGTTCTTAAAACCAAGAAGGGAAACATCGTCACCTTCACCGTTATTGGCAGTGGGGTCATAGTAATCACCGCCATTGAGTTCGGCGTTAAGTTTATTAATAAGACGTTTAAGTTCAGGCAAGCTTAAGCTGTCAGAGCCACCGCCAACCATACTGTCAACTGTCGCTTTTAATTCGGCAAGAAGAGCTTGGCCTGTGTAATAAGTTTGATCGCCTGCACCAACAGATGTTTCCGGTGTTTTGATGACTGTAGTGGTAACTTTACTTGCAGGATAAGATTCGTCAATCTGATCAAGCAAAGCTTTCATTGCTACCAAACCATCAACTTGATTTCTTTTAATCAATACAGACATTTTATTTTCACTCCTTATAATTGTATATCAAGAGTTATTTTTCAAAGCAGAAACATGCGCTGTCAGTGCTGATATCAACTGATTCGGTGCTTCAATGTTACCTTTAACAGCTGTTTCATTGTTAACAGAACCACCTGTAGCCGGCATGTCTACACCTTTCGTGTAATATGCACCATCAGGATTGATATTAATACGAACACCATCATCTTTAACGTGACCGCCAAGGCTGTCTCTATACTTAGAATAAATCTGAGCAGCTGCGCAGTCAGCATCCTTGTTATAGTACTGTGATCCACCGCCGTCGTTTTTGTTCCATATCAATACGTAAGAACCATTACTGTTATTCTTCTTGGCATAAAAATAACCGTTTATGAAGATATCGGTGGTTTTAACGTAAGAAGCCAATTTGGTTGTAAGTTCTTCATCAGTGGTAAGACCTGACATATCAGTAACACCAAGATTTTCTTTAACAGCATCTGACACTGCTTCATTTTTGGTTTTATTAATGGCAGCTGTACTTGCTGCTGCTGTTTTAGTATCTTGTGACTGTGAGGTACTTATTGCAAGGCTTTGTGCAAGTGTTTGTAAATCTATCAAAGCAATGTTTCTCCTTTTTGTTAAGAAAAACAATGGGGGTAACCGGAGTTGTTACAAAACATAAAAAACCGATTACCCCCAGTTATATTCTTAATTTGTAGTTGGAAAAGTATTACGATTACTCACCGGAAAGTTGTGCTTGGATGCTTTCAAGAACTCCAGCAATAGCAGCGTTAATAGCTGCGTCAACTTCTTCTTTGGTGTAAGTATTGGCTTTATCAGCCTTAAGATCAAGGCCTGCCGTAACACTTGCAGAAGTTGCAAGCGGCGCAACAGCGGCGTCAACTTCAGACTTCGTGTAAGTCGTGGCTTGATCTGCCTTAAGTGCGATAGCTGCGTTAGTGGTGCTTGCAACAGCAAGAGTTGCAATAGTTGCTGCAAGTGCGTCTTTATCTTCTTGATAATCTTCTTTAGCAACTTTCGTTGCGTCAGCAGCAATCAGAGTGCTTTCAAGAGTACGCATGTTGGCAACAGTTGAGTAGTTGCCAAGTGCCGTATCAACTTCTTGTTTGGTGTAAACATCGTTTTTGGTGTAGAGTTGTGACTTAGTATAGCTGTCAGCAACGTGTGCTTCGTAAGTGGAAACGTCAACTTTGCCGGCCATACCTTCGGTGTAAGTCGCGGTGTCGACCTTACCTGCCATACCGGTAGTATAGGTGGTGGTGTCAACTTTTGCGTTGATAGCTTGTTGAAGCGCAAACTGTGCGTCAGAGAGATCCGTTGAAGAAGCCTTTGCAGCAACAGCTGCGTCATTGCTGGTCTTGTAAGCAGCAAGTTCATCGGAAAGATCAGAGATGTCAGATTGTGCCTGATTCGCTGTAGCAACAGCACTTGCCGCGTCAGAAACAGCAGTGTCAGCTTTGCCATCAGCAGCTGTTGCTGTTGCCGTTGCTGCAGCAGCCGTATCAGCTGCGTCAGCTGCCGCAGTTGCT
>Ga0247609_10006375_pt1 | contig 11372 bp, 8 predicted proteins | sample 172DNAGHGlowgp2_FD_193487 | JGI IMG/M metagenome (GOLD analysis project Ga0247609, IMG submission 193487) | Sheep rumen microbial communities from Palmerston North, Manawatu-Wanganui, New Zealand - 1728 DNA GHGlow gp2 | ecosystem: Host-associated > Mammals > Digestive system > Stomach > Rumen ... | reverse complement strand
CGCAACGGGAATTTCTTGCCAATTGGGTTCCGAATTCATGTAGTGCATACCCGAAATTTGCGAACCCCACGAAGTGTAAGAAACGCGCTCGGAAATGTAATAATATCTCTTGTCGCCGTCCTTTTTAAATTGAATCGTCGACACGTCGTAGGAAAGATTTTCGATACCTTCAGGCATAATCGAGTAATCACGATACCAAGCAATCAAAGCGTCGCGCCCGGCTTGGCTGTAGTTCATGCGAAATTGTGCGCTGAAAGTGACATCGTCTCTGTCTGGCGTCATCGAAGTAACCTGCACAGAATCGGTATCGAATAAAATTTCGTTATCGTTCTGGTCGGTGTAAATTTGTTGCCAAGTCGCCGCCAGTGCTGTCGCCGCCGTCATCATGATAACGAGCAACGTCGCCAAAAAAACCTTTTTCATTACAAACAACTCCTTAGTAAAATTCTTTAGGCAATATTCTGCAAACGTATAGAAATATCCTTTCGCCCGCGATTATTTTTTTCTGCCGATTAGATATTGGACGAGTTCGCGCAGAAAGTCAGCTTCGGAGCCGAAAATTTTAAGGGCGTTGATTGCGTCGTTGACGGTTTCTTGAGCGAGTTTTTTAGCTTCGTCAAGCGAAGTCAAGCTAACGTAGGTTGACTTATTATTTTTGGCGTCGGAGCCGGTCGCTTTGCCCAAAATTTTCGCGTCGCCTTCAACGTCTAAAATATCGTCGGTTATCTGGAAGGCAAGCCCGAAATTTTCAGCGTAGCGCGTTAGGGCGTCCAATTTATCGGCGGGAGCTTGCGCTAACAACGCGCCGGAGCGAATAGCCACCTTGAATAATGCGCCGGTTTTGCCGGTGTGCATAAGTTTAAGCGTCGCCAAATCAATTTGAACGCCTTCGGAGCGCAAATCAATCACCTGCCCGCCGACCATACCCGCGACGCCTGCCGCCTTGCTAATCTCTTCCAGAACGTTGAATAAAATTTCGTGCGGAACGTCTTTTTGCCTTAGCGCGACTTCAAAAGCAAGCGTCAAAAGTCCGTCGCCGGCAAGAATTGCCATTGCCTCACCGAAAACTTTATGATTAGTGAGTTTGCCGCGCCGGTAGTCGTCGTTATCCATTGCGGGCAAGTCGTCATGAATCAGCGAATACGTATGAATCATTTCGAGCGCACTTGCGACTTGCAGATATTTTTCGCCGTTGCCGCCCGACGCATCAGCCGCCGCCATTAAAAGAATCGGACGAAGTCTTTTCCCGCCCGCCATTAAGCTATATTCCATTGCCTGCATTATTTTTTCGTCGAGCGATTTTGTCCGGCGCAATTCCTCAATCAAATTTGCTTCGACAACTTCCACGCGCCTTTTCCATAAATCTTTGAACATATAAAAACCCTCCGGTTAATTAAAACGCAACTTTCATTTTGTCTGCAACTCATCTATATTTATATATTCCGACTTAGCATTATTTTTTCTTGCAACAAAATCAATATCCGCCCAAATTAAACCAAGCACTCCCTCAAGTTGCATATGCCGCGTCTTTGGTTGGGTAGCCGCCCTTCTCTATGACTTTGCGCTTGCCATTGACTTGCCCCGCTTCAAAGATAAAGCTCCTTTTTACCGCGTTTTCTTGTCCTTACCTGCGCCATAATTTTCTCCTTAAAAATTTACCCCTGCTAGAGGGGCTTTTTTATTTAACTGTGATATAGTATTGAAATTGGCTCCGTAATAATTATCAGTATTTATCGTGAGTAATTTGGTTAACTGAAAAATCATATCATTCTTTCCCATTTCGATTTTATTTATTGAGGAGCGTGATTTATAACCCACTCGCTTGGCAAACTCATCTTGCGAAAATAAGTATATTACACCCTATTAGTTGTATTTTAGCATTGTCAAGTAAAGTTTACAAGATTTTAGGGAATTTTTTTGGGAGAATTGTAATGGCACTTGAGAGCGGAAATGGATCATAGTCAATAAAGTGGACAAGAAATCAGACATGGGAGAAAAAATTAGATTCAAAATCCGCAGAAATTTGCCTGTCCTCTTAACGCTACAATCGACTTTTTAAAGTCCTCATCATACTTTTTTGCTTGCATATGATTACTCCTTTCGTGTCCACTAATATATGTCTTTTTGTGTGTCCATTTTTATGTTATATATTCAAGTGTGTAACGAAAAAGTATTTTAAACGTATAAGGGGCAGAAAGAAAAAAACACAAACCAAATACAAAGGAGAAATGCAAAATGAAAAACGAAATCTTGAAAGACGAAATCATGACGGAGGAGCAACTCGACGCTGTGGCAGGTGGAGCAGGAGTTAGTTCCTGGTTCAAAGCAATCGGCGGAACTTTACTGGGAGTTGGCGCGGCAGTCGCTTCAGTTGCAAATCCTGCGCTGGTCGGCGTGGCAATCGTTTCCTTAGCAAGCGGTGCAAGCGGCATTGTAGAAATTGCAAAAGGTTGATTGTTAGTCAGAAAAAAAGCCCTTCGGCACAATGTCGGAGGGTTTTTTCATTGATTGAGCGAAAAATTTTTGCTAAAATTAGTAGCAGATTTAATGACGTGGTTTAAGGGAGATGATTTTATTGGAAAATTTCAGCGTGGCGATAAGTTTCAAAGGTAGTCTCGGTTGGGTCGAATACGACGAAGAAGAACGCAAGGTTAAAGTCACTTTGGGCGACGACGAAGGCAGAACTCTCGCCGAAAACTTTTTGACGACGCCGCATAAAATTAAAATTCCGCACGAAACGCTTTTGGATTTCACGGAGGAAAATATCAATCCCAATGAAAGCGCGGAGAATTTAAAGCTTGTTTTGACGCGGCTCTGGGAGGCGACTGGCGTCCACGTCGATTGGAGCCGCCCCGTTGAGTATGTTAAACTTCATCCGCATTATTGAAAGGAGAATTTTTCATGGCGACTTATAACAGCTGTCCTAAATGCGGGCGCAAAGATTTTGGCGAAATTTTGGAGTGCAAGCGTTGCTCTCTGATTTTCTGCCAAAAATGCAAAGGCAAGCGCAATCTGCCCGACGGCACGCAATATTATTGTTGCCCCCGTTGCGGCGCGGAGATTGATGAAGACGAAGACACCGTCCGCGTTATCGCTAAGGAAAAAAGATAAGGAGGTTTTTCAATGCCGAATAATAAAATTTACGCTTTTCTCGGTCCGCACACGTCCGGCAAGTCAACTATGGTTTCTCAGCTCGTGTCTATGGGAATTCATTATATCCCGACGGTAACCACGCGCGTTTTCGACGACCGCTACGCCTATAAGCGCAAACTTTATAAGACCGTCAAGAACAAAGACTACGAAAACGAAAAATATATCGTCAACACGACCTATCAGGCGCACTCTTACGGCTTGCGCAAAGCTGACGTGCTCGACGCCTACCAGAAACATAAAATCAGCGTCGCGATTATGCATGACGTGTCGGGAATTAAGCAGCTGACGAAATTTATCAATCAAGACCTTGTAACGATTTTTCTAATGATTGACGATGAAGTTTTTGTAGATAGAATGCTTCGCGCAGGTTGCACGAATGACGAAATAAGATATTACGTCGAAACGGCTGACGAGACCGGCGAATTTGACCATTGGCGCGACGTTGATTTTGTCGTCAAAAATACTTCGACGGCTCGCGCCGCCCTTGAGCAAATTTTAGCGATAATGGGGCTGGTAACTCTCGTGCCGCAAAACGACTTCGATTTTCTTGTTAAGTAGAATTCATTTTTAGAATCAAAGGAGGAGTTGTTTCTTGTCTTTAGCAAAATTAGCGGAGAAACTTTATCCCGTTTTCATTAGAACTTCCGGGGAAAATATTACCGAGCCGTGCCGATTATTTCTTTCAGCCTCAAGCATGAATGAAAAGGCGACGGTTTGTCATGCAGTCTGCGATACTCCAGAGGAAGCTTGGGAAAACGCTCTGGATAACTTGGAAAGAATTTTGGCGCAAAGAAATATCACGCCCGCCATTTTGCGAGCCGATTGGGTAATCAAAAGCGAAAGTAAAACGTGGAAGCAATGTCTCGCCTTAGCGGGTGCAAAGCGGCGTAATTGGTTCCGTCAAGGCATTGCGCTCGACCCGAATTATAATCTTGCCTTCACTGAGCAGGAACTCAACGCCAACTTATTTTTCTTCAATCCCGACAAGGAAAAGACTAAGGGCGAATTTCAACCCAATAACGCAGAATTTTATTGCCAGCAAAGATTTGGTCGCGCTTTCCCGCAAATGACTGACGCTAGCAAAGTTGAAATTTTCGACACCGCCGGAGCTTTTATTCAAGACGATATGTCCGCGCCCTTGATAATGACGGGAAAAGGGTTAAGCATTGGTCGAAGAAATATTGCGGCGGATAATAGCGAAATTTTCCTTGATATGGCAATGAACGCGGCAAAATATCTCGTCACGCAATGCGAATCCGACGGAAAATTTGTTTACGGGCTTTATCCCTGCAACGATTCTATTGCGCCTGGTTATAATACGCATAGGCATTTCGGCACGCTGTTTTCTATGGCTGAAGCTTACGAATTTTGCACGGACGAAAACGAAAAGAAAAATCTGGGCAACGCAATCGAAAACGGTTTGGAATACGGCATAAGAAATTTTTTGCGCAACGCTAAAAATTCAGACGGGCAAGACATTGCCTATTTCATTGAAGGCCGCGCAACGACAATCGGCATAAGTGGCTTATCGCTTTTAGCTTTCACTAAGTGGACGACGGCTTCCGGCACGCAAAAATATATCCCGCTTATGCAAGCCGTTGCACGCGGGATTCTCGCCGTTCAAAAACCTGAAGGAAATTTTTCTCAAGTCCTTAACGCTACTGATTTTTCAGTCAGAAAAGATTTCAGCATAACTTTCTACGACGGCGAAGCACTTTTCGGCTTGTTGCGCCTTTATGGCATTACGAAAGAATCATATTTGCTAAAAGCTGTAGAACGCGCCGTTCAGTATTTCCGCGACGTAAAATATTGGGAACATCACGACCACTGGATGCAATACACGCTAAACGAGCTGACGATTTATAAGCCAAAAGCGGAGTATTTCCAATTCGGGCTTGATAACATTTCGTCCTACCTGCCGAAAATAGCTAAGTCATCGGTTCACGCACCAACACAACTTGAAATGGTTATGGCGGCGGAAAATATGATTCGTCGCATGAAATCGCTACCCGAAATGAGCGAACTTTCTAAACGTATAAGCAATGAAACGCTCTATTCGACGGCAGATAAACGCGCCGAGAGAATGGAGAATAGCTATTTCTGGCCGGAAGTCGCAATGTATTTCTATAATCCTGCGCGTATGCTCGACAGTTTCTTTATTCGCGGCGATGCTTTTCGCGTTCGGATTGATGACGTTCAGCATACAATTTCCGGCTTGCTCGCTTATAACAAATGCCTTAAGGGTGAAAATGTTCCCTTCGCGCCGGTTAAAGATATTGCAGAAGAAAAAGTTACGGAAGAAAAGCCCGCTGTTATCGGCGAAAATAATCGCACGGTGATTAAGGCGGGAAATGTTCGCGTGACTATCGAAACCGCGCAGGCTGAACCAATAAAAATCGAAACTGATCAAGCTAGAAATGATTTTAAGGAATTGCTCCGAGTTGGCGTCCTTAGAAAAAGTAAGCCGCGCGTTTTGGCTCCCGATTCTCCGCTATACACTATGTTTTATGTCGCTAGGCATTTCGATGTTGAATTGTTTATGTTTACGCCGAAAGATATTGATTTTGCAAATAAGACTGCCAATGCTATCACTTTGGAAGGCACGAAGAAAATTCAAAAGGTAATTCCGTTGCCCAAAATCATTGATAATCCCGCCAGCATTTTCGGTGGTGACTATTCCAAAGAGTTGAAAGAGTTAGCAAAAGATTATTACTTCACGCGATCCCCAATGAATTCTTCTAAGCAAAATATTTACAACATGTTATTGACGGAAGGTCGCTTTAAGGATTTTTTGATTGACACTCACACACTAAAAGACTTTGAACACTTCCGGACTTTGTTTGCGCAATACGGCAACGACGTTATCTTGAAACCAGCTGGCAGCAATAAGGGCAAGGGCGTCGCCAGAATAAGTCTTGACGGCGGGCAATTCGTCATTAATCTCAAAACCGATAAAATTAATCTCAAGACTGTCGACGAGTTAAAAATTTTCTACGACGAGCATTTTTCCAGCGTCAAGTATGTTCTGCAACCTTATATAGTTTCGCGGACGCATTTGGGCAATCCATTTGATATAAGAATTCATACGCGACGCGGCGCAGAAGGAAAATTCAAAGTTTTGCCATATCCGCGAATCGGCAACGAAAATGGCGTTGTCTCCAATGTCGGCTCCGGTGGCTACACCATGAATTTAGATTCTTTCCTCAAGACGGAATTTGGCAACGACAGCGAAGCAATTTACAACGCGATAATGAATTTGGGGAATAATTTTCCGGAATACTATCAATCTTTCTTCAAGACTCAACTTTTCGACGTGGGAATTGATGTTGGAATTCAGAAACGCGGCAATTCCTACGAGTTAAAAATTTTTGAGGTCAACACCTATTGCGGCGGCTCATTCATTAGAGTTGAGGACGCCATTACGCGATTTGAATATTTCCATTACATAAATCAAAAACTTCGTGACGGTTCTCTTAAATAATTGGAGATGGTTTAATGACCGAGAAGAATTTATTCCTTTATGACTTAGCGGTTGTAGCAATTTTCAAGGACGAGGGCAAATATCTGCGCGAGTGGATAAATTATCATTTGTTGGCGGGCGTTGAGCATTTCTATCTTTACAACAACGACAGCTCCGACGATTACGCGGAAGTTCTCGCGCCCTATGTCGAAAATAATTTGGTGACGCTGATTGATTGGTCGGGACGTTTTGTCATGTATTTTGCGTATAACGACGCGATTGCTAGACACCGTTTCGATTGCCGCTACATGGCGTTCATTGACTTAGACGAATTCATTTATCCGAAGACAAATCAAAGCATTGTCGAAGTCGTCGACGAAATTTTTTCTCGCGACACAAAAGCGGCAGCTCTTGGTATTAACTGGCAAATTTTCGGCTCCAACGGCGAGGAAAAAGCGGATTATTCACGCGGCGTCTTGGAAAGATTTACGCGCCGTGCTCCTAGCGATTGGACTATCTTCAAAGAAGACAACGCCAACATCGGCAACATTTGTATTAAATCCATTGTAAATCCACGCCTTGTCGATTACTATTTGAGTCCGCATTTTGCAATTTACTTTAAAGGCTTGAAGTCGATAAACTCTGACGGTACAGAAACTTACCTTGCTGGCAACCATCCCATTTGCGCCGATAAAATCGTTCTCAATCATTATTACACTAAGTCTAAGGAAGAGTACGAGAAAAAGAAAATGCCTAAGGGTTCGCTTTGCTTTGTCGATAATCCTTACGTTATGGAAGGCTTTTATAACCACGACCGCAACGAATTTTTTGACGACGGGATTTTGAAATATCGCGACGCCCGCGCAGAGAATTTTTTTATTGAAAGCGACGCCGATAAAATTCGCCGCGTTGAAAAAGCTTTAATCGAGACATTGACACAATGTTCACCTATTGACGCGCCTGCAGAATTTTTCCGTGATAAAATCGAAATTTTCTTGATGTGTCGCGCCTTAGCTGAAAAACTCGGTACGAAAATCGGAAATAAGACTGTGGAGGAATACGCGCTAGTTTGGATTTATCAAACGCTAATTAAGGTAGATTCGATAAAGCAAGCGGAGATTCAACAATTCGTGCGCGCCTTGCCCGAAATTTTAGCAAGACCTTTCCCGCTCTGTGAAAGGATTAAAACGATAACTCAAGATTTACTGATACCAGTCTTTTGCGAGCTGTTTAAAAATATTTTCGATGCCGAAGCGTATTGCGAAATGCTTCAACTGCAGAAATTTTTACGGCTGATAAAATAATCGGAGGTGATTAAATGGTCGACAAAAAATTTTTCCTGCACGAGTTGTCGATTGTAGCAGTTATCAAGAACGAGGCTCATTACCTTGAAGAGTGGCTCAATTATCATTTAGCGGCCGGCGTCGACCATTTTTATCTCTACGACAATGATAGCACCGATGATACCGCCGAAATTTTGGAACCGTACATTGAGGCGGAATTAGTCGATTATTTCCCTGCGCCCGGTAAGCTCATGAAAATTCCGATTTACAATGACGCCGTGCGCCAATTCAAATTTGCAACAAAATACATGGCGTTTATCGATTGCAACGAATTCATTTTCCCGAAAAACGGTCAAAGTGTCGTTGAGTTTCTCGACGAAATTTTATCGCAGGACGAGCGATTAGCAGGACTTGTCGTTAATTGGCAAGTGTTCGGTTCAAGCAATTTAGAAACGGCTGATTTTGAAAAAGGCGTTCTGGAAAGATTTACGCGGCGCGCCCCTAGAAATTGGTTTGAGTTGCCGACGGATAAAACTCCTGGTTTTGGAAATGTTTACGTCAAGACGATTGCCAACCCGCGCTTCATTCGTTCGATTGTCAATCCGCACTTTGCTTTTTTCTTCGACGGAAAATTTGCGATAAACTCGGCGGGCGGGCACGTCCCTTATTGGGGTTGCGAGCCGGTAACAGACAAAATCGTTATCAATAATTATTTCACAAAATCTAAGGAAGAATTCCAGAGTAAATCGAGCGATACGACTTTATTTGACAAGAACAATCGCAACGACGAATTTGACGATGACATTTTGAGTTATCAAGGAAGGCGCGTAGAAAAATACATTCAGCCGCCGACTTTCGAGCGCGAAAACTATTTCAAACTCCTTGAGGAAGTTATATTGCCTGCGGTGCGCCTAGATGATTCAAACGAATTTTTTCAAGGCAAACTGGAAACTTTTTTAACGTGTCGGGCTTTGGCGGGATTCCTGAAAGAAAATTTCCCTAAAGACAATCGCGGGAAGTTTTTAGAGGAAGCGGCGTTGCGCGTCATAAATCGCATTTACTTTACTGATTTAACCTTCGCCGAAACGTTTATGATGATAAATTCTCTGCCGCCAATTATGAAATTGTCTTATCCCATTGTCGCGGAAATTCATCAAAACTGCGTGCAATTTATTCAGCAAATTATGGACAACTTCCAGAATAATTTACGCTGGGAGGACTTCGTTGAGCTTGGAAATTATCTTGAACTGCTAATGGCTTTCGACAAAAGCACGCCTTGACATTTTCAACGAACAAAAAAGAGACTCATGCAATTTACATGAGCCTCTAATTTTTTTACTTTATATCAATCGATAGCTGTTGTTTTGTTCTGTGTCTGTTCAGTTTGGTTAACTTTGACCACCGCTAAGCGTTGGTTTTAACTTCTCAAACGTATCTGAAACCTTAGTAGCAACACCCGCATTAACCAAGTTGGACGAGTAGCCCAAGTCAATTACCGCATAATCGCTTACTTGAGATTTCGAGATCTTGCTAACAGTAGTGATTAGAGCACCTTCAGCATAGCTTTCGCCGCTGGCGTCCGTGCCGCCCTTTTCCGCGAACCAGTAGTAGGTGTTGTTCGCCTTGATAAGCGTTGAGTTCGGGTCGAAATTGCCTTGAGTTTTGTTGACGCCCGTGTAAGTTGCGGAACTGTTGATTTTGAACGAGCCGATATTAGCGGAACCTTTCTTGCCGCTGTTCATATCGAATTTAATACCGTCCTCCGATTTTGAAATATTTGTTATCGTGCCGCTAGCGATTTTGAGCTTATCTTTGTTGAAGTCGAAGTCAGCGATAGTTGCGTCGCCTTTGTCGCCCTTTGCGTAGAAGAAAATATCATTGCCGGAGCCGCCGGTGAATGCGTCATTACCGCCGCCGCCTTTGAACGTTGTTTTCTTCGTGCCGCCCGATAAAGTTTCATCTGCCGACGTGCCCCTATATGTCAGATTCTTTTCAACACGATAGCCGTCAACGTTATTAACGCCGCTATCTTTCAACCTGTACGAGCCGTTAAATTCGCTCGTCAAGCTGGCATTGCCACCGCTTGCGCCGCTGCCTAAACTTACTATCGCGTTCTTTGCATAGGTATAACCTTCAAGCCCGCTGATATTGAGTGCGCCGTCCAAAGTTGAACCTTTTGTCGGCTTAACCGTCAGCGCATTCTTATTCGAGAACTTGAACTTAATCGAACGTTTGCCGGCATTAATCTTGGCACTAGTTAAACTACTAGCAAAATCGCCGAGCGAAATTTGGTCGTTGGAGCTATAGTTTTGGATAATGTCCTTGCCGCCTTTTGCATAAATGAACGTATCGCCCGCGCTCGCAACTGTGCTTGTGCTACCAATTAGCTTATCATTTTTCGCGCCGCCAATCAGACTGATGCCATTAGCCGCGCTAGCGTCAAGCGTCGTTTTATTCCTATCGCCCGCCGTTATGCTGATATTATCTGCGCCGTCCGCCACGAAGATTTTCTTAACGGTCGTATCAGCAGAGGCGTTATAGTTTCCGGAGACCGTCGCCGCTGTCGGACGTTTTTCCTTGTTGAGAATGACGCCAGTATCTTTGAACACCATCTTAGTAAAGGAATTGCGTTTGCTTTCCGCGTGGTGCAACAAGACTTCCTTTTCCTTCATGCCTTCAAGGACGACCGTTCCAAGCCCCGTAGTAAGCGAAACATCTCCAGTTTTTTCACTGCCGACCGAGAAACCAGTAAGTGCCGCCGTGTTGAGGTCAAGCCTATCTTTGCCCGCCTCATAGCCGCTTATCGTGACGTTGCCGCCGTTGTACTCGAACTGGTCTTTCTTCTTGTTATTCCCAGCGAAGGTGAATTGCCCGCCATCCGTGCCGCCAACTAATGTCACGCTTTGTTTCTTAACGTTTTCTGCGTTGACTTCTTTAATTTCCATACCGGCGTACGGTGCCTCTGTAAGGTCAACTCTGCCTCTTGTACTCTCGAACAACTTAAAGCTATTAGCCGCACTGTCACCAGGAATACTAACAACGCCGTCTTTAGTGAGGAAGCCGCCGCCATTTAGCAAAACGCTATTAACTTCGTCTTCGTTGGTGAAGGTGAGAACGTTGGATTTATCAAACGTAAACGCTAAGCGGGTATCATTTTTGCTAGATTTTGCCTTAGAAATTTCACCAAGCCGCTCCGCTGTAATATCCAACTTGTCGTTGCCCGCAACAAAGCCGCTGACAGTGTCTTTGCCTTCGGTGTACTGGAAGACGAAATTTTTGCCGTCGCCTCTTTCGGTTACGTCGAGCTTGTCGTTGCCCTTGCCGCCAAAGAGACCGCCGCCTAAACTACTTCCGAATATGACGTTGTTATTGTCATTGCCAACTATCGAAATTGCTTTGCCGACAGCCACCGCGTTAATCGTATCGTAAGTGCCCGCCGCGAAACTGTCAGCCGAATAGCCAGCAGTCAACGTTAT
>Ga0247609_10006374_pt1 | contig 11373 bp, 10 predicted proteins | sample 172DNAGHGlowgp2_FD_193487 | JGI IMG/M metagenome (GOLD analysis project Ga0247609, IMG submission 193487) | Sheep rumen microbial communities from Palmerston North, Manawatu-Wanganui, New Zealand - 1728 DNA GHGlow gp2 | ecosystem: Host-associated > Mammals > Digestive system > Stomach > Rumen ... | reverse complement strand
ATCAGTGAGTACAATACTGTTGCCGATGTGGAGAAGACGATCACCGCCTATAAGGACGAGCTCGAAAAGAAGATCACCATAGATGACTGCGATTACTATCTGACAGCATGCTTCGGTTATACACTCTATCCTGACGATTCTGATGTGATCGAGAATCTCTATCTTTTTGCTGATGCAGCACTTCACGAGACAAAGAAGAGCGGCAGCGGAAGCAGGCTCTTAAGATTTTCTGCCGATATCCTTAATACCGAGAAAATACTTGAGATCGAACGCAAGATCCGGACCGCTCTCGGAAACGACAAGATCTTCTTTAATCTCCAGCCACAGTATGATATCTGTCACAAGCTCAGAGGTTTTGAGGCACTCGCTCGCTTGAAGGATGATGACGGAACATATATCAGTCCCACTGATTTCATTCCCGTCGCGGAAAAAACAGGTCTTGTTGACAGGATCGACATGCGTGTTTTCGAGCTCGCCCTCAGCTTCCTGGATAATGTATCCAAAGAGACCGATACAGATATCATGATCAGTGTAAATGTCTCTGTCAGACATCTGATGAAGAATAATTTTATAGATGAGGTCAGGAATCTCATTGCATCTCACAATGTCTCTCCCGAACGCATCGAGATCGAGATAACGGAGTCGATCATGATCGACTCTGCCGAGAAAGCCCTTCAGCGCATCGACGAGCTCAAGGCAATGGGAATGAAGATTGCCATAGATGATTTCGGTACAGGCTATTCTTCCCTCAGTTATCTCAATAACTTCCCTTCTGACCTTCTCAAGATCGACAAATCATTCATCGACCAGATGAATCTGAGCGAGTCCTCAAAGCAGTATGTTGCAATGATCATCTCGATCGGTCACACCCTCGATCTGAAGGTCATTTCCGAAGGAGTTGAATCCTCTGATCAGGTCGAGACACTCAAGGATATCGGGTGCGATTATATCCAGGGCTATATCTGGGGCAAACCTATGCCTCCCGAAGATGCAAAAGAACTTGTAAGAGAATCAGTAAATAATTAAATCTCTCTTTTTATCCCAACGCTTTTATCTTCTCTGTAAAAGCATCTATCTGTTTTTCTTTTTCATCAGAAGGATCATCCTTCGGATTGACAAGTCTTAATTCGGCAGCCAGGGAATCCGCTTTGGCAGCAGTTTGCAGAGTTGAAATGCACTTTGACGGGTCACCGCCGGCAGATGATGCGATAACGGCTATCTTTTTGCCCGTCAGATCATTATCTTCAAGGAAAGTCCGGAGCGGAGGAGTAAAGCCGCTTGCCCATACAGGTGTTCCGAGGATCACAAGATCGTAATCATCAGCATTAAAACTATACGGTTCGAGCTTCGGCTTCTTCTTAAATGTAACGGCGGAACCTCCCCAGATGAACTTCTTCATGCCCTTATCCGGATAAGCTTTTACAGGGATCAGTTCGATAATGTCTGCGCCGAGCTTTGCAGATACTTTCTCTGCGACATAGCGGATATTGCCCTGAAGCGAATAATATACAACTGCGGTCTTCATAAGTATCCCTCCTCTTTTTGGACCTTGATACTGATCAGTCCTTCAGCATTTTCCGTGCTTTGGAACACCATCTCAGATATGCCTCATAAGTCTCTATGCCAAACATTACCGTCAGAAGATAATACATGTGGTCGCTGTTATCCTGAGCTTTCTCAAGATTCTCTTTATATATCTTCAGAAGTTCCAGATCGCTTTTTATACCGGATTCAAAGACCTCAATGTTACGGATGGTTATGTCCGGTCCCTCCACACCGCCAAAATACAGCTTAAGAAGAGTCTCATACTTCAGTTCGTTGGCGGCCTTCCCGTCTTCGAGCCAGGACTTCAGGACTTCCATGCCCTTGTCCGTGATATGGTATAAGATCTTCTCGCGGCTGCCTGAATCATCTGCCTTGTACTTTCTGATCTGCCCCGCACCTTCCATTGCTTTCAATGCGGGATAGATACTTCCGAAGCTCCCTTTCCAGAAAAAGCTGACAGCTCCGTCAATGCGTTTCTTAATGTCATAACCCGTAAGGTCTTCGTGAGATAGGAGACCGAGTATTACCATATCTATCTTTCTGTCTTTTGCCATGCTGACCGCTCCCGGTAAGATATATCTGTTTGATATATCATTTTGATATATTATGCAGCCGGAAAACAAATATGTCAATAAAGAACTGCCCCGTTTCCGGGACAGTCCTTAAAGTGAAGAATATATTGTTATTGCTTAAATCTATTAATTAAATCTCGGGTACTACGTTGAAGCGTGCAACATACTTTTCCATCTGAGAAGGTGTTGTGTTCTCTCCGAAGATACCGAAATATCTGGAATCATCTATGCGGGAGATATGGATAAACTGTCCGTCAGCCTGGAACAAAACGCCGCCGCCCAAGTCCTTGCGGTTTGCATCACTCTTTGATGACTCGAGATAATCGTTGTAGACTTCCTGATCGAGAGTGATTCCGATTACTACGGGAGATACATCATCCTTGATCTCCTGATCGTAAAGATATACTGCTCCTCTTGCGAATTCACAGGAATAACCGTCTGAAAGATCTATTGTTGCCTCTACGCTGTTTTCTTCCTGATCGAGGTAAACTGTTGCTGTCTGCTTAACTGACTTCTTTGAACATCCTGCGAAGCATGCGATTGCGATTGCTGCTGTAACGATTGCTGTGATAACTGCTGTTGCGATTGTCTTTTTCATTGTATTGCCCTCCTTGATTTGGCCTGTGTTTTTGTTTGATGGCTACATTATGGCCTGCACAAGATAAGCGGACAATCAGTAATATCAGGCCGTTTTGTCGATTAAACAACACTTATCAGCCTGTGTGTTGATTAGAGGAAGATTTTCGGAAAACATTTTACGTTTTTCTCTTGGTTATCCCGGATTTTTCATAGTATTGCTGCTTCTCGGCATACATCTTCTCATCTGATTCACTGAGAAGTTCATCGATGGTCTTTTTTCCATCCGGAGAATAACCATATCCCACAGAGCAACTGTAAGGTGTCTCACTGACAATTTTGTGGATCCTTTTTGTAAGTTCTATTACTTCCTGTTCAGGGATCTTACGGCAGACGATAACGAATTCATCACCGCCGACCCTGTAAACGGACTGTTTGCGCTTGACAGCACGGAGAAAACAGTTCGCAAGGGTCTTTATCGCCTTGTCACCTGCCAGATGGCCTTCATTATCATTAATAGTCTTGAGACCGTTCATGTCTATCGATACAAGAGCCGTTATCTCCTCAGGTTCATTAGATGTATCGGAATAGTAAGCCTGACGGTTGAGAAGACCGGTGAGCGGATCCTTTTTTGTTACCTGAAGGATCAGGAAAACATAATAGATAAACATTGCTATGGCTATCGTCTCGCAGAAAAGCCGCAGATAGTCACTGCCTATCAGGAACGGCATAATTATTCCGGATAAGAAAGCAAAGCAGAAAAAGAATATCGGTATCCTCTCCGTTGACTGCTTTGTACTGTTCTTGATCATAAGATATACCAGATAAGCTCCGTAAACTCCGACCATGATATAAGGCAAAAGATAAAGCGGTCCGCGCATCATTTTATTCTCTTCATTGAAGGTGAATACGATACCGTTGGATATCGAGATAAAATCGATTACAGCGAGAACGGCAGCCGGGATCAGGATGTACCATTTCTGTTTTTTATCGATCGTAAATATGATCTGTGCGACAAGGAACGGGGTGGCACTGTACCTGACTGCCACCAGGACCGTTCTGATCGTTTTGTATTCACTATTGCCGGTCAGCTTAAACTCGGCAAATACCAGTATCGAGAGAAGTATGACTTCGACGATCAGGGCATACATGCGGCGGATGGTCCTCTTCTCAAGAAAGACCGTTGCGATAAGTGATACGGCAAAGCCCAACAGAACCAGTATCAGAGCCCAGTTATTTGTTATGTATTCAGTAACTATCATAAACAACCTCTAAACTCTAAAACCCGTTCTTTTAAATAATTATTTAGATTATAGAGGGCGCGGAAGGAAAGGACAATAAGCTTAAATGCCGCAAGGTGAAAAGTATCTGTAAATCTTTTCCGGACCGTGCGGTCCCGTCAGGTTTGTAATAGAATAGGAGATGCTGAAAGATCAGTTTTCGGGAGGCGCAATAATGGAAAAGATCAAGATAGCATTTTTCGATGCCAAAGATTATGACAAACAGTCATTCATCGATTCTGACAGGGACGGTGAATTCGATATAACATTCCTTGAGACAAGACTCACAACGGACACCGTCAGACTGGCTGAAGGAAATGATGCAGTATGCGTTTTCGTAAACGATGACATTAATAAAGAAGTCATCGATCAGCTTGCAAAGAGCGGTGTAAGACTGATCGCGTTAAGATGCGCCGGATATAACAATGTGGATGTTGAATACGCTTACGGAAAAGTCCATATCGTCCGGGTTCCCGCCTACTCTCCCTATGCTGTCGCGGAGCATGCCATGGCGCTCCTTCTCACTTCGATAAGAAGGATCCACAAAGCATATATCCGCACCAAAGACTTCAATTTCAGCCTGAACGGCCTGACAGGATTTGACCTTCACGGAAAGACCGTCGGAGTAATAGGAACCGGCAAGATCGGCCGCATATTCATAGATATCTGCAGGGGATTCGGTATGAATATAATCGCATACGACAAATTTCCTGCCGCTGATGCGGGAATAGAATACGTACCGCTCGATGAGATCTGGGAGAAGAGCGACATCATATCGTTCCACTGCCCGCTTACCGAAGAAAACCGTCATATGGTAAACAGCGATACGATCAGCAAAATGAAGAAAGGCGTTGTCCTTATCAATACATCCCGCGGTGCACTGATCGACTCGGAAGCTCTTCTCGAAGGGATAAAACAGCGGAAGATCGGCGCAGCATGCCTTGACGTTTATGAAGAGGAATCGAATATTTTTTTCCACGATTACTCAGGACACATCGTTAACGACGACACACTGGCAAGGCTTATTTCCATGCCGAATGTGATCGTAACGTCACATCAGGCCTTTCTAACAAATGAAGCCCTGAAGAACATTGCGGATACAACATTTAAGAATATAAGAGATTTCTTTGAAGCTGACACCTGTACCAATGAGGTCTGTTACAAGTGCGCTAACCTTGCAAACTGCAATCAGAAGCACGAGAAGAAATGCTTCTGATGACGGCATGATGAATTTAGTATTCCACCCGGAGAGCCCGGTCTATTGATCATGTTTCAGGCTTTTCTTCGTAAGAATTACATAATTCATGCAGATGTCAGCCATTTCAGTATCGGTTTCCTTCATTCCGTTTATAAACCAGTCCATTGCGATAGCATGTACAGCGCCCATAGAACCTACGATATTGTAGTGGAATTCTGTACCGCTTGAATTTACCTGACTTTCAACATAAAACGGGATCTTAGCCAGAAAATCAACGAAAAGATCTGCTTTCTGCATCAGAGAAACAACCGAATTGTTTTTCCTGATAATAGAGAAATAATCCAGAAACCATTTTCTTGGATTATTAATATATTCGGGTTCTTTCATCTTGTCGGTCAGATTTATAGTTATAGTATTCTCGATCTCGAAAATAACATCCTCTTTTGTCTTATAGTTTCTGTAAAACGATTGTCTTGACACACCGGCACGCCGCACCAGTTCCGAAATGGAGATCTCTTTGAATTCTTTAGCCTGAAGCAGCTCAAGAAAGGCGGTGCAGATTGACTCGCGTGTGATCCTGTTAGCCTCATTATTGGACAGGTGCCTGATACTGTTTATTCTGTTGTCAGCCATATTAATACTCTCCGGATAGATCGTTTGATGTTACAAAACAAGCACTGAGTGTAACAATTAGTGTCCGCCAAATTGACTATATATTTTGCTGATGTTACATTCAATTAATCAGGTTGATGTTACAAGTGTGACACCGCTCTGTCAACAGCCATCTGCAGCCATCAACCAAAGCTGATCGAACAAAAGCAGGAAGCATCTTATGTTACATAACGGGAAAAAGGCTCTAGTGATCTTGAATGCGTCGGCAGGCGTCGGAAAAGCGCTGGCGGATAAGCAGATAATCGTTGATTATCTGGCTTCTCACGATCTTGAGACAACGGTATTTCAGATCCTGCCCGATACAGATCCGGTGTCAGATGCAGATCTTCCCGTTGATGAAGATACGGGGCTTGTTCTATGCTGCGGCGGAGACGGAACGTTTAATATGACCACCAATAAGATCATGAAGCAGGCACCTCATGCAGTCTTTGCTTATATTCCTTTGGGACATACAAACACTTTTGCCGCCTCGCTCGGTATTCCTTCAGATCTCGATTCTGCATTGAATACAGCAATTAACGGTAACCTTTACAAATGCGACACGGGAAAAATAAATGAGTCTTATTTCAATCTTGTCGCTTCATTCGGTTCTTCTTCTGTTATGCATTTTGTAACAAGCCAGCAGATGAAGAGGGTTTTCGAGTATTCCAAACACATTCTGCGCACTATTGGCGAACTGAACATGAATATGGGTACCGGATTTGACATGAAGATCGAATCCGGCAAAGAAACTTTTGAAGGCAATTACATTTTCGGTGCAGTATCAAATCTCAGCGCAATAGACGGAGTGAATCTGTCAAACGGGCCTTTCAGCAATAACGACGGCATAATGGAATTACTGCTTATCAAAACGCCCGGATCCCGTTCTGAGGCTCTTGAAGCATTGAATGTTCTCCGCGAAGGATCTCTGGATCACCCTCTGATATCTTCTTCTGTCATTTCAAACGGCACCTTCATATCCGGATCAGATATTGCCTGGTCTTTTGACGGTGAATTCGGCGGTATCCATAATAATGCTAAACTGGAAGTGATCCGGGAATCCCTGAGTGTAATGACTCCCTGAATGATCCGGTGAATCCGGACCACTTCCGGTTTCTCATTTTTGTTGCGCAGCGGGCATTTCAGGATCGTGATCAGACTGCTGACAGTTCTGTCTCTTTAGAGCTCGATCATTAGTCAGATACCTTCTCTTGCAGCAACCGTATCTGCTTTCTGTGTCCAGATAATGTTAGGGTATTTCAGGGCTGCTTCGTCCATCTGCCCGAAATATTCAAGCTTTTCATCGTATTTTCCCATGTGGTAATAGATACAGAGCCGCTCTTCCTCCGTGAGCTTAATGAAAGGCTCTATCAGCTCGAGCGATTTCTCGGCGTGGCGCTTATCCTTGTCCGGAACCATGATTATCTTTAATCTGCCCGAACTGTTTGTCCTGAAATCCCTCATATCACTTTTGCAGAGGTCATGGAACATTCCGATGATGTATGGGGATTCTTCACGCTCCCATGTAAGACCCCCGTCTTTTGTATACTGAAGAAGGTATTCTGTAACTCTCATGCTGTGATCGAAATTCCCTCCGATCCACGCACCATGAATACTGCAGGCGGAAGGCGCGGTAAAATAGAAATTGGAGGAAAGATACTCCAGTAATTCATCACTTAGAAGATTCCCGGGAAAGAATCCGGTGAATCTCTTTTTGTTATATTCTCTTATCTCATCGATATCGCTGATCGAATACTTGTCCATCCCCCGCACCATTACATCTGTCTTAAGCGTTTTTTAACCCTGTGATCTTCAGCAATATCTCCGGAATTGCCTTAAATCTTGTGGCATTGTATATGGCTTTCTGCTCCGGAGTGCGGAGGACAAGAGAATCACCGGTTGCGGAATTGTCAGATACGACAAGGATCGCAGCTGCAGGTTTCTCAATAAGATCAGCCATCAGGTAAAACGATGAAGTCTCCATTTCGATCAGGCTGACATCAAAACTCTTAATGAAATCCATATGGGCATATTCACACAAAACACTGTCGGTACAAAACACCGGCGCCTGCTTAATCCCATATCCCATTTCCGTTATCAGATCAATAATGTCAGAGACAAATCCGGGATCATTAGGATATACCTTGCCGAAGGGTTTATAGTCATTTATATCCTCCATGAGATAACCGTTGGCAAGATTGCCCGAGATGCTGTATGCAGGCGTGCAGATCTCACCCAGGCCGATGTCTTTTGTAAGAGAACCTACTGCTCCAAGGAAGATAAGTTTGTCGAAGTCAAGAAACGCGCAAACGGATAATTCATCGATCAGGGAACACGCTCCCGGGCTCGTCTGTATCCAGGCTATCAGAAATCCGTCACCTTTAACTTCATACCCTGATATATATGAATGCCTGACGGAAGTCACTATATCAACGTCAAAGTCGTTCATTATCTTTACAGGAGTCCAGCCCGGAGCGACCACCAGCAGATCATAATGCTTATCTGTTGATAATCCGAACTCCGAGAAGACAGCCGCACGGTAATCAACCGTAGCCTTGTCGGCATCGAAAATCTCTTTCAGTCGTCTTTTCATTTATCAGAATATCCTAAGTTCATGTCAGTCCGGAAACTGTTATATTGCCTGATCCGGTCAATTGTTCTCGTGATCCTTGTAGACACGTGAACCGGTGGCACCGGTCTGTCCCTGATATTTACCGTTATAAGGATTAAGGGCTGTATCGTCCATCCCGGCAAATACGAGCTGTCCGACTCTTCTCCCTGCCTTTAGCTCAATGGCACATCTGTTGGCGTTATAGAGTTCAAGTGTGATCTCGCCTTTGAAGCCCGGATCTACCCAGCCCGCATTCTGGATAAAGAGTCCCATTCTTCCCAGAGAACTTCTTCCTTCGACAAAAGCCGTCAGATTATCAGGCAGTTCAAAATACTCCATCGTCGTGGCAAGAACGAACTGACCCGGCATGATCAGATATGTATCGGTGGTAATGGTCTTGTACCTGATCTCTTTTTCGAGCGTGATAACACCGGAAGGAGAATCATCCACGACACTGAAAGTATTGCCCAGACGGATATCAACGCTTGCCGGCTGGATCTGCCCGTCTGTTACCGGCTCTATCGTCAATGTCTTTTCTTTTAGCATCTTCATTATTGTCTTATCAGAAAGTATCATGTTTGTTTCTCCTTGCCTCAATACCAATATCACTTAAGTATATATTAAATTGCCAAATGTTTTATCCGCGCTCATCCAGAACTTTCTGGACTCGGTCCTGAGCGATCGCAACAACATCTTCAAGGCTCTTCTGGCCTGAGAAATAGGATGGCATTTCCTCGATAAGAACTTTATTTATATCAGTATCTTCAGTCAAAACGGAAGAACAGTTTAAGATCGCGTTCTCAAGAATATCGATATGCTCAGTTGTGTACTTGACTGTGTTTTTCGGTGCAGCGTCAGGTCCGCTTCCGAAAATATCAATGATACTGTTCTTATTATAATATTCCACCGCTGCTTCAGCAGTCGATCGGAAGTATTCACGGTTTAGGACAAATCTTCCGCTCAATGAATACTCTTCCTGAATCTCATCAGACATAAGCAGCTTTACAAAGTCTCCGCAAGCGCCGGTATCGTACGCATGTGCAGAGATGGCAATTGAGGAATTGGCAAGTACCGAAGGTCCGCGTCCGTCTGAAGTAGGCACTCCGAGTATGGAGCTGCCTGATTCGAGCTGCTGCAAAGTGATGAAATAATCAACGAAGCTGTAACTAGTGGTATATAAAGCCGGGCTGGTATATTCAAACAGTTCAGGACCATAGTAAGTCAGGAGCGAACTGGAGCTCTCATTCCAGGATAAGGATCTTTCAGGAACATTATCCTTAACATAATCAGCAATTGCTGCAAATTCAGGGCCTGAGAAATCCGCCTTGCCGTTCTTTATAAACTCATTTCTCATAGCATTAAAGAGTTTTACGAAATAGTAGGGCTGCCCTTGTGTGATAACGTCTTTTCCGTTAAGAGGACCTTTCAGGAAATCAACGTATTCATCTGTTGTAAAACCGATGCCGGATGAACCTGCATATGCACCGTCCGTGTGTATTCCGCTGATGCCGAAGCATATCGGAAGGTTATATAATTTGCCGTCAACTTTTGCATTATCGATTATGTTAGTGAAATATCTTTCCGGATCAAGATCTCCGGTATAAGGTGTCAGATCTGCAAGATAACCGCTGTTATTAAGCTTGTCTATGTGACTTATATCAAGGAACATATCCGGTCCTTCCCCATTGATTATGTCAATGGAGAGCTTATTGGATATAGAATCAAAATACTCGTTGTCTGATTGGGATAGCTCATCGTCGCTGTTTACATTGCTGAGACTGTTAGCGCCGCTGTTGTACCGGTTAGTGACTTCAATAAAATACTTATCATTTGTCTCGTTAAATTTTGCCAGCGCGTCACACATTGCCAGATCCAAACTGCCGCTTGGCGTGTAGAGCTCAAGGATCCTCTTGCCTGCATGAGGGTTTTTACCGGATTTTGTAAAACTTAGGATCTCAAAAGAGGACACTCCCCGGGTATTGAGATCTGAAAATGGAGACATCTCATATCTTTCTCCGTAAAGGATAAAAGAATCTTCACTGATCTCCCCGAGACGGTAATTCATAAGAATACTCCTGTCTACTGAACACCAGCTGTAGTTGAAAACTTCTTCCTTAGTCTTGTTCTCTATATCGATCTTTGAAATACCTGTCGGTGTGCAGGAATAAACATTGCCGTCTGAACCGTTGATCATGTTAATGACTGTTAAAGAATCAAGCCATTCGAATTCGGTTGAATCCAGCTTCGTCATATCTCCTGTCTTAAGATTCAGTTCGAAATAATCGAAGCCGAGATCTACACCCAGGATAATGACCGCTTTGTCTTTTCCCTTCGGAACAACACTATCGACAGAATATATATACGAATTTCCGTCTTCGATCTTGATCTTCTTTTCGTTCCCGTCAGGACCTGTAACAAATAGATATCCTTCCGGAGGATATGCATCCCAGTTTATCGATACCCTTATCTGATAATCTCCGATATAGAATATCTGTGACGCCTGCACGTCAGGATCTCTTTCAGTAACACTCAGGATATCGCCCGTAACAGGATCTATCACATATTCCTTGATGTCCCGTCCATACGTCAGCGGATCATATGAACTGGCTGCAACCACGATATTGCCGTCATGATAGATAACGGAATCAGGATACATCCCTTCTCCCAGGTAATTAACAAGATCTATGATCTTTTTTGTTTTGCCGGTTTTCTTATCGGCAACTACAACATTTGAGATAAGAAGTTCGAGATATGATGAGTATTCCCAGTCGTAATCCTTTGGAGGCTCATAATTACCCTGCGAGAAAATGATCATATTCTCTTCGTCTGAACCTGCAAGCTCGGAATACATGTATTGCGTTTTCCTGCCGGGATCCACACCGTTGTCGATCTCGAAAACTGTTGTTTCAAACCAGGGCATATCTTCTTCGATCAGTTTGC
>Ga0247609_10006373_pt1 | contig 11374 bp, 8 predicted proteins | sample 172DNAGHGlowgp2_FD_193487 | JGI IMG/M metagenome (GOLD analysis project Ga0247609, IMG submission 193487) | Sheep rumen microbial communities from Palmerston North, Manawatu-Wanganui, New Zealand - 1728 DNA GHGlow gp2 | ecosystem: Host-associated > Mammals > Digestive system > Stomach > Rumen ... | reverse complement strand
CTCCAGCTTCTTCTCCAGCTTCTTTTTCCGCTTCCTGTCCCGTAACAGTAGCTTCTTTTTCAGTGGCTTTCTTATCGTCAGCCCTTACTGTCATTGCTGGATTATTTATCACAAGTGCTGCTGCAAGTGATAACGCCAACCCCCTTAATAATACCTTATTCAAGACCTTTTCCTCCTGCAATATAAAGCTTATTTTTATAGGAATATTATACTTATTAATCTATTTATTGTCAACGATTAACAAGGGAATCATAAAATTTTAAAAACAAAAAAAGAGTTCGTGGAAATCTCCACAAACTCTCTTTTTTTAAAGACCTTTATACAAAGCCTTAGTATTTAATAATTGGTAATTAATTACTGATTAATTACTTACTAATTAATCAATTACTGATTAATTAATTACTTATTGTAATTTACGATCTTTCCAAAATCTGGCTTAAGTGAAGCACCACCTACAAGGCCACCATCGATGTCTGGCTTTGCAAAAAGCTCTGCTGCATTACCTGCATTTACAGATCCGCCGTACTGAATACGAACTTCCTCTGCTACTGCATCTGAGTAAAGCTCCTTAACTACCTGACGGATAGCTGCACAAACTTCCTCTGCCTGATCTGATGTAGCTGTCTTTCCTGTTCCGATAGCCCAGATTGGCTCATATGCGATTACAACATCCTTAACCTGATCTGCTGTTACGTTAAGAAGAGCAATCTTGATCTGCTGACGGATCCAATCGATTGTAATTCCCTGCTCTCTCTGTGTAAGAGACTCACCGCAGCAAAGGATAGGCTTGATACCATGCTCAAGAGCCTTTAATACCTTCTTATTAACTGTCTCATCTGTCTCAGCGAAGTACTCTCTTCTCTCTGAATGTCCGATGATTACATACTCAACACCAAGGTCTGTAAGCATGTCAGGAGCGATTTCACCTGTGAAGGCACCCTTCTCCTCAAAGTACATATTCTCTGCACCAACATGAACGTTTGTGCCCTTAACTGCTTCGATAACTGCTGGTAAATCAATAGCTGGAACACAGTAAACTACATCTACATCCGGATTGTCAACAAGTGGCTTAAGTGTCTCAACGAGAGCCTTAGCCTGACTTGGTGTCTGATTCATTTTCCAGTTTCCTGCAACGATCTTTCTTCTTGCCATTTTTATTTATCTCCAATCATTTAAATATAATTCATTTTGAATAATTAAAATTATTCCTTATCATCAGCTGCGTATACACCTGGAAGCTCCTTGCCTTCAAGGAATTCAAGAGAAGCTCCACCACCTGTTGAAATGTGTGTCATCTTGTCGCCGAAGCCTAAGTTATTAACAGCAGCAGCTGAATCACCACCACCGATGATTGTTGTAGCGTCTGTCTCAGCAAGAGCCTTAGCTACAGCGATTGTACCATTTGCAAGAACCGGGTTCTCTGAAACGCCCATAGGTCCGTTCCAAACAACTGTCTTAGCGTTCTTTACAGCATCTGCAAAGAGAGCACGTGTCTTCTCACCGATATCAAGACCTTCCTTGTCATCAGGAATAGCATTTGAAGGAACAATCTCAACCTGAAGGTTAGGATCATCAATAGGATCTGGGAATCCGTCTGCTACTACTGTATCGATAGGAAGAAGAAGCTGCTTTCCAAGCTTCTCTGCCTTTGCAAGCATTTCCTTACAATAATCGATCTTTGTATCGTCAACGAGTGACTTACCTACTGAACCGCCCTTAGCCTTGATGAAAGTATAAGCCATACCACCACCGATGATAAGAGTGTCGCACTTTGCAAGAAGGTTGTCGATAACTGCAAGCTTGTCTGCAACCTTAGCACCACCAAGGATAGCTACGAATGGACGAACCGGGTTATTAACTGCATTTCCAAGGAACTGGATTTCCTTCTCCATAAGGTATCCAACAGCATTAACACCGCCCTTTTCACGGATGTACTTTGTAACTACTGAAACTGAAGCATGTGCTCTGTGTGCTGAACCGAAAGCATCACATACATAGCAATCTGCAAGATCAGCAAGTTCCTTAGCGAACTGCTCACCAGCTGCCTCTGGCTTTGTCTCTTCCTTGCCACGGAAACGTGTGTTCTGAAGAAGAACTACATCGCCTGGCTGCATAGCCTCAACTGCCTTTGTTGCAGCCTCACCTGTTACATTGTAATCTGCTACGAAATTAACAGCCTTGCCAAGCTTCTCTGAAAGACGAGCTGCTACTGGAGCAAGTGACTCACCCTCATTAGGACCATTCTTTACTTTTCCAAGATGTGAGCAAAGAATAACCTTTGCACCATCATTAATAAGCTATTGATTGTAGGAAGAGCTGCAACGATACGTGTCTCGTCTGTGATCTTGCCTTCCTTAAGAGGTACGTTGAAGTCACAACGTACAAGTACGCGCTTTCCAGCAGCGTTAAAATCATCTACAGTTTTCTTGTTTAACATTTTGAAATCTCCTTTATATAATTATTTGTTGTATGTTAAAACAATTCCCACCATATTTTCAGGTGGAACTATTGCTGACTTACCTTATATATATCCTTTTAGGAAAAGAATTTTTAAAAAACAAAAAGGGGCTCCGGTCCACTTAAAGACCGGACCCCTTATGAGTCTTAATTTAAGCACACATTTTCATGCGAGCTGTGCAAAGATTCATATTTTTGCCACTAGATGGCGAAATTACTGAAGCTCTGCGAAATACTTGATTGTACGAACCATCTGGCTTGTGTATGAGTTCTCGTTGTCATACCATGAAACAACCTCTACCTGGTATGTGTCATCGTCAATCTTTGATACCATTGTCTGTGTTGCATCAAAGAGTGAACCATATGTCATTCCAACGATATCGCTTGATACGATCTCATCCTCGTTGTAACCAAATGTCTCTGGATCTGATGCCTTCTTCATAGCCTCGTTAACTGACTCAACTGTGATGTCCTTGCCCTTAACTACTGCGAAAAGATGTGTTGTTGATCCATCTGGGCATGGAATTCTCTCTGCTGAACCGATGAGCTTCTTGTTAAGCTCTGGGATAACAAGACCGATAGCCTTAGCTGCACCTGTTGAGTTAGGAACGATGTTCTCTGCACCAGCACGTGAACGACGAAGGTCACCCTTACGCTGTGGTCCGTCAAGGATCATCTGATCACCTGTGTATGAGTGAATTGTAAGCATGATACCGCTCTGGATTGGAGCATAATCATTGAGAGCCTTTGCCATAGGTGCAAGGCAGTTTGTTGTACATGAAGCTGCAGAAATAACTGTATCTGAAGCCTTTAATGTATTGTGGTTAACGTTGTAAACGATTGTAGGAAGATCATTTCCAGCTGGAGCTGAAATAACAACCTTCTTTGCACCTGCATTGATATGAGCCTGTGCCTTTTCCTTTGATGTATAGAAACCTGTACACTCAAGAACAACGTCTACGTTGTACTTAGCCCATGGGCAATCGTTAGCATCCTTCTCTGCTGAGATTTCGATCTTCTTGCCATCTACTGTGATTGATGTGTCATCATATGATACTGTGTGCTTTCCAGCCATGAATGATGGAGCGTATGCACCATGAACTGTATCATACTTAAGAAGATGAGCAAGCATCTTTGGGCTTGTTAAATCGTTGATTGCAACAACCTCATAACCCTCTGCTTCGAACATCTGTCTGAATGCAAGACGACCGATACGGCCAAAACCATTGATAGCTACCTTTACTGCCATAACTATTCCTCCTAAAATAAGATATATTTTTTGGGTCTTAAGACTTTTTCTTAAAACTCATATTTACTAAACCGTTATTATTTTAACAAACATAATCAAAAAAAGCAAGTAACATTTTTAAATATTCACAATAAGTTCACTAAAAGCCTTTAAGCGATATTCTATTTACCTTATATTTACATTTTTATCATAATACACAAATAAGTATTTTTCTAAATACAAAAAGGACCTGTTTACTTTACAGGTCCTTTTTGTACATTTTTCTTGTTTAAAAATTGCTGCATCTAAGAGCCATCAATAGCCCTTCCGGTCTTAACTTAAGTTCGGAACTATACCCGCTTTTTTGCCTCTTTTGACTCACGTATTTCATTGAGCATTACCATTATTGATCTTGATACGTTTTTCAAGGATTTAAAATAGAATACTCTCTCGCCATGAGCAGTTTTATCCTCATACCAGTTTTTTTGTTCACTCTCCCAGCCATTGTTGAAAAACTCAATCAGATCTCCACTTTCAGCTGAAAATCTAAAATCACTGCAATGTGGCAGAACGAAGGTCCTATTTCTGTGAAACAGCATCAAATTATTGATTTCTGCTCTAGAACTCTCGTCATTTGCATCAAAATCTGAAACTACAAAAACTGCTTTTTCAGATATATCTGGATAATTTATCAGGAAATCCCTTATTCCCGAACGGTTTTGAGTCAGATTTACAACAATAAGATCTGCTTTCTCAATAAGATATTTTGAATTTTCCGTACCAGAGAGCTTCGCATCGACAAAGACAAAATTATTTCTAACTTTCTCTATTGACTTGATGTCATTTAAAACTTCACTGATCATGTAGGTCATTCCATAATCATGAGCTAACTGATTCTGAGCAGGCTTTCCATAATAGTAGAGCCTATTCTGTACGATTTCCTCAACAGTATACTCTGATTTGCTCCTTGTTAAAGAATTCCGATACAGAGAACTTAAGTAATCCTCCTCACACACGCAATTAACATTTTCGTGCGGTTTCAAATAGTTCATAATTCCATTGTTTCCAGCATGATTTTCAAACAACGTAATGGTGCAATTCATCTCACTAGCAAGTGCGAGAGCTATGGATATCATATTTCCTGTAACTCCTGCCCCAGCTTCGTTTCCCATGAATACAATCACGGTCATTTCTCCTTTCCCTTTATTTCCCTACGATTGATAAATTCTCCTAATTTTGCACACAGTTACATTATAATCATTTTCTCTCAAATTACCAGTAAAGTTATTATTATATTAGCTTTCTATTTTTTACTACATTATTTATATCTAGCCGGCATACTCCTTTTTGTTTTACTTTTTTTCCCACCATTTGTTTATCTTAATTATATATATTGGGGCTACTCCATCAAATTGATCAGATTCAAACACTACTGTACCAAGGCTCTTGAGCAGTTCTTCATTTACAGGCGCCTCTCCCCATTTCATCTGATTATGTAATTCACAATAACCCACAACAATGTAAGATACATCATATTCCTCTAGCTTTTCTCTTACGTACTGCTCATCTTTAGAGGTATATATATTTTTTACAACCTCTTCTCTTACTGCTGCCTCTTCCGGGAAGCCCGTAGATGAATTTTCACTTCTCCATAGCCACTCGTGAGTCCTCCAGCCCAGTATTGTAGGTAATCCAGTGAAGGTCGATATTCTATTGTAATAGGTATAGCTGTCTCCATTTGCTTCTAATACCACTGGAGTACCCTTTACATTTTCATTCAGCCAGTCAATCGCCCTTCTATCATCTACCATAGGAATGTCATCACCTTCTATGGAGCTAAATTTTAAGAATTCTGAAGAATCGAGGGATATATAACCTTCCTGCTTAGATATTTCTCCGAACCAGCTTCCCACAGCTACATCAAAGTATCCAAGTGTAAGGACAAATAAAATCAAAGATATTATGCCAAGAACTCTGTAAAATACTTTCTTCGTAAATACTATAAGCTTAGGGAAAGCATAGCCTAGCATAAGACTTAGCATAATATATGCCTGGTAAGTAAGCTTGAACATTGTATTTGAGCGCTTATAATCTCCCTCGTAGATATCTTTTACGTAAATGATTTCCGGCAAAATTATAAGTCCCACAGCGCAGGCTGTTATAGTAAATATAAACATATCACTTGCATCCTGGCTTCTAAAGAGTTTCAGAAAAATATTTCTGCTCTTTTTCTTTTTAAAGTTATAACCTTCAGCATATTCCCCAGCCTGCATTATAAAGAAAATCAATGCTGTAATTACCGGAAGTCCCCAGAGTACGAGCAGCTGATAGAAATAGCTATGATTTTCTGCAAGCTTTATCTGAGTTGAAATCTGTGTAAAATTTAAGGTAAATGGCAGACTTACAAGACTTGAAATTGCAAGAATCACCAGTGCCTGAAGCGCCGTTAGCTTTAATACCGGCAGCGCCTTATTATATACTACTATATTTGAGAACAGTATGATTGCACCTGCTACCACAAAATAAATCGGGAAATCCCAGTAATTGGTCGTATGGAAAAGGCCGATGTAAAAACCAAGCATTATGATCTGCGGGGTAAAAGCTTCCTTAAAGATACCTGGGGCCCCTAGCTCTCTTCCTTCATTTGCCGCCCTTAAATAATCCTTTCTTTCAAGTAAAAGTGAATAAAGAATTCCAAGTACGGTAAGTACAAATATTATGTTAAGTACATGAGCATGAAGATCTCCTAATACAAAAGAATAGCAAGGGAATTCATGAATGGTCTTATCTGGTCTGTCCGGATTGTAACCAATGTATCTGGTTGCATCAGGGAACCAATACGAATCATAGGACTCACCTTTTATCTTCTTAATTATGGGAATGATTATTCCGTAAACTACATAATGGACATTTCCTGCTATACTATTTGCTAGTCCTGCAAGAGTTCCTCCTATTATAGGCTGTATCTGGATAAAATCATCTGTAAGACTATATTTTTCACGTCTTTTAACCTTTCCCTCCATCGCCTGAAGCAATACATTGCACACTATGGCATAGCTAAGTGAGAAGGAAAGCGCTGCAAGAGTCATAAGCATGAGATTGTAGCCATAGCCCACTCCGACTCCGGAGATTTTTGTGAGGAAAGTTGCAAGGTACTGTCCGATATAATAATAATTTATGGATTTACCTGAAAACCAGAGGTCCTGCGGCGGCATATATTCAGCTCTATTAATCGCTGTCATATAGCCATAATCCATGAATTTTTCAGTTCCATAGGCCTGAGCATTAAAGCCTTTCATGTAACACCAAAAAGTAAAAATCACCAGGAAGATAAATTCTACTCTTATCATGGATGGTATGGCGCTCTTTATGTCATCAAGGTTTATCTTAGGCACATCCTTCTTCCAATAATTCCAGAAATAATAGCACACTCCTGAAATAACGAGCGTTAGACCAACGCAAATAAAAGAATTCACCTCATTAAACTTCATTATTTTAAATGAAGATAAATACCACATTATCATTCCTGAAATCGATATACCTACCGGCTTTGCAAACATATAGCCCAGATTATTGAATTTCCTGAATAATATGAAGGTAAGCGGCATGGCACTAAGCGAAACTAAAAATAGAATCAGATACCATTTGATGAAAGGTCCAAAATCCTTTGTCAAAAAACCTTTTGCTGCAATCACTGCGCATACCATTAATACCAATGGCTTTATATAGCTGAATATGCTCACTTTTTCTTTATTCATGATTTCCTCGTAAAAGCGCCTTACATACTGCTTACCGCAGATGTAAAGCGCCCCATTATTTATTATTTTAAAAAACTTTTGCCTCTCAGGCCTTCTTTAGCGCCTTATTGAGCTTCACAAAATCTAAAAGCGCCTTCTTGCCGATTCCAAAAATCTTCTTTAGATTAATTGAATTTACGCCGCCCTGGCGTGGTCTGAAGGTAATAGGCAAATACTTTACAGGAAGCTTCTGCTTTGCATATATTACAGATATCAATACATTTGAAAGATTGAAATCCTTTGGCACAAGCTTTAATCTCTCCTTTAGCACCTTTGCCTTCATTAATCTGAACGGAGTATTTGCATCAGTAATACTTACATGGAAGCACAGAAGAATTACAAGCTTAAGAGTCTTTGTAACAAATACTCTTGAGAAGCCGTCCTGTCTGCCCTTTCTATGACCTATTACCATTGCATACTTTTCTCTAGTATCCCAGAATTTCCAGAATTCTGATGGAAGTGTCTGTCCATCTGAATCAGTCTGGAAAATATAATCTGCCCCCTTCTCGATTGCATAATTATATCCATAAAGAACCGTTGCACCATGACCTGCATTAGGCTTTGTCAGCGCTATGAGCTTTGGTCTTTTTTCTGCAAGCCTTGTAAGAATCTTATAAGTATTATCCCGGCTTCCATCATCAATTATTACAAGCCTTGATTTATCACTCATTTTCTCAATGACTGGATACCAGTCCTTAACTACATTTTCTACATTTGCTTCTTCATTGTAAGCAGGAATCACGATATATAAACTATCCATTTAGCCTCCTTTATTATTATAGCCCTATTAAATACATTTTCAAAAATCTGTTTTTCTTTTCCTATGCGGAATAACTTTATTAATCTTCAATAAAATTATTGATAATATTATATCATATTTTATTAGATTTTTAAAGACTAAAAATAATAAATTTCGAAACAAATTAGCCTATTTCCAAACTTTAAACCTCTTTTGCAAGATCGATTGCTGTCCTTACAACAGCATCCATATTATAGTAACGGTACTGCGCAAGTCTTCCTATGAAGTGAACCCTCTTCTCCTTGTCCATATCCGCTTTATAAAGAGCAAATTTATCCTTCCACTCCTTAGTTGGGAATGGATAATATGGCTCGTCTGCCTCCGGATCATCCGGATCATAGTCACAAGGGAATTCTTTTACAATAGTCGTCACATCGCTCTTTTGCCAGGTCATCTTCTTGAATTCAGTAATTCTTGTATAGTCATAGTCATTTGGATAATTTACGACCGGTGCCTCCTGATATTCTTCCATTCTATAGGTCTCGAACTTGAATTTCAGACTGCGGTATTTTAATCTTCCATACTTATAGCCGTAATAAGCATCTGCAGCACCTGTATAGATAATCTGCGCAGACTCTGGAATGTCCTCTCTTATTTCTTCAAAGTCAGTATTGAGCATAATCTTGATATTTTTGCTTGCTATCATGCTCTCACACATCTTGGTATATCCAAATTTTGGCATTCCCTGATACTGATCTGTAAAATACCTGGTGTCTCTATTATAGCGAAGTGGAATACGTGATATTACAGAAGTATCAAGATCCTTAGGATCTACTCCCCACTGTTTTTTGGTATAATTCTCAAAAAACTTTTCATATATTTCCTGACCTGCCATGCTAAGAGCCACATCGCGGCTGCTCTTTATCTCATCGATTTTCTCTGCCTTCTTTGCTATGAAATCCTTCATTTCCTCTGTGGACATGTTCAAATTATAGAGCTTATTGACATTCTCAAGAGTTATAGGCATAGGTATGAGATTTCCATCTACAAAGCTAAGGACTCTGTGCTGAAAATCATTCCACTCGGTGAATCTGCTAAGGAACTCATATACCCCTTTATCCTTTGTATGGAAAATATGAGGTCCATAGTTATGAATCAAAATACCATCATTATTATAGGAATCATACACATTTCCTCCTATATGACTTCTTCTTTCAACTACTAATATCTTTTTCCCTTCATCCGCTTTAATTCTTGCAAAGGTAAGTCCTGCAAGTCCAGCTCCAACAATAACATAATCATAATTCATATTAAAACCCTCCATTTATTATTTAATCTACCTTGTAGATATTTAAAAACCTATTATCATCATGGAATACTAATTCAAAAGCCTCTGCTATAGTATCCTCATTCAATTCATAATCCTCTGACATTCTATTATCACTATCCACTATTATATAGCTGATATCATTTTCATGCACCAGCTCCTTTAGCTCACTTACGCTGCTAGCAGAATACATAAGCTTTACCTGCTCTGCGCGGTAATCAGTGTCATAGCCCGCACTCCATGCATAATATGGCCACTGCAGATAAAGACTAGGTCCTGCAAGAATTACATTATTCATGCAGTAATTTGACGTAAGAAGAATGTCGTCTGAATCAGTATTTTCAATAAGCCATTTTGTAACCGGGTCATCAACATCAAACGTAAGCCCCGAGGCTTCAGTGATTTTATCTTCATTTCTATTTGCTATTATCTTTGCCTCAAAGGCTCCTGTAAATATAAGTACAAATACCAGAAGCACGTAAGCCGCCTTCTTTGCAAGGCTCTTTGTCTTTGAAAACATCTCACCTATGAATTCTCCCTCCACTACCGAAAGGAGCATGAGCGACATCATTATATACTTATGATTTACAGTAACATCTATGGTCATTGAAACATTAAAGGCAAAAACAAACGGTATGAAGTATGCAAGTATAAGATACTTCCTGCTGCCCTTTTGCGTTACAAAGGCCGCAAACATAACTATTAAAACAGCTCCCGTCAGCAGCCAGATATAGTCAAGTACTCCAAAGAAGGTCTTATTTTCAGCAATAAAGCCAAATTGATATTTGATGCCAAAAGGACTTTCCTCTATGAAGGTATGGCTCTGAAGCAGCACCAGTCCAACTGAAATAATAGCTGTTACAAGGTATTCAAGCCTTCCATCTCCTGCTGCCGCCAGCATAAAGAGCACAAGAAGCGCCGCTATTACTACTGCCCCGTTCCAAAAGCCCAGCATTCCAAGGTAAAGACCCGCAATTATTCCAAGAGAAAGCCTTTTGACAATGCCCTTCCCCTCTCCGTAGAACTGCTTATCTCTTATCTTCCAGCCGGCTAAAGAGAAAAGACTATCTTTAACGAATACACTTATTCTCTTAGTTAAGGCTGTAAAAAAGCCTCCAAATCCTTTTTCAAGATCTAAGGTTCCTCCATTTGCAATGGAGGTTCTCTCCTTAAGCCTTGCCGCTCCCTCAAGGAAGCGCTCAGTAAAGAACATTACAAATAAAATCATCACTCCTAAAGAAAAGCCTAAATGCCTTTGATTAAGATATACATTAAGGTTCCATAGTCCCCAGTTCTCGTTTGGCGTATAGCCTATGAATTCCATGGTTTCAAGAAGTGTATTCTTGACATTGCCCTTAGGCGCCGAAGCTAGATAAGTAAAGGCGCTAGGCGAGGACCTGAACAAGAAGAAAAGCACTGCTAGTCCGCCTGCAAGCTTTCTATATGAAAGCTTAAGCGCAAATACGTAAATAAGACTTATGGTGCTTAGCATTCCAAGTATTGATGGTACATTAAAAGCATAATCTAATCTTAAGCCTAAAAATTCAAGATTTCCTGCAAGGAACTCAAACATAAAGTGATACTTTATATCACTTCCGGCATATGGAGTATACTGCGCAGGGAAATTAGTTCCCCTTGAAAATGAACGTATCATCGAAAGGTGAGGTGAAAAATCACTGAACACCGATAAACCGACATAAATCTTTCCATCCTTAATGTGGAAGGATTCTACCATAAGGAAGATGATAAGCGCTGCAGCAAGTATGAAAAATACCATTTCTGCACTTGTAAGGCGGGCATATCTATCCTTTTTTACATTTGTATTA
>Ga0247609_10006372_pt1 | contig 11374 bp, 15 predicted proteins | sample 172DNAGHGlowgp2_FD_193487 | JGI IMG/M metagenome (GOLD analysis project Ga0247609, IMG submission 193487) | Sheep rumen microbial communities from Palmerston North, Manawatu-Wanganui, New Zealand - 1728 DNA GHGlow gp2 | ecosystem: Host-associated > Mammals > Digestive system > Stomach > Rumen ... | reverse complement strand
AAAACTCACGAGGAACTTTACTTCATTCTGAAGGGCGAGGGACAGTATCAGGTTGACGGCGAGATCTTCCCCGTAAGCGAAGGCACCATCGTCCGCGTGTCTCCCGACGGCAAGCGTGCACTGAAGAATACAGGCAGCGAGAACCTCACGATGCTCTGCATACAGTACAAGGCCAACGCCTTCACCGAAGCCGACAGCCCCATGACCGACGGCGTAATCCTACAGGAAGAGCTGAAATGGTAAACAAGATGTTTGAACGAGCTATTCAGTTTCTGAGCATTCCGATCGTACTGCTTACATCGTAAAACAGCTGATGGCATTGATTGCTACCGGCATCAGCCGAACGGAGCGTGATGTGAACTACTATGCCGAACGGCTGAACGTATCGCCCAAGTATCTTTCTGCCACCATTAAACGGGTGACAGGACACAGTGTCACCTCATACATCGACCGTCATACTATACCCATTATGAAAGACTTTCTGAATGATGAACGCCTGTCACTCACTCAGATAGCCAACCTGATGAACTTCACATCGCTCTCTTACTTCAGCCGCTATTGCACCAAGCACCTCGGCCAGTCCCCCAGCGAATACCGCCAAAGCCTGCAGCCGAAATAAGGAGTCTTTCATCTGGACAACAAATCTCTAATCGTATCTGAAATATGCTTCCATGCCACTTCCGGGCGCATGGCTTCCTGAAGAGAAAAGCCTTCGGGATTGATGCATCTGACGTCAGAGAATCCAGCTCGCAAAAGTGCTTCTCTGTCTCTGATGCGTCCGGCAATGAGACATACGGGCACGTCACCTGAATGCCGCAGTACGCCAACTGGCAACTTGCCCATGAGCGTCTGGCTATCAGCAGATCCTTCGCCAGTGATGACAAGGTCTGCATCTTTGACCACGTCGTTGAAACGGGCTGCTTCAAGCAACACCTCTATACCGGGCCTGCAAGTGGCATGCATGTATTGAAGGAAAGCATATCCTAACCCGCCGGCTGCACCCGCTCCTTCATCATTGGAACAGTCATAACCGAAATGTTCGGCAGATATCTCGGCAAATCTTCTGGCACGCGCATCCAAACGCTCTATCATCTCAGGAGTCGCGCCTTTCTGCGGAGCAAAGATATGAGCTGCTCCCTGGGCACCGCAAAGGGGATTCTTCACGTCGGAGGCAATGGTAAACTGAATATCCTGGAGCTCTGTAATATCATCAAACTGCCCACGCTTGGCAAAGGCATCAATCAAGGCTCTAAGCATCCCTACACCGGCATCGCTGGTAGCACTGCCACCGAGTCCCACGATAATCCGTTTGGCCCCTTTCCTGACGGCATCTGCAATCAGTTGTCCAGTGCCATAGCTTGTGGCGATCATGGGGTTACGCTCGTCTTCAGAAAGAAGGGTAAGCCCACTGGCCTGCGCTATCTCAATGACAGCCTCTTGGTCGCGTAACAGATACTTGGCTGTAATAAAGCGCATCATAGGGTCGCACACCGTCACTTCCTGAACCGTGCCACCGATAGCTGCATGGAAGGCCTCGATAAATCCTTCGCCGCCATCGCTGACAGGTATCTGAACGATATCTGCATCTGGGAAGACGCGCCTGACACCATCTGCCGCCGCTTGATTGGCATCAGCAGAACCCAGACAGCCTTTCATCGAATCTATGGCAATGACTATTTTCATAAATATTGGCAGCTAAAGCTCTCGGTGAATCTACCAGATCTTCCATGTCTTTGTATTTATCGACGCGGCTTGTCGTGTTGATACCTGTTTGCATTATCTGCATCTTCATGTTTCAAAAAAGATTTCTTGCACAGTTCTTCTTGCTTCTCAGAAGGCAGCGAAATTATAGGTCTGACACCAGCATCGCAGGTCCTTCATGCAGACTGCCCATCAGCTTATTTCCTCCAATTTGCCTGTCTCTGAATCAATGATGAAGCCCCTGACCACAATGTCGTTCGGAACGAGCGGATGGGTCTTGATGGTCTCGACGGTCTTACGGACAGATTCGGGAGTGTCCTTAAAGCCCTCCAACCAGTGATGCAGGTCAATGCCACACTTGCGGATGGTGTCGAGCGTTTCATCCGTCACGCCACGGGCAATCATTTCGTGGTGGAAATGGTCATAGCTCATGTGACAGGCGCCACAGTGAGAGTGAGCAACCACCATAATCTCCCTTACTCCCAGCTCATAGATGGCAACAATGAGGCTGCGCATAGCTGAGTCAAATGCTGAGATAACAAGTCCTCCAGCGTTCTTGATGATCTTGGCGTCACCATTCTTCAACCCCAAAGCGGCAGGGAGCAGTTCGGTTAGTCTAGTGTCCATACAGGAAAGAACGGCCAGTTTCTTGTCTGGGTACTTGTCCGTGATATATTTCTCGTAGCCCTTTTGCTCTACGAAAGTCTTGTTGTAGTCGATAATTTTGTCTATCATGTTGGTCTCGTTTGTTTCTATGCGGCTACAAAAATACTCATAATTCATCAGATAATTGCCAAAATAACATATCTTCACTCAAAAATTGAATGTTTTTTCCTGTTTTTCGCCGAAAATATTTTTTTGAGGGCTGGGAATCAAAGCGAACTTTCTTCCACTACCTGAAAAAAGGCTGGTTGAAAACTCAACCAGCCTTTGCGTTCAGATGCTTCGCAATATGATTAGTAGCGGATCTTACGCGTGGTGCCGTCGCTCATGCGAACGATGTTCAGGCCTCGCTGCAGGCGTGGGAACCGGCGGCCGTCGGTAGAATAGATGGCTTCGACGCGGCTGTCGTCAGCGTAGAGGTTGTCAATGTCGGTGGTGCTCTCAATCACGAACGTTGCCGACAAGGGGAAGTGGTCGCCCAGAGGTGTCTTGCCGTCCTCGCGAACGTAGCCAGTGCGGTCGATGCTGACGCTGATGGGGCGCAGACGAATGTTGCTGTTTACGGGGTTGATGTAGAGAATCTTGTCCAGCGTCTCACCCTTGCGGCTCCATCCGTCGTCATCCTTCATGACGGGGCCGTCCTCATGAGCAGGGTACTGGCCGTCTCGCTCCAGTTCAATCCATACGTCGCTGACGGTGGCATGACCGCTCTCTTGAATGGCCTCGATGAAGTTGGGCTTCACCTCGTCGCGGGCATAGTAGCTGTTCATGTCGCCCATGACGATGACGGGCTTGTCATCCATGTGTGCCATGATGTCATCGCGCAGCTGTATCCACTGCTTCAGGCGGCACTCCCTGTCGGGGCCATCCTTGCCGGCAGCCTCGTCCTCGTCCGTGCTGGCATCCATGTGCATGTTGTAGAGTCGCAGGTCAATGCCGTCCTTGGTGGTGAGCTCGTAGCGGCGGAATCCTTTGGTGCAGAGGTCGTCGTTGCTGTGGTCGAACTTGCCGTAGTTCTCTTTCCAGGCTACACGCTCCATCTTCACCTTATGCTGCTTCTTCCAGTAGCCGGTGAGGCCGTCGCAGGGCACCTTGAGGTTTACGAAGTCGGCTAACGAGAGGTCTATTCCACCGCTGAACTCATCGCGGAGATAGATGCTGCTGGCGCTGGAGTACAGCTCTTTGCCGAAGTCGAAGTTCTCCTGCAGGCCTACGAAATCTACGGGGTGGTTGGTAAGGTACTGACTGATGACCTTGGAGTATTTTGCTCCCGGGCCCTCTTCGTTCACTTTCACGAAAAGGATTGTTGCGGGCAGTCCGTCAGCGTTGAGAGACGTGACGGAAAATGTCTGACTGGATTGTGCAAACAAATTCGCAGTACAAACTGCAGCAATGAATAACAAGAGGATTTTCGAGTAGTTTTTTTTCGTACGCAATAATGTTTTGAAGAGAGTATTCTGTTTTCGATGTGCAAAGGTAGTTGTTTTCAAAGATTCATACAAGAAAAAATGCATATTTTTGCTGAAAAAACCACGAACACTACGCAGCCCGCGTGGGCAGCGCGCATGAATACCTTTTTATATGATTCGGCTATACAAATCGCACCAAGACTTTTTTTCCCCATCGTCTTCTTTAAAAATACAGCCTCCTAGTGGAGGCATGACCCAAGTAATTTGCAACAGGGGGGTAATCTTTCTTTATATAGTTAAATATACTCGTTAGTTGAATTAAAATAGTGTTAGATTCTATAATTAAATGAGAATGATACGGCTATTTTTGACAAGGAACAATCCAGAGAGATTTCATTCAGGCCACACCCTCTATAGAGACTATGCGCAGACACTATAGAGACTACGCGCAGACACTATAGAGGGTCGCCACAGACACTATAGAGGGTGCGCCTGGAGACTATAAAGGCCCCCTCTCCGAACCCTTGAGGGTTTTCGCGAGAAGCCTCTTGGTCAAGACTTCATCACGATTACCAGGCATCAGCCCTATCCCGTCCTTGACGAAACGGCTGTATCTTCTGTAGCTGAGGCAGAAGCAGAGTATAATTAAGCCTTCATAAACGTTACACAGCCCCTATGGTCTGTTATCCAACAAGTTTGAGGGAATGAGGAATTTTTCCAAAAAAACTTTCATGAGGAAACAAGGTATATAGCAGCGTTGATGACATGTTGGAAAATGAAGGGCAATAGTAATCAATATTCCCTATGACTGCCAACTTTAGGTGAATTACTAAGGAAAAGTTAGAGTAAAAACTTATTTTTTAAGTTAATTATTTGGTGGCTCTAAGTAAAGTGCGTACTTTTGCGACAGATAACTTAAAAGTTAAGGATGAAAGCGAAACAAGAATACTGTATCGAACTCATTGAGGAATACGAGAACGTCAACTTCTACAGCATTCATATGGCAGGTGAAGAGTTAACGGAATTGGAAGCCTTCTTTGAGAAATTCCCTATTGGCTGTGAGTATGATGATGAAATCGATGTCATCATCTCCTGGATTGATCAGATTGCTGAACGCGGTGCATTGGAACGCTACTTCCGCCCCGAAGGTCATTATGGCGATGGCGTTGGCGTAATCCCCATAGACATTGGAAACAAGCTGCGGTTATATTGCCTACGTCTTTCTGACAAGATTATAGTATTCGGTAACGGTGGTGTCAAGGATGCACGGAGTTGGCAAGAGAGTGAGACTTTAGCACCCTATGTGAAGCTGTTGGTTGATACCAGTCGATTCATCCAATCGCGCATAAAAGATGGAACTATTGTTCTGGTTGATAAAGAGATAATTGGAAACGTAAACTTTTCGCGATATGAAACGGAGTAGTATTTTGGAGAAAAGGAGACAACAGGTGAAACCTGAGGCCCGTGCCTCTGTGTCCTTGTCCTTCCGCATCGTCGATAGAATTCATGAGATACTGGAGGAGAAAGAGCTTAAACAAAAGGATCTGGCAGATCGTTTAGGCAAGAGCGAAGCTGAAATCAGCAAGTGGATGCGAGGCACCCATAACTTCACGATTGACACCCTTGCCTCCATTGAAGCCGCTTTGGGTGCTCCAATCCTGCAAGTCTATCACAGCCAAGCCTATCCCCCTTATGAAGAAGAACCGATGGCTGTGGCTGAGGCAGAAGCAGCGTATAATTAAGCCTTCTTAAACGTAAAGGTTAAGGTTATCGTTAGCGTTGAATTAACTTTTGCTTTGATTTAGAGCGCAGCGACCAGTTGTAAGACACTACTACTCCCTCGCCTTACCCTCTATAGAGACTACGCGCAGACACTATAGAGGGTAAGCGTAGAGACTATAGAGGGTTGCTAAACCTTGTGGCAATTAGTCATAAATAACATGCGGGTTCTTTTCCGCTGGCGTCTGCCAATTGATGTTGAAGGCGTAGCGAAGGATTACCTTCTTCATATCCCATATCCAATGGCAAGTGCCAAGCATGTAGTTCTGCTGCGGAATCACCAAGTTCAAGAAGTCATCGATTCGCCCTTCGAGTTCTTGGGGGACTACAGTTGAGAGTCCTTCCTCCTTGTTCTCCAGTGGGAACTTTCGCAGAAACTCTTCGTAGTGCGAGACACTTCTCCCTACCAGCTCTTCCTCCGTTGGATAATCAACCGCGATTCTCGCCGCTGGGTCAATCAGCAACGCCAGTTTCTCCAAAAGTAACCCCACGCGAATCACCTCCCGATAAAACGGCTCATACGAGTGCCGTTCCGCAGAAGAGCGGCCCAGATATTGACGCGCTTCGCTATTCGTTAGTGTGATTACGACATCGGGCTTCGTCCCGATATGCAACACCCCAACTTCGCAGTTGCTGGCGACGTCCAATAGCGCTCTCAGCTTTCGCCTGTCGGCATCAAAGAACCCACTGAAATCCCTTATCCGGATTCCTGCATCAATCTTCAAAAAACTGATGTCCTCTTTGTCTATCTCAAATGTATTCATTGTTCTCGTTTTGCTTTTTCATGTACCCAAAGTACAATCAGTCCCACAGCCACCACCACATCAACCACATTCCACATCGTTCGGCCAAGAGCAACCTTGATGAACGGTTGGAACAGCAACGCAAGTCCAGCAAACGTTATCGCCAACGGCATCACCTTCTTGCCATAATACTGATACGCCATAATGGCAAAAACTATCATCGCCACAATGCGAACCAGCTGATAGTAGCCGTATGGCATTGGAGCAAGGCAGAGCAGCAAGAGAGCTGCAAGGAGAAGCTTGAGATGGGGCATTTGTTATGTATGGTAATTCTTGTTAACGCATCCTGCAATAAGCCTTCTTTATAAATTTAATTGTTCTTCAATATCATCATAAACATCATTAAAAAAACTTTCCCCAACTGATATCGCGTCTGTTTTTGAAGCATATTCACTCTTTTTAAATTCACTTATGAAATTGACAACATCAGCTTCCGAGGGAAGATGATATGGAAGTGTTGTGTCTATAGTAAAACGTTTCAGTCCTTCGTTATAAAACTTCTGCAATAGGAACTTCATAATAGCGAGTCTGTTGGACATAGCCTTGTCAGACCTCATATATGGAGCAGATGGAGTCATTCCTCCCAAACCAACAAGTTCGGGGTCCGGATTAGCTCGATAAAGTTCATCTTCTAATGTCTTCGGTTTCTTAAGAAATAGAGAGAACAACGCTGGAAGAGCATAAGTATTGCCAGAATTCTTGAAGTCTTTGACAATACAATAAAATGCATTTTGAGCAGCAATCTCATTAACCTGAAAATCTCCATTACTGAAATACATGGCCATTTTAATAAATGCTAAGCCTATACATTGCCCATCTTTTGCAGCAATAGTTTTTAATTTATGACTATTATACCCATGAACTTTGTTGTATAATTCAATAATACTTTTCTGAAATCCCGCAGAGTCTCTCTGTAAGAATGCCATATTGGCATTCCCTGCGATTGCTGCCATCTGATTAGAGAAGCTGTCTTTTTCATCTACAACTAGTCGTAGACTTGAAAACGGTATCTTATATGTAGCTGCATTATCAATTGTTTCTTTAAGTCGACGTTCTTCTTCCTTAAGTTTTATTACTTCCGCTTCTTTTTTCTCACGTTCTATTCTTTCTTTTTCTCTCTTTTGTGCTTTTGCTGATTCATATTTGTCAATCTCAAGTTCAACATAATAAACTTTTCCATTTAGAGTCATTGACCTGAATTTTGACTCATCAAAATTCCATATACATTGGCCGTCCGTTCTTCTTCGAAGTTCTTTCGCCAATGGGCTCTCCTCTGATAATATGAAATATGTTTCACTAACAGAGGAAACAAGAGATGCCCAGAAGCCATGCTTCTTGTTTGCAATAACTCGGAGAACATCATGATATTTGTCGAATGTGACAGAAGAAACAACGCTAATTTTATATTTTCCCATAATAAACGAGTGCTAAGATTAAACAAATGGGGTTCTATACCAATATGAAAAATATGTTACATATGTGACTTTATGGATGAACTTTAAAGTGAACAGCCCAGCCATCTGTCGCCATTCCTGCGAAAGAAACCATTGGGTCAATATGAGCTAACGGATTGGTTTGGCTTGCAAACAAGAAGCGAAAGGGTTGGCCATTTGGAAAGTGGCCTAAATATGTTTCTGTTAAGAAGTCCGATTCATAGTGCTTGAGAGCGCATCGGAATGTTGACCCATCAGGCTTTATGACAATCAGTTCATTGGCAGAGGCAAAAGCTTTTCCTCCGTTAAACGTCATAACTTCTTTGTACAGTTTGTACTGTTCTCGATTCGTCACCTTATACATAAAAGGTACAGTTTCCTTGTAAAGGGATAATTTTAAGTATGGCATAGTTAGTAATTAATAAGGAAAATGAAATGGACAAATAGAAATTGTTTACAAGGCTTGTATTAGTTCTGTTATTTATTGAAGTCCTCTTTTTGCGACAATTGGCAAAAAGAAAGGTGCAGGTCTTGATGATTGCTGTCCCAAGGCATCGCCAAACGCCTACACTAATACAACCATGAAGCCCACACCCGAAGGTGCAAGCATTCACTCTGGCCGTTGATTAGTGTTCTGATTTTGGCGATTTCAGGGAACACATCAAGCTAAAGCAAACACTTCCTTTAAGTCTATGTCTGATTAAACGTTAATTGACTATGTCATTGTAAGTTATTAAGGGTTCAACATATCTTGATCAGGCCCCTCCGCTGAGGTTGAATCGGCTTCGAAAAGCCTTCTTCGTGGCCCTTTCGGCGACAAAGATACGATTAAGCGAGCGAACAACCAAATTTATTTGAGTTTTTCCGAGCGTGAGTATCTAAGAATGAAGTTCAAGGCTACAGATTAAAGTGAAAAGTGAAAAATGAATGAGTGAAAAATGCGAAGTGAAAGATGAAAAAAGGCTTCTGAATCTTCAGAATGAGGCACAAAAAAGCCTTCCCACGGAGGAGGGGAAGGCAAGGGGGGAAAGTGTATGTTCAAACTATACTCATACGCTATACTCGGCTTCAGGCTCTGCGACAAAGTGAAGGCCATTATCTTCAAACATACATTCGAAGCTGAGATCTTCATCGATTTGTGGCCAGTGAATACCTCCGTAAGATAGGTAGAAGTCTCGGCGTTGGGCATCGCTGGCGTGAGCCAACCGTTCCCAATCGGAAAAGGCATAGCTGGCACGGAGACCATCGGTGGTCTCTGCATAAACGTGGGTGTCGTCAACCCACACCTTTGCTATATTCAACTGTCCTGTCATATCATTCCTTATTAAAATGAACCTTCCATCTTTCGGTGATGACTTCTACATTCTCCTCGATAATAGATTCAATAATCGCGATCTGCTGTTTCTTGAAACCATGATTATATATCTGCTCTATCGGGTTTACATTATACTTTGCCTCACATTCGTCTTTGACAATGTGCACGTGAATCGGATCATGGTCGTTCGAATAGAACAAGAATCTAAAACCGAAGAAAATGAAAACTGTTGGCATATCATGAGGAGTTAAAGATTGATCAGGCCCCTTCGCTAAGTTTTCCCATCGCTTTCACACGATTCGTGGCCCTTTCGGCGACAAAGATACGATTAAGCGAGCGAACAACCAAATTTATTTGAGTTTTTCCGAGCGTGAGTGTCTAAGAACGAAGTTCAAGGCTACAGATTAAAGTGAAAAGTGAAGAATGAATGAGTGAAAAATGTGAAGTGAAAGATGAAAATCATCTTCTTTTTCAGAATGAGGCATAAAAAGCCAGCTTCGTGGCCCTTTTGGTGACAAGGTTACACATTATTTTTATACGCGCGGGCCAAAGACAAGATGGGGTATATGTCATCCCCATAGGTTGCTTGAAGGATTAAAGCATTCCAAACTCGGCGATGATGCTTAGCATGTTTCCGACAAAAATAATTCTCAAAAAGAGAAAAAAGTCATCAATTATCCATTGTAAGTCGTGATTTATAGCTACCTTTGTGGACGAAAAAGAACAGACAAATAAATAAAGAAATGTAATATGAAGACAAAAGTATTGTTGGCATTGGTGGCCGTTGTTGTCCTGGCCGCGTGCAGCACCGTCAGCATGACGGGACGTAAGCAGTTGAACATTGTGTCGGAATCCGAGATTCTCTCGGCCAGCCTGACAGAGTATCAGTCGTACATGAAGACCGCCAAGGTGTCTTCCGACAAAAATGCCACCGCCGTAGTGAAAAATGTCGCCCAGCGTATCGCCCAGGCTGCGGAGTCCTATCTGCGTACAGCTGGTCAGGGGGCCGATGTCGCCAACTACTCATGGGAGTTCAATCTGGTGGATGACAAGCAGCTGAACGCTTTCTGCATGCCCGGCGGCAAGATTGTTGTCTATACCGGTATGCTGAAGCTCATCGGCAACGGCAAGGACCGCGATGACATGCTGGCAGCGGTCATCGGCCATGAGGTGGGACATGCCATTGCCAAGCATGGCAACGAGCGCGCCAGCCAGCAACTGCTGGCACAGCTGGGCAGCTCTGTGTTGGGTGCTGCAGTGGCTAACAAGAGCGAGAAGACACAGCAGGCCGTGGCTGTGGCCTATGGTCTGGGGGCACAGTATGGTGCCCTGCTGCCGTTCTCACGTAAGCAGGAACTGGAAGCCGACTATATCGGCATCGTGTTGGCTACACTTGCCGGCTACGAGGCCAACGCTGCCATCACGCTGTGGGAGAAGATGAGCGCTGTCAGCCAGAGCACAACGGCTGAGTTCATGAGCACGCACCCCAGCAGCACGACGCGCATCGCACAGCTGAAGAAGGATATCCCCGAGGTGAAGAAACAGCTGGGGGTGAAGTAGTTTAAAGTTTAAAGTTTAAGGTTTAAAGTTTAGAGTTTAAAGTTTAAGGGTTTTGGGAATTTGGAAGCAGTAATTTTTGACCTCGACGGCACCCTCCTCGACACGCTTGAGGACTTGGCCAATGCCACGAACTGGGCACTGAGATATAACGGGATGCCGGAGCGCACCCTCGCAGAGGTACGTGGCTTTGTAGGCAATGGTGTGCGCAAGCTCATCGAGCGCTCTGTGCCCGATGGCGAGGCGAACCCTCTGTTTGAGAAAACCTTCGCAGACTTCAAAGCCTACTACGTGGGGCACTGTCAGGAGAGCACACGTCTCTACGACGGCATCCCGGAGATGCTGGCAGTCCTCAAGACCCACGGCCTTCGCATGGCTATCGTCAGCAACAAGCTGCAGGCGGGTGTCGATGAACTCTATGAGCAGTATTTCAAGGACACCGTAGAAGTAGCCATAGGCGAACGCCCCGAGCTGCGTCGCAAGCCTGCCCCCGACATGGTGGAGCTGGCGATGCGCGAGTTGGGCGTCACGAAGGATGAAGCCATTTACGTCGGCGACTCAGACGTAGATCTGCAGACGGCCCGGAAAAGCGGTCTGCCCTGCATCAGCGTCCTCTGGGGCTTCCGCGACAAAGACTTTCTGCTGGCGCATGGTGCCACATGCTTCGCCGCAACCCCTGCGGACGTTGTTAACCTGTTAATGTGTTAATGTGTT
>Ga0247609_10006370_pt1 | contig 11377 bp, 6 predicted proteins | sample 172DNAGHGlowgp2_FD_193487 | JGI IMG/M metagenome (GOLD analysis project Ga0247609, IMG submission 193487) | Sheep rumen microbial communities from Palmerston North, Manawatu-Wanganui, New Zealand - 1728 DNA GHGlow gp2 | ecosystem: Host-associated > Mammals > Digestive system > Stomach > Rumen ... | reverse complement strand
CAGTCAAGCGTGGCAAGTGCACTTGGGACCAATGATGGGCAAATTATATAAACATTGTCAGCTTCAAGTCCTTTTGCCCTATGAATGGTCGAAAGCTGTATACCATCCTTGCCTTCATCTGAAAACACATCCCTAATAAAAAGTTTTAAATCTTCTCTTGTTTCGACTGTTTTTGGTAATAATTCCAATGTTCTTATAGTATCAAGCAACGAAACAACCCTTGGGTCTGTCATTGATTCTTTTTCATCAACACCAAATTCATTCGTTATAAGCTCCCAGGTTGCAATAAGCCTTTTCTTGAGGTTTGTTATGATTTCAGACATTGTTTCTCCATCACAACAGGAAACGCTTATTATTAAATTCTTACCAAGGTCTTCACCTCTGAAATACATTTTCTTTCCGTTTGAAATACCTTTTCGATATACATCCATAAGTGGTGAGATGTTTCTACATAAAACCATGTCACCATTTTTTAATGAATTAATACTAGTGTTAAAATTCACCTCTCCATCAACAGCGTTTTCTGTAGCATGAATGTTGCTATCACTGTATTTTTTAGCATATTCAATAATTTTTTTTCCACATCTGTAATTTGTTGTTAACTCAAATTCTTCGGCATCCCTTCTGAACTTGTCGGAATCCTTCAGGTGTTCAAAAGCGTCAGTATCACTTCCAGACCAACCGTTTATCTTCTGCTCAACATCACCAACAGCAAACAACCTTGTGTTTCTCTTGAAACATCTCATTATAATGTCTTCTTGAGCAACAGAAGCATCTTGTGCCTCATCAAGCATAATAAAGTCAGCCAAATATTTCTTGGTGAAATATCCATATTCATATGGTAATGTTATTAAGTCCTGGTAATCAACAGTTTCAATGTGTTCAGAGCCCCATTTAAGTATTTTTTCAACAACCTCACATTCGTTTCCGAGCAAAGCCATACCGTATTTCTTTACACAAAGTTTTCTGATTTCCTTCTCTGACTGTTTTAAATTTTGTCGTGATTTATCAACCATATCAATCAGATTGGCTTTATAAATCATCTTACCAGCAGAATTAAAATCTGCATATACTTCACCTCCAAGTTCAACTACGTTTTCAAATATGTATTTTTTATATTTGTCTTCTATAATTTCTGGTGTTTTTTCAAAATGTTCAACAAACATTCTCCAACCAAGACCATGTAATGTATATATCTTTACATTTTCAAGATTTCCTATACGTTCTCTAAGTGTGTCTTTTGTTGATTTATTGTGAGCAAGAAGCAATACAGTCTTATCTCTTGGAAGACGCTTTACGCATTCAACCAATGTTGTTGTTTTTCCAGAACCAGCAACAGATTGCACAATCATGTTTAAAATGCCCTTCTGTGCATATTCGAAGATGTTTTCTTGTTCTTTGCTGAATATTATTTCTCCCATATAAATTTTTTTTTTGATTATACAAACTTTTTTTGAAAATCGCAATATTTAGTAATAGTATGAAAAACCAACATTAGACGGAAGGCGAGAGATACAGATGCACCATCCAATGCGTGGTTTTATGCGGAGGAGTTTTCCTCCGCTTTTTTGTTTTAACAAACTAATTATTTGTAAATTAAATATTATTGAATATGAGACCAACAGTAGACTGGTTGAAAAGAGCCTTTGTTGTTTATAACAGACAATATTTCGATAATAAACTTCCAATGCCAAGATTTGAAGTTTCCAATAATTGTACTTACACGAACGATGGGGTTGAAGATGATGCATTTGGCTATTACCTACCGAATGCAAGATATAACCTGGCAACTAGACAGGTTACGAGAATATTGGACCCTGGAACAATTTGCATTACAACAAAATGGTCGAGAGAAACCAATGATGTCATTGGTACACTGTTGCATGAAATGGTACACATGTATGTTTATCTTGTTATGCGAATATATCCATATGACACGCACGGAAAAGAATTCATGTCTGTTGCAAATAAATTGGCTTCTGATGGATGGGATATCATATCAAACGACTTAAAAGACACTGATACATTAGATTCTGATAATGAAGAAAAAACAAAAAACGACAGAATCCTTTGTTTGATATCAAAACCTAACGGTGAAAATTATAAATATTGGTGTTGTGTTTGTGATATGAACAGTTCAAACCAAGTTTATTTGTTAGCAAACAGGATACCTGGGGTTAGTAGTGTTAATTTTTACAAATGTAACTCAAAAAATCTTGAATTCTACAAAATGAAACCGTCAAAGCTAAACGGTTTTGGCGGTATGACCACCAAATCTATTTCAGACGCAATGGCAAATTATTTCAATGAAAACCCTTCAGTGTTTGATTTCAAAAAAATGAAAAAAATATAGGCGACTTTTTAGAGCCGCCTTCTTTTTTAACTGACACAAACACATTTGTCTTCCTTTTTGAACTGTAATTTGAATTCGTATCCTTCATTATAGTTTCCATCCAATATTGCATCTGTCACTTTATCCTCGATATTGTCTTGTATGGCTCTGATGATAGGTCGTGCCCCATATTCTTTTTCGTCCTGAATAACGTTAAAAATATAATCAATAACATCATCACCATATTTACAAGTATAACCTATTTCTTTTAGATTTTCTTCGAATTTGTTAATTTCGATTCTAATTATTTTTTTCAAATCATTATCAGACAAAGCATTAAAGTATATAATGTCATCTATTCTGTTTAGGAATTCTGGTGGGAATTTGTTTTTCAATTGTTTTGTCAATATTCTCTTTGTGTTCTCATCCTCGTTTTCTGTAAAACCTATTCCTCTTCCAAAGTCAGCAGCTGTTTTTGCACCTATATTTGATGTAAAAATTACAATTACATTCTTAAAATCTACATGTTGACCAGAATTGTCTGTAAGAAAACCTTCGTCGAGCACCTGAAGGAATATGTTGTAAATTTCTGGGTCTGCTTTTTCTATTTCATCAAGCAATAATACGCAATGTTTTTTGTTTTTTATAGCCTCAGTCAGTTGCCCACCTTCTTCATATCCCACATATCCTGGGTTTGAGCCTATCAGTTTGTTAACCGCAACTTTATCAGAAAATTCTGACATGTCAAAACGAACTAGAGCTTTTTCATTCCCGAACAATTCTTTTGCAAGTTTCTTAGCCAATAGAGTTTTACCAACGCCAGTTCTTCCGAGTGTAAGTGTACTGTACATACATCCGTTTTTACGTAAACCGATGCGATTTCTTTTTAAAGCTTTACATACAGTGTCGATTGCTTGGTCTTGTCCAATAATTGACTCTTTTAATCTGTTGTTCATTTTTGACAGTTTTTCTTTGTCGTCAGCGGTAAGATTTTGAATTGGAATTTTGGTCTTTTTTGATACAATTTCCAATATGTTATCAACGGTGATTATTGGTGGGTTTGCAATTCTTTGCTCTCTATAATCGGCGTATTCGTCACGATATTGGTCGATTAGGTTGTCGGTTGATTCGCCTAGTTTGTCTATTGCTTCGTGGTCTTTTCCAAGTTTTGCCTCGTAGAGTTCACGTGATTGTTTTGATAATTCAATTCTTATGTCACGAAGTTTTTTTGGTTCGTTAACCAAACCCTGTAGTGCTCCACATTCATCAAGGACATCAATAGCTGAATCTGGAAGGTTTCTTTCTGTTATATATTTGTCAGCAAGCTTTACACAAGCTTCAATGGCATCGTCAGTATATTTTACATTATGGTATGTTTCATATTCATTACGTATACCATAAAGAATATCTAATGATTCATCAATTGTTGGTGCATCGACAACTATTTTCTGAAATCTTCTTGATAGGGAAGGGTCTTTGTCAAATGTTTTTCTATACGAAGCAAAATCTGAGGTTCCAATGACTTTTATTTCTCCACTTTCGAGCGCTCTTGAAATCATTGCAGCAAACTCATAGTCATTCTTACCTTTGTCGGCCATTACTGCTCCAATATTATCAATAAACAATATGAATCTATTGTCTTCCCTGACTTCATCAAGAATACCCTTTACTCGCTCCTCGAACATTCCTCGTAATGTTGTACCAGCCATAAGTGCTGTCATATCAAGAGACACAATTATTTTACTTTCAAGGAAAGTCGGAACATCACCTTCAACAATCTTCAAAGCGATAGATTCTCCGATGGCTGTTTTTCCAACGCCTTCTCCTCCAACCAGAATGACGTTGTTTTTCTTTCTTCTTCCGAGTACCCTTATTATTTCATCCGTTTCTTTTGTCCTTCCGACTAATTTTGTGATTAGTCCAGACATCGCTCTTTTGTTTAAATTTATGCAATATTCTGAAATATATGGGGTTTTGCTTTTATTTGAAGGTTTTTTTTGTTTTCCAGGAACTAAATCGTTTTCCGATTGGCTTTTATTTATGCTACTTGCAATACTTTTTATAATATCGTATGGTATTTCGTCTGAATTTCCGCTAATGATACCAACATCAATTCCATTTATATTTTTATGAATTATCTTTGGTTTGCTTCCGAAATTTGAAACCGAAACAAATTGGGACAGTTTCTCGTTGAATGTTGAATATGTAACTCCAGCTCTGTAGAAAACGTTTCTTATTTTATTATCCTCCATGCGCAATAACGCTAGGAAAAGATGTTCACTTCCAATTGTTTCGCTGTTGTTTATATCTGCTTCCTTGACAGCACTTTTTAACAACTGGTTAAAATCTTTGGAAAACTGTATAGTCCTGTTTGGTTTAATAGCACTCAATGCTTTTGATTCAACAAATTGATAACAAGCATTTGTGATGTTTTCAATTGTGTTGGACATAAGGCACGTTTCAAGTATTGCATACAATCTTGTTTTTTTCTGCAACATAACACCGAGTATGAAATACTCAATATCAATCGAAAGTGTTGGAAGCTCAACACTTAAAACCTCAAAAATATAATCCAAAAGTTCAGATAATTCTTCTGATACGTTTTTTCCGTTTATTACAACCAAATCATTTAAATTGTTTTTGTTAATTAAGTCTTCAATATTAATTTTATCCTCCATAAAACTGTTTTGATTTTTTAACTATTATGCTTTTTTTTTATGAAAAAAACAAACACGTTTTTCTTTTCAAATAATACATTTTTATATATATTGATAAAAAACTTAAAGATATGATATTAAAAAAGAAATATGATGAAAAAACAAGAACACAAAAGGTGTGGTATGACTCGTCTATGCTGTTTTATTCTGAAATGGTTGAAGACGAAGTTGGAAATTATGGGAATTTATTTGTGACATTCAAAAATGGCACCTGTTACGTATATAAAAATGTCAGGTTTGAAGATTATGTAGTCTTTATTAATGGTGGAACAGATGTTTCGCAAGGAAAAACTCTTAATAAAGTCATAAAATCAAAATATGAATACGAAAAATTGGGTGATTCCGATATGGTGGCGTTGAAAGAAGAACTTGAGCGCAAAGAAGATGTTAACGATGACAAATACATAACATATTTCATTTCTGGACATAGAGACATTACTGAACCTGAATTTGAATTCAATTATATTCCTATGATAAATTATGCATTGTCAAAAACGCCTGATGCGAAATTTGTGATTGGAGATTATCATGGGGTTGACATTATGGCTCAGAATTACTTAATGGATGTATTGATGCTTGACTCAGAAAGAGTAACAGTATACCACATGTTTGAATCCCCAAGAAATATAAACCCAAAAATAACAAATACTGTTGGGGGGTTTGAAAGCGACAGCGAACGTGATACCGCTATGACAAATGCTTCGTTTGAGGATATTGCGCTTGTAAGAGACAACACAAAGATTAGTGGGACTGGTGAAAATATATTAAGAAGACACTTGTTGAGAACTTTATAAAATTGGTTAACTATTTATGTTTAGTAATAATAAATCTAAATATAAGCCTAAATAAATGAAAAACGATATTAAAAATTATGATATTGTGGAAGGTTGTGAAATTAAAACCCTTATGCCACTTGCGTTGGACTTGGCTCCAGCAACGGTTGGTAAAAGTGATTTGAGCATACATTCCTTCGGAAACAAAATTATGGGTTCAGAAAGCCTTGAGGTTGTTGACATTGAATCATTCTATGGCTCTGAAGGTAGCGATGACGGTGGCAATAAACCACAAAGTGGCAAAACCGAGCAGGATATTATTGACGAAATAATTGCTTCTGGTGATACGGGTGAGCCTGTTACTATATATGTTCCAGCTGGTCAAACCGTTAACGATTTGAACATTCCTGATGGGACAACATCTCCAGTCACCATCAATGGTGAATTCGCCAATAATTCAAGTGTGACAAACCAAAATGAAACACCAGTAACAATTAATAATAATAGCCAAGAGCCAAGAAACATTAACGTATCATCAAATGGCGACATAAACATGTCTGGCCAATATAACAACGTTAATATTGATGGTAACGGTATTTCAAACACTGAAGGCTCTGAACCAGCACAAATACACGGTAACGTAACAATCAAAGATGGTAATGACTCAGCTTCTATAACAGCTGGATTTGTTGGTAATAGTAACCAAGAAATAGCTTTCAATGGTAGCGATATCGAAATTAATAACACAGATGAAAGTGAGGGTTCTGACATTATTGTCAATGCCCCAAATGCAACAGTAACCATGGATGGTGTATATGATGATGTTGAAGTTACTTGTGGTGAAGACACACTTATTTTGAAAGGTGATTTCCACGCAAATAAACTTAATGTCAAAAAAGGAAATGTTCTTATCCATGGTGATAATATAAACGATTTTGCTAATGAATTTATTTGCACTGGAACAGTTACACCTATAATGGAAAGCGGAGCTACAGAAGAATTTATTTTAACAAGCATTGCAGCGGCAACTGGAACCAGCGTACAAATTAATCTTGAAGAAGGCATGGTTGTCAGAAATCTTGTCATACCTTCCGAAACAAATTGTTCACCAAAAATAACTGGTGTGTTTGCAAATGGTGCAATTGTTAATTTTGATGGTCCAACAACCAAATTTATAACATTGACAAACACAAGCGAACAAGCAATTGATATTAACGTAAAAGCCAACGGGACTATCTATTTCGCTGGAAAATACAACAACATAAATGTTGACGGTAAGGGTGTTTCTATTTCTAGCAGTAATTATCCAAGTGTTTATGGTGATATAAACGTAACAAATGCTGTTAGTTCTGTTACTGTTACTGCTAATTTCGTTGGTAACGATACACAAAATGTTAATTACTCAGGAGCTAAATTAAGTGTTTCGAATTCAAATACAAACGAAACAACAAAACTTAATATAAATGCTGAAAATGCTGCTGTTACATTTGGCGGTAAATATGATACGGCAAACGTTACATGTAATACTTTAACATTGAATAGCACTTTCCACACAAAACACTTGAATGCGACTTGTCAATCTGTTGTGTTAAATGGCGTTGATATTAATGATTTTGCTGATGATGTTGTTTGCACTGGGGAAATTAGTCCAGTTCAATTCACAAAACTTACATGTAGTCCTGGCGAAAGCACTTTGGGAGAGGATACAGTTGGTAACGGATTAGTGTTTGGCACTTTTGCGAGTGGTAAATCAAAATGGAATTTGAATGGCCATACTTATACAAACCAAAAAAGTGGTAGTGGCACGGTTTTATTGAGGAATAAGCCAATACTTGATATATATGGACCTGGAAAAATGACGACAACATCAACCGATGCATATGGACTTTGGGTATCTGGAGAGGAAGCTGTACTTAATATTTATAGCGGTGACTATGAAGGATGCACACACTGCCTGTATGCTGAAAAGGGTACAATAAATGTTTATGGCGGAACATTCAAATTATTAGATGCTGATACAGCTGATAGGGATTCTAATAATAATTTGAAATTCTTGGTAAATTGTCTTGACGCTAGTTATGCTGGAGGAACTGCACATATTAATATCTATGGTGGTAAATTCTATGAATACAATCCAGAGGTATCTTACAGTGAACCAAATGGCCCAGTAAGCTTTGTTGCAAACGGATACCATGCGGTTGAATCTGTTGAAGATGGAAAGAAAGTATATACAATAATAGCAAATGAATAATAAAGAAAACTAAAAACAAAATAAGAAAATGGGTAACGATTTTTTAAAAAATTATGATTTTGTCGAAGGCACCGAATTTGAAGGTTTGATGCCTGCTGTGATGGATACACTTGGTGATGATTATGTCACTGGAAAATCAGAAGAGGTTGTTGAAATGCATGGTTTCAAAGCACTTGGAAGTGACGCACTTGAAGTCGTAGACATTGAAGCTTTCTACAAAAGCAGTGAAGGCGGAAACGGTGGAAACCAAGGAATCCAAGGTTAACGGGAATTTTATTTAGAAAACTATGTGTGGATGGCTGTGGAAAAACAGCCATCCTTTTTTTTGTTTAACATTACAACTATTTATGTTATATTAAACTGAAATTGAAATTTTTATGAAAACTGTTTTTATAACAAAAGAACACTTAAGACAAATTGCTGAAGCGGAAAAAAACACACCAGCCGCACAGGACCAGGTCCATAATAAAGTGAATGCTGGGATAATGGACGCAGTTACTTGTGGCGGTATGATGGAGGGAGCTGAACCAGAATCAAATGAATATGTTGTTGGTGTTGAAAAAGATGGTGAATATAAACATGTCTGTGAAGAAGAACAACCGAATGTTAATTCAAATGATGAAACACTAAAAAAATACATGAAAAAAATAGCTGATTTCATGTATAAACAAGGCATGAATGTCAAACCGCTTCCGAAGCTTGAACTTGATTGGAGCGACCAGGAAGGATTGTTCATAAAAACTGGATATTACGACCCAAACGACAAAAAAGTTGTTGTTTTCTGTGCTTCAAGAAATGATAAAGATATATTGCGCTCTTTTGCACATGAAATGATTCACCATGCACAAAATCTTGATGGAAAAAATCTTAGTTTCAGCGGAGAAGACAACGTGAAGGATTCGAAAGAACTTGAAAAAATAGAAGCTGAAGCTTATTTAAAGGGTAATATTTTATTCAGAAAATGGACTGAATTCGAACAAGATAACAGTGGGACTCTAAATGAGGGCAAGTCAAAACAGAAAAAACAAGTATTCAACGACGAAGGTAAGCTGGTTCCTGAAAAATGTGAAAAGTGTGGTTCAGATGTTGGTGTTTATATTTGTGGTGAACCCGTGTATAAATGCACAAAATGCGGCGAATATTACGGAACAGTACCGTTTCCAGATAATTTAAATGAAAATACAGTTTCTGAATTGGATTCGGATGAAGTTGATTTGTCATCATTCAGGTTAAAACAACATTTAAATCCAAAATTCTGGAAAGACGGAAAACTGGATTCTCGGATTAGAATGAAACTGTTAGACATTGCCGATGATTTTATTGAAACACTTGGAATCTCATGGGTTAAACCGAAAGATATAATAATGACTGGCTCGTTGGCAAATTATAATTGGAATTCAAGTTATTCGGATATAGACCTACATGTGCTTGTTGACTTTGCCGAAGTTGACGAACGAAAGGATTTTGTTGAAAAATATTTCAAAGCACAAAAGGATGTTTGGAATGAAAAACACGGGGATATTACAATTTATGGGTTTCCAGTCGAAGTTTACGTTCAAGACATAAATGAAAAACACAATTCGAGTGGAGTTTATTCATTGGAACGTGACGAATGGTGCAAAACACCTGACAGGGAAAAAATGGCATCATCAAAAATAAACATAGAAAAAATAAAGCACTTGGTTGCGATGTATGCAACAAAAATTGACAAGCTTTACGATATATATAAAAATTCAGAAGGTGATGAATATAAAATAAGGAAAGTGAACGAAAAGGCCGATGCTCTTTTTGATGAAATAAAGAACGAAAGAAGAGGGAGTCTGAAGGACAGTGATTCTGAAATAACAACTGGAAACCTTATATTCAAATGTTTGAGAAGAATGGATTATATTGACAAACTTTCAAATTTAAAATCAAAATCATACGATGCATTACAGTCAATTAATGAAAGCAATGATAATAATTTTGATTTCAACGTCTATGTCATGTGCGGATGTGCTGGTTCTGGAAAATCAACGTGGATTAAAAACAATCTACCAGGAATACCTGTTGTTTCGAGAGATGTAATAAGAACCGAATTAGGATATTGTGGTGAAGGCGAGAAATATGTCGGGACAAATCAACAAGAAAATAATGTAAATGAGGTTGAAAACAAACTTATTGAAAAACTTTGTAATGCAAAAGTTGATTTTGCAGTTGACAACATGAACATAAAACCTAAATATAGGAAAAATCTAATATCAAAATTGAAACAATACAATGCAAAAATAATTATGGTTGTAATGGACACAAACATTGATGCTTGCAAACAAGCCAGGAATGGACAAATACCAGATGATGTGATTGATAGAATGCATAAAACAATGTCATTTCCAGAGGAAGGTGAATATGATGAAATTATAACAGTAAAAAGATAATTGATTTTTTCAAAACACATGCTATTTATTATTGATAAATTATAAGAAAATAATATTGAAAAAAAATAATATAAATATGTCTAGTTTTAATGACGCGATTGAGAGAATGAAAAGCTTGTATACCTATGGTAATGTAAATGAAGACAAGCAATATTCAACACATACAATCGAATACCATCAAATGGCAGCTGATGGTAAATCTTACGGTATTATAAGAGAATGTAATAAGTACTACATCAAAACAGCCCCAGAAAACAAAGCTCTTGTAGCTGAGGCTTATAATTATATAGGTGGTATTTGTAACAAAAAAGATTACGAATATACAAACTATAATAGCGCACTCAAAAATTTTGAACTTAAAATAGCTTCAATCAATGAGGCTGTTGCTGGAAATGTCAAAATGGAAGAACTTGAAGCATTTAAAACAAAATCACCAATACTTGAAGGTAGCGATATAATGCAAAGGGAAATTGCCAGACAAAGGCAAATCATGCATAATGCTGCTATGATTATGAATGAATCAATTGAAATTGGTGCCGATAGAAAAAATGATGTTGTCATGTACGACAAAGAAAATCCAGAAGCGCCAAAAGGTGGAAATACTGTACCAAGCAACAAACAAACAAAAGCTGACCCAGAATATAAAGGCTCAAACACAAAAGGTCTGGATAAAGATGTAACCCCGTTTGATAAAAAAGTAACTGTGAAAGAGGAATGCGAATGCAATTGCAGCGAAAAAGACGATTGGGGTTCTGAAGGAATGTGTAAAGGAAGAGACCCGAAACAAATAGGATGGGATATTGATGGTCAGGAAATGGTAAACGAGGAGGAAAATGACTGGGCGTCAGAAGGTCTTCCTGGAACACCTGGTGTTGGTGAAGCCGATA
>Ga0247609_10006369_pt1 | contig 11379 bp, 11 predicted proteins | sample 172DNAGHGlowgp2_FD_193487 | JGI IMG/M metagenome (GOLD analysis project Ga0247609, IMG submission 193487) | Sheep rumen microbial communities from Palmerston North, Manawatu-Wanganui, New Zealand - 1728 DNA GHGlow gp2 | ecosystem: Host-associated > Mammals > Digestive system > Stomach > Rumen ... | reverse complement strand
TTATCATTTTTGTTATCCCTCTTTCCAAAAATACCCCACGCCAATCCGTGGCGAGACGCTGACCCTGTAATACCAAGCTGCCTGCACCGACAGCAGGAATCCTTTATGCTTCCAACCAACATATCCCCCCAAATGGCTGTTGGTACAGTCGGTACCGAAAACAAGCGGAACAACGGGCTGGCACAGAAAACGGACTCCAACATCCAAGGGACCCGGCAATGTCTTAGACATTCGGAAAGAGACCAGAAACTGGCGAACAGGTTGATACGCACAGCCCATTCCGAAAATCAGCGGAATCACTTCCTGGCCTGTAATGCCATAGCGCATCATGAACGGATTAAACACATCGACGTCAAGAATCAATTTCGACGAGATTTTACAGGCTACGGAGAAATCGGCCGACAGGGAATGGCGCAGCGGGTACCTTCGGGCATGTGCCATCAGGTAGAAGATTCGCGCCGACATGGCAAAACGGTCGCCAAAACTCCGACCATACCCGGCCGCCGCCTGCAATTCTCCATATTCCGCATATCCATAATGATTTACGGAAACAAAAATCCTATTCTTTCCAGCAGCAAAGGAGATGCCCGCTTCCCCAAGCATCAATTCCTTCATTCCGAAATCATTGCGTATCCCGACATAGGCGTACGAGGGGAAGAAACAACTGAGTACCGGTGCTGCGGAGACGGTTTCTGCACCAAGCAACTGCACCAGCGACTTCTGCGCCCACACAGCAGCCCCCTGGAACAGGCACAAAACACTGAAAACCAATACATTCAATATCTTTTTCGTTTTCATAATACGAATATTTTGTTTCATGGCAAAAATACAACATAAAATAGGCTTTGTCAAGTTAAAAATTGTTAATAATTCAATTGGTATATTTTTAATATATACCATGTTAAATTAACGCGAATTTAATGTATTTTTGCAGCATGACAGACAACAGCAGAAACATCCGCATAGAGGACTACGATTACCCGCTTCCTGAGTCGCGTATCGCCTATTACCCCGCCGAGCAACGGGATCATTCTAACTTATTGGTATTCAATAAAAAAGAAAACAAAATCTTCGATTCCGTTTTTCATCAGCTCCCCGATTTTCTATCTTCGAGCCATTGGTTGGTTTTCAACAACTCCAAAGTGATTCATGCAAGGTTACAAGTGCACAATTCCACCGGAGCTGCGATTGAAATCTTCTGCTTGGAACCTATCTCCCCGTCAGCAGACCCTGCCGTCGCCTTCACATTAAGCGGCTGCGTGACATGGAAGTGCATGGTCGGGAACGCGCGCAAATGGAAGCATCCGATAGAAATCGAAGTCCCACTGCCCGGGCGGACCATCCATATCCATGCCGAGCATGGCGAAGCTTCGGAAGGCACCTTTGAGGTCACTTTCACCTGGCCCGAAACGGATGTCTCCTTTGCCGAATGGATCGAAGCCTACGGAAAAGTGCCGCTGCCACCCTACATCCACAGACCTGCGGAAGAGAGCGACACCGAACGCTACCAGACCGTCTATGCACAACATGACGGATCGGTGGCCGCCCCTACCGCCGGCTTGCATTTCACAGATGAACTTCTGCACACCATGAACACAAAAGGCATTGATACTGACTATGTTACACTACATGTCGGGGCGGGAACCTTCAAACCGGTGTCTTCCGAAACGATCGGCGACCACTTCATGCACGAAGAGAAAATCGTCATCACGGAGGATTTCGTCCATAAACTCCTGAAAAACAGAGATAAACAACTGATCGCCGTTGGTACGACCGTGACAAGAACCCTCGAATCACTTTTTGTAATAGGTGCCAAGTTGCATCTCGGGCTACCCAACCCTCTTTCCGTGGAACAATGGGAGACCTACGACAATCCGGATATCCATAAAACAACTGTAGAACAGTCTCTTACAGCTATTCTTGATTACCTTCAGCGCCATGATACGGACATGCTCCGGGCCAGCACCTGCCTCATCATCCTGCCCACCTACACCCGACACCTCGTCAACGGCTTGATTACCAATTTCCACCAGCCCAAAAGCACGCTTTTACTGCTGATTTCCAACTTCTTGGGCGATGATTGGCGACGCATCTACCAACATGCGCTGGAACACAACTACCGATTTCTCAGCTACGGAGACTCAAATTTGTATTTATAACATCCACCATTCCGGCAAAATTCGTATTTTTGCCATTTAATAAAAAACTATATGAAAGGCAAAGTAATCATTGTGTCCGCGCCTTCAGGAGCCGGCAAAACATCCATTGTCAAACACGTTCTGGACTATCTCCCCGAACTACGCTTCTCCACGTCCGCGACAACCCGTACCATGCGCGAGGGGGAAATCAACGGCCGTGACTACCACTTTCTTTCCGTCGATGACTTCAAAAAAGGAATCAAACGAAACGACTTCCTCGAATGGGAGGAGGTTTACGCCAACCAGTTCTACGGCACGCTCAAAAGCGAAATCCAGCGAATCTGGGACGAGGGTAAAACCGTGATTTTCGATGTCGATGTGAAAGGTGGCCTCAACATCAAGAAATACTTCGGAGACAACGCATTAGCCATCTTCGTGGAACCTCCCACGGTGCAAGAGCTGGAGAACCGCCTGCGCAAACGCGGCACGGAAACGGAAGAATCACTGCGCAAACGCGTGGAGAAGGCCGAATACGAGCTCTCGTTCGCCCCGCAGTTCGACAAAGTCATCCTCAACGACAACCTCGACGATGCCCGCGCCGAAATGCTTCAAACCATCCGGGAATTCCTCAATGCGAAATGAGCCGCAAAAGTTGTCATATCGCCATTGTGGGAGCTGGCGCTTCCGGATTGTTCTTAGCCAAGAAACTGTCTGAGAACCAAGATATTGAAATAACACTATTCGAAAAAAACAAACATGTGGGAGCCAAAGTCCGGGCTTCCGGCGGCGGCAAAGCCAACCTTTTTAACCGCAACATCTGCCCGGAACACTATAACCATCCGGAGTTTATCGCCCAGCTGCTGCAACACTACACACCGGAGCAGCTTGACACGCAGTTTGCCGACTGGGGTTTAGTCACGGTCACCGACGAAGAGGGGCGCGTCTATCCCGCCACCCAATTCTCGCAAACAGTGGTTGATGTGCTCACCCAAATAGCCTCCAATCGCGTCCGCACGGAAACGGAATACAATGTACAACAAATTGATTACCAGAATAATAAATGGATAATCAACGATTATCCGATTGCTTTTGACATTCTCGTACTCGCCTCGGGTTCTCCTGCCGGCATGATTCCCAAAAACCAACGGGGCTACAATGCCTATCTTGAAAGTATATTGCTGAAAAACAATCCGTTACAATCCTCATTGGCCGGATTTACGTTGAAAGATTACCCGAAGTCGCTTTCTGGTTGCCGCACCAAGGCCATTGTGTCGTTATACCAAGGCAAAAGACTCATTCACAAGGAATTCGGGGAAATCACCTTCAAAGACGACGGCCTCTCCGGCATCGTTGTCATGAACCTGTCCGCCCACTATCGCCGTCTTCCCTCCACGCAGAATTGCCGCATAGAAATCAACCTCACCTATTGGGACGAGAATTTCGACACAGAATCATATCTACGTCATAACCAGTCTGTTACAGGCATATTACACCCCAAATTGGCTACCTATTACCAGCTGCATCCGTTTCCTATCCACCGACTCGCGTTTCCCATCGAGGACACTTATCCGATAGAGGGAGCGCAAGTATGCCACGGCGGCATTGATTTATCTGAAATCGATGAACATTTCGCGTCCAAAAGGTATCCGAGCCTCTACTTTTTGGGCGAAATGCTCGATGTGGACGGCATTTGCGGGGGCTACAACCTTTTCTTCGCGTTCGCCTCGGCGGCGTTGGCCGCGACAAACCTGCAGCTACGCTTTCCCCACCTATAGCGACCGAATTGCCTGAAAAGACAAATCGGACGAGTTCTTTTAATCAACAATCTTCTCCCGAAAGGCGTGAGAATTGTTTTTTTTTTACTTTTGCGGCTTCAAAAAAAATTGACGAATATGCAAACAAAAATAGCGATTATCGGTTACGGCAACATCGGGAAAGCCGTAGAGCAGGCCGTTACGGCTGCAGAAGACATGCAGCTGGCCGGCATTTACCATCACCACGACAACCTTGACACGGTGGACGCGGACGTCGCCGCGCTGTGTACCCCGACGCGAGAGGTGCCCGCCTTTGCCGAACGTATGCTGCGCCGCGGCATCTGCACCGTCGATAGTTTCGACATCCACGGCCAGATCGGTGACCTGCGCAAGAGCCTTACGCCCATTGCCAAAGAACACCGCGCCGTGAGCGTCATCGCCGCCGGTTGGGATCCCGGTTCCGACTCCGTTGTACGCGCCTTGCTCACCGCCATTGCACCCAAAGGACTGACCTACACCAACTTCGGGCCCGGAAGAAGCATGGGGCACACTGTTGCCGCCAAAGCCATACCCGGTGTGAAAGACGCCCTCTCCATGACCATCCCGCTCGGCACGGGCATCCACCGCCGCATGGTCTATGTGGAGTTGGAGGACGGCGCCGACTTCGCCACCGTAGAGCGGCTTCTGCTTCAAGACGACTACTTCGCGCACGACGAGACGCACGTCATCGCGGTGCCTTCCGTAGATGCGCTCAACAACGTGGCCCACGGTGTCCACCTCGAACGTCACGGCGTGAGCGGCGAGACCCACAACCAACGTTTCGAGTTCAACATGGCCATCAACAACCCTGCGCTCACCGGACAGGTACTCGTGGCCTGCGCACGCGCCGCCGCACGCATGAAGAGCGAACAACGCTTCGGGGCGTTCACCATGATCGAAATCCCGCCGATCAGCCTGCTGCCCGGCGACGAAGAGCAATGGATCCGCACCCTGGTATAACCCGAAATCCACCACGACGCATCGCTTAAGTCGAAGTCACTTATCCCTAAAAATGCTATCTTTGCGCCCTAATTCAAAAATATGAACAAAACCATCCTTATCCTGGCCACCGCCATCATCGCACTGGCCGCCACGTCGTGCAAACACACGGAGACCACCTATTACCCCGACGGCCGCACCGAATCCGTCATCCAATACAAAGGCAAAAAGGAACACGGCAAGACCATCTATTACTACCAAAACCCCAACACCGTGGAGATGGAGGTGGAGATGCGCAACGGAAAACGAAACGGGGAGTTCCGCCGTTATTTTGTCAACGGACTGCTCGACACCTACTGTGTTTATGAGAATGATTCCATCGAAGGGGTGGAGGTGATGTATGCCGCCAATGGATGCAAGAGCCAGGAATACACCTACCTGCACGGGCGCAAGAACGGTCCGCACAAAGCCTACCACCTCAACGGCAGCGTCAAAATCGAGGGCGGCTTCAAAAACGACCTTTTCGACGGGCCGTGGACCTATTATGACGAGCGCGGCATCGTGGTGGGCGAAGGCGAGTTCCACAACGGCAACGGCGAGGTCACCTTTTACGACAAAAACGGCCATCCGGCACGCACCACTCGCTACGAAAACAACCTGAAGAACGGTCCCGAGACCTACTTCACCCCTTCCGGCGAAGTATGGCGCACCATCACCTTCAAGAATGACCGCATCCTCGACGACCAAACAGACTCCACCTTATTAAAATAGTCCATGAGGCGGACATTCGTCATCTTATTACTTTTCTTACTATGTATCAGCATGATACATGGACAAAGCGGTCGCAAAATCCTCTATCGGGCTGACATGGGCTACTACGATGAGGATGTTCTGCCCGGTGCACAACGTCTCATCGGCAACGTAAAGTTCGCCCAGGACAATGTGGTGGGCTACTGCGACAGTGCCTACCTTTACGAAGCGGACAACTACCTCATCGCCTTCGGGAATCCCGTCCATTTCATTGTCAGCGACTCCATCCACCTCTATGGTCTGCGCGCCACCTACGACGGTGAAATCCGACAAGCATCCCTCATCAGCAAAGTGCGCCTTGAGAACGGCAAGTCTTACCTCCTCACCGACAGCCTCTTCTACGATCTCAACACCGACTGCGGCTACTTCAACACCGGCGGCCAGATATACAACGACGACGACACCCTCACCAGCGTAGTCGGCATGTACTACACCAACACCGACGATGCCTTCCTTTATGAAAAGGTACTGCTGCGAAGCCCCACTTATCGTATGGACTGCGACTCCCTGCGCTACAACGCCGGCAGCAAAATCGCCTACTTCATTTCCAAAACCCACCTCGTCAACGAGGAGAACACCATTTACACCGACAGAGGGCTCTATAACACCAACGAAGACATCTCCATCCTGCACGGCAACGTGCAGCTCCTCGGCGAGAAGCAGCAACTTTTCGCCGACAGCCTCTATTACGACCAAAAGCTAAGATTCGGAAAAGCCTGGTACAATGCTACTTACATTGACACTTCCAATCACATCATCCTCAAGGGAAACTACATCGAACATCATGAGAAAGGCGGCACCTCCATCGCCACCGACAGCAACTTGCTCATCTACATCGACGACAATCACGACTCGCTCTACCTGCACTGCGACACCCTGAAAGTCGATTTCGACACCGCCTCGAACCCCACGCTCGTACGCGCCTACTTCCACACCAAATTCCAGCACAAGAACCTCCAGGGTGCCTGCGATTCCATGGTCTATAACGTGGAGGACTCCCTCTTGATGATGTACTACAACCCCGTTTTCTGGGCCGAAAACTACCAGCTCTCCGGCGACACCGTGCGATTCCGCATCCTCGACTCCGTGCACAGCACCATCGAGCTATGCAAATCCGGGTTCATCGTCGGCGGACTTTTCCAAGACACCGAGTTCAACCAAATCAAAGGCCTGAACATCAAAGGGTTCATGGAAGACAAATATCTGCAACGCGTCGATATCGTGGGCAATGCCGAATGCATCTATTACATCCAAGAAGAGGATAGTTCGTTGGTTGGCGTAAACACCTCTATCACCAGCGAAATGCGCATCTACCTGGACAGCAACCACATACAGCAGATCCGCTATTTTGATGCCCCTAACGGGAAGGTTTATCCCGATGAAAAAATGACCGACAAAGACCGCAAACTATTAGGGTTCAGATGGTTGAAACAATATCGACCCTTCAAACCCGAAGATCTGTTCTCGCTTCCCATACCACGCAAGAATGAAGAACTGAAAATTGAAAATTGAACGTGACGACTCCCGAAAACATCAAGCTAATCCTCAAGACCTTGCCGGAAAAACCAGGTGTCTATCGTTTCTACGACGACAACGGCACGGTGATTTATGTCGGGAAGGCAAAACGGCTGAAGCGGCGGGTATCATCCTATTTCAACAAAGACCACGATTCGCCGAAGGTGCGTATGTTAGTGACGAAAATCCGTGACATACAGACCGTTGTGGTTGATACCGAGTGGGAGGCATTGCTGTTGGAGAACAGCATGATAAAGGAGTTCAAGCCGAAGTACAACATCATGCTGAAGGACGACAAGACCTACCCGTGGATTGCCGTCACGCGGGAGCCGTTTGCGCGGGTATTCCCGACGCGCCGCCCCGACCCTGCCACCATGCGCCTTTTCGGCCCCTACTCCTCCGTGAAGCAGATGAATGTGCTGCTCGACCTCATCAACGAAATGTTCCCGATACGCAACTGCAAGATACTCAAGAACAACGACCGTCCTTGCATGCAATACCAAATCAAGAGGTGCGCCGGACCGTGCTGCGGACTCATCACCATCGAGGAATACCAGCGGAACATCGAACAGGCGGTGCAGATTCTCCGCGGCAACCGCAAGGAGGTGACCCGGCAGCTGCGCGAAGAAATGATGCGCTATGCGGATGCCTGGAAGTTCGAACAAGCTGCCGAAGTGAAACGCAAAATCGGGGTTTTGGAAAACTTCATCGTCAAGTCGGTGGTGGTGAATCCCGCCCTCACCAACTTAGATGCTTTCGGTTTGGAAGAGGACGACAATTGTTTTTATATCAGCTTTTTGCGCGTTGTGGACGGGGCAGTGGTGCAGGCGCAGACCTTAGAAATCGACAACCGCTTAGAGACCACCCGCGAGGACGCGTTATGGACCGCCATCCTCGAAATCCGGGAACGACTCGGCAGTCTCTCCCCCACCCTTTTGGTGCCCTTCGAACCCGTCCTCATCCCCGAAGGTTGGGACCTTCAGGTTCCCCAGCGCGGCGACAAGCACAAACTGTTAGAATTAGCCACACGCAACGCGCACTTCTACATGCTCGAAAAGAAGAAAAGGCAGGATCTCGCCGACCCCGAGCGGCGCAACATCCGTGTGCTGCAGGCACTGCAAGAAGCTCTCGGAATGAAAACTTTGCCGCGTCGCATCGAGTGTTTCGACAACTCCAACACGCAGGGCGAGGACCCTGTGGCCGCCATGAGCTGCTTCATCGACGGCAAGCCCGCCAAGAGCGAATACCGCCATTTCCTTATCAAGACCGTGGTCGGGGCCAACGACTTCGCCTCCATGGAAGAGATTATCTACCGCCGCTACCACCGCCTTCTGGAGGAGAGCAAGCCCCTGCCCGACCTCGTGGTCATCGACGGCGGAAAGGGACAGCTGAGTTCCGCCTGGAACGCCTTGAAAGCCCTGCACATCGAAGACCGGTTCATGATGGTGGGCATCGCCGAGCGCCTGGAGGACATCTACAAAGTCGGCGACCCCTACCCCATATACATCGACAAGCGGTCGGAGGCACAGAAACTGCTGCAACACGTCCGCGACGAAGTGCACCGCTTCGGCATTACCCACCACCGCAAACGCCGGGCCAAAACCAGCATCGCTTCCGTTTTAGACGATGCGCCGGGCATCGGCAAAACCCTCAAGATCAAACTGCTCAAAGAGTTCAAGAGCGTAGCAAAAATCAAAGCTGCATCCGAATCCGACCTCGCCGCCGTCATCGGCCCCAAAAAAGCCGCCGACCTGAAAGCCTATCTGACAAACAAAAGTTGAAAGACATTTCCGCCGAACAGAAAGTTGTTGAAAACCCTGTCCCTCCCTGTTGAAAAAATATTTTCATAAGAAGTTGATTATATGCGAAAAAATTCTATTTTTGCCGCTCGAAAAATTAAAGCGTAAAATATCAAAAATACTTAGAAAATAATGGCAAACCACAAGTCATCCTTAAAGAGAATCAGAGCAAACGAGAAAAAAAGATTAGCCAACCGTTACTACTCCAAGACGATGCGTAACGCGTTGAGAGACATCCGCGCCATCAGCGACAAGGGCGAGGCCAACCAGAAACTGTCCGCCATGACCTCCATGATCGACAGACTGGCCAAAAGAGGCATGATCCACAAAAACAAAGCCGCCAACCTGAAGTCAGGTCTGATGAAAAAGATCAATGCCCTCTAAACCACTTCTACAAAACACGGAATTCCGTGTTGCCGTGCCTGTGCAGGTGCGGATGAGTGATTTAGACCCCTTCGTCCATGTCAACAACGGCATCCAATGCCACTATTTTGACCTTGGACGGAGTTTTTATTTGGAACAAGTACTGCAAAACCAGGTTGATTGGACCACCATCGACCTGGTTTTGGTGCATATAGAACTCGACTTCGCAGCCCCCGTGGAGTTCCACGACCAGCTCGTATGCGAATCGAAAATCATGGAAATCGGCCACAAAAGCCTCAAAATGATTCAACAGCTCCGCGACACCCACACCAACATCGTGAAAACGACCTGCTTCAGCGTCCTCGCCGGCTTCGACCGCACCTCCCACCAGTCCATTCCCATTCGCGAAGAATACAAAGAACGAATACGGGAGTTTGAGCATCTTGAATCCTGACCCCCATACCTTCAGCGTTACAACATGCTCAGCAAGAACCGCATCTCCCAAATCCGGAAACTGCACGCGAAGAAGTTTCGCGAGGAAAGCGGACTTTTCCTTGTAGAGGGCTACAAATGCGTGGAGATGCTCTGCAACTCCGACTTCACCGTGGAGGAGATTTTCGCCACGGAGTCGGCCTTGCGCGACAACCTTTGGCTGCAACAGCGCCAGGTCACCCTGACCGACACAGAGGGGATGTCGCGCATCAGCACCATGCAGACTCCGCCGGAGTTGCTTGCCATCGCGCAACAGAAGCAACCTCCCGGGGAAATCCCAAACGAGGCCCCCATCCTGGCCCTCGACCATATCGCCGACCCCGGCAACCTCGGCACCCTGATCCGCACCGCCGACTGGTTCGACATCCGCCACATTGTCTGCTCCCCCGACTGCGTGGAACTCTACAACCCGAAGACCATCCAAGCCACGATGGGTTCCTTCGCGCACGTCAGTGTGTACCGAACCCCGCTGGCCCCGTTCCTGCAGCGGGTAAGTACCCGACGCCGCATCCTCGGCACCTTCCTGAACGGTGAAAGCATCCACGGCTTCGCGTTTACAGACCACGACATCGTGGTCATCGGCAACGAGTCGAACGGCATCTCCGAGGAGGTGGCGAAAACCGTCACGCACCGCCTCACCATCCCGTCGCCCGCCAAAGGCCGCGCCACTGCCGAGTCGCTCAACGCAGCCGTGGCCGCCGCCGTGGTCATTTCGCACTGGCGCCTGTGACCGGATATCCGAAATCCACTAACAAACCGAGTTTCATCTCACTTATTTTCAAATAATTATACATTTGAACAGGATTCATATTGTCGCATTCTATTACAGCTCTCAACTCGACATGGAAACACACCGAAACATGCCTGACATTTTTTTTTCACAAAAGAGGAACAAATAACCAAAATTTTTTTGTAATTTTGCCTCATCATTCTAAATCAATTGTTTATGAAAAAAAATCTACTTTCTTTGCTGTTTTTGTTTGCGGCGAGTTCCTTCGCTTTCGCGCAAACCGTCGTGTTCAGCGACAACTTTGACTCTTACACGGCCGGCAGCCATCTGGCGCAGTCGAATTCGGCCTGGACCACCTGGAGCGATGCGCCGGGCGGATCGGAAGACGGCGTGATTTCCTCTGCAGAGGCTGCATCCGCCCCTAATTCGTTGTATATCACCGGAAGCAACGACCAAGTCTATCCTTTCGGCAACTACACCACGGGGCACTACACCCTCACATTCAACTATTACGTGCCCTCCACGGGTGGCGGCGCCTACTTCAACATCCAGCACATCCTGCGGCAACAGTGGGCGCTGGAATGCTACTTCAACAACAACGGGACGGGTTACCTTTCCGTGGGCGGATCGGAGTACAACTTCACCTACCCGTCCAACGCATGGTTCCCGATAACGTTCGATGTAGATATGGACAACGACCAGGCTTCGCTGACGCTGAACAACACATTAGTCCACACCTGGCCGTTTCACTATCAGCAGGCCAACGCCAACGGTGTCAACCAGCTGGCTGGCATCAACTT
>Ga0247609_10006368_pt1 | contig 11379 bp, 24 predicted proteins | sample 172DNAGHGlowgp2_FD_193487 | JGI IMG/M metagenome (GOLD analysis project Ga0247609, IMG submission 193487) | Sheep rumen microbial communities from Palmerston North, Manawatu-Wanganui, New Zealand - 1728 DNA GHGlow gp2 | ecosystem: Host-associated > Mammals > Digestive system > Stomach > Rumen ... | reverse complement strand
CGTCAGATATGCACCACTTCAAACTATCGTACTTGAGATTCTTAACAAGGTAATCAATAGTGGCACATGCTACATTGGTTCTGTTGTGTGTCAGTATACAAACCGTAACACATGGATTTATAGAATCCTATTTTTGTTTTTCATTGCCAACTAAACATTCTCTATCCCATTCCACCTTGACCCTTGGATGCGTCATCACATATTTCCTGACGTCCTCTGGGAAATCCAGTATCCGTCTTGGAAACTTTTCTGAATCCAGTTGGAGAAGCACAAGGTCAGACGGATTGCTGCCATTCAAATACGAATCAACGATGTCAGGAATGTTCCTGACATCATCAACTTTCAATCTGACAGAAGTTCTCTCTTGTTCGGACATGGCTATACACACTTCATATGGCGTGTATATTTACCATTTTCTCAATCAAACTAAAACCGTCTGAAATCGTGGGAACTTGTATGTCTATTCGACGACACGTTAGAAGGAATCATGCCTTTCTACTTCATGTAATTGTATGTGCTTTTTATTCTTTGCTGAATATTACTTCTCGATAACGCATGCTTCTCTATGTCACGTTGATTATTTCCATCCTAAATAAACTTTATCCAATTAGACGCACGTTCAGGTGAAATTAGACTTAGCCCATTGTCTATGCACTGCTAGGCAAAAAACAACTCCAAGTCATAATGCTTCAATAATTCGTCCTATGAAAACTTAAACCTAGCAATGGATGGAACAAATGCACATGTTCCAGCTCCAAATCTATAGTGAGGCACCTGTCCAAATGTGCTATATCCAGTGCATTTTTCGTCCTTTGCATGGCATGTGTTCAACCCACCATTTATGAAATACGCAATCACGATATTGTCCCCATTTCTGTGAAAACAATCTATCGTATGCTTGACATAATCTTTAGGCCAACTTATGTCATCGTCGCAAATGAAGCAGTAGTCGTCTTGAAGTTCTGGAACCTTCAAAAAGATATACCTTCCATTCTCCTTGAGGTTTTCCTTACCCACCGTCACATGCAACTTTTTCTAGTCAAACTTCTTCAATTCCTCGGGAATCTCCTTGTACTCATTCAACCATAGATAGAAGTTGTCGCATTGATCGATGAGCTTGTCCATGCATTGAAGCATCCACTTCTTCCGATATGGGAAGGACGCCATCAGGATGGAGACATTCCGCCTCATGTGTGGGTTGAATTTAGGATTGGCGTCTTTGAGACGTTTACCCAAGCCAGACTTCCCCGACTTGATGGACTCTATCACACTTTTCTTTTTGAAATCATGTTGCATCAAATAATCACCAACCATTTTCATGACATTCATTTTCTTCTCCATGCCATTGTGATGTTGACCCATTTTAGGACACATATAGCATTTCCGGTCAAACCTTCCAATCTTTGAATCGTCAACCTGATCAAACATCACAAAGTGGGAGTACACATCGTTTCCATAGGGGATGTTCTTGTCAGGCGCCGGAACATACACAGATGGTCTGATTATCCTACCCCAGGAGGCAATGGGCCACCCAAGATCTCCTACATCATATTTTCCCAGCCAAGTTATGCCCATATTTATGATGTCATATTCTGGATGTTGAACCTCAAATCCATGAATATCATTCAGGACATCGTTGTCGGCCAAGTAGTCGTCTCCATCCACAATCCACAAAAATTCTGCTGGGATTGACTGACTGGTCTATTCCACCCCAATGTTCCTTGATTGTCCAGCACCCAGATTAGTAGAATTCTTGATTATTGTAATCTTATCAGGATATTTAGCCTTGTATTGTTCAAGCACATTCTATGTCTTGTCGGGAGAACAATCCTCCACACATACCACATGATAATCAGTAAATGTCTATGACAAAATGGAATCCAACATTTTGCCTATTGTCTTTTCAACACCCCAACACGGAATTACAAACTTGATAAATTTCTTGCTCTATTCCATAACGTCATATCCTATTTGTCCTATTTACCATTCCCCATATACAAACAATGGTTGACCCATTTTACAGGTCAACCACCATCATCCATTCTGGACGACCAATCTATCCTTTCATCTTGTCAAGTATCTTGGAAATCTGCTCCATGAGTCTGGTTTTCAGATTGGTTCTCAAATTCTCTGACCTGGAGAAGAACACCTGGATGCTGTACTCAAAAACGCAACAAACGGAGAACTTCACAATCTTCACCGAACTGACATAATACCCCAACAAGGAGAGGTCAAACAACAAGGAAACCATTTCGTCCTTTGACCTATGGGTTGACGACACCCACCTTATTACCCCGGTGTTGTCCTTGTAGCAGATATCAAGCGCGGATTTGTAAAGGCAGTGGATCTGCCCTTCCGCAATCCTCAACTGATGGACAACTGTGTATTCCCTCATCATGTCAGTCGCCACCCCAAACTCCATCAGGGTCAGAAGCCTTTGCGATTGCCAGAAGTCCGGCTATTGCCTGCCTTGCGTTGCCCTCTGTCGGCTTCCAATAATCGTCATCAACGTCATTGCCCAACTTCCCCATGGCCGATTCAAGCACAGGGATGGAATCCTTCGCGCTCATGCCATAGATGGAACGAACACCCTCTTCGGAGCCAAACGCCTTGACAAAATGTTGGCGGTAGTTGTAGGTGACGTTCAAGGTGCAGGGTCTGGCGTTGAAATAGCCAATAGCGTATGTGCCACCCCTTACCGGCTCAAAATCGGCAAGCAGGGTTTCGTTGGTGTTCTTGTCCTTCAGACGGATATCGTATGACATTTTCTTTCTCCTTTATAGGCTTGCAATTCGCATTTCCTCGGCGATGAACCCATCAAGATCTTCAAGGGAGGTGAACCACTTCACAACCCCAACACGGGAAACGAAGGTGTAGCCCTTGCCACGGTACTGGTCGGCGTCAATGTCGCGCTCCCATCCCAGATAGTTCATGGTGCAAGCCATTATCAATTCAGCCCAGGACATGAACTTGAACGCCCAGTTGAACTTGCCCTTGGTTCCGTATACAACCCAGCAACGTTCATCCTTGCAACCATAACGGCGGCAGACCTCGAAGTTCTTGTGCTTGCCCTTGTCGGCACTGTACATTTCCTTCACCCAGGTGGTTATGTCCTTCTTCACTCCGGCCTCATCCTTGATGGCGAACACACGCTCGTCAACAATGTTGTCCTCGCCATGACCATTATCGGTCCACTCAAAAGTCAGAACCATTTTCATTTTTCTCTACTCCTTGTTTTCTTCTCTCTCACAACACCTACAGTATATCAAATCCCATGCCGACTGTCAAGGGGGATTCAACTTTTCTTTCCAGCCTTACTGAACCTAGTATGCTTGAGGTTGTAGAGAACATTGTCAATGGCATCTATGGGAGAACCATTGGGGTCTTCAATGAGGAAGTCAAAGTCCCAAAGGCGGAACAGAATTGCCGTGTCCCAACCCTTTGTGCATGAACCCTCACCAGTAACAAGTTTGTTTCCATTGGGGGTTTCAATCACACGATTGAAATAGTCATACAGCCCCTTGTCGGAGTCCGCCTTGTCCCCCAGCTTCATGCACTTCTTGGACAAAGCCTTAAGCCTCTTCAATAGTGGCTTAATCTGGGCATAGATTTCATTCCCCTCCTTCTGGAGGGATTCGTACTTTTCCTTGAACTGCTCAACCTTCATCTTCTTCACCATCCTCGTCTTCAAAATCCGTGTCATCTTCGTTGGCATAGGTATCGAGCGCCGAACAGCTTGCTACCGCAATACGCACCACGCCATATCCAACAACAACTATGGAGATCACCACTCCACCAACTACTGCTGCACCTATTGCCATTTTACTGTCTCCTTCTTCTCTCTCTGACAACAGTATACCACAATGGAGATTGGAAGTCAATGGGGTTTTGACGATATTATCAAATCAATCACTTGAAGACCAACTTGCTGTTCTTCGTGGCTTCATGCGCACGTTCCATGGTTCTGACGTACTCTGGAATGGTAAGGCCGTTAATCCGTGGCTCTTTCTTGCCATTTGGTTCTGGCTTTGGCTCTTCATCCTTTGAAGTAGTGGTCTTTCCTGCCCATTCATTTACATCGTGGATGTCCAGCTTGTACATGGGGGCAAGCAGAATCTCGTTGCCATGCCAGTCAATTCCACAATGCGCTGACTTTACCTCAACCGTGCATCCATCTGGACATACCCACCCAGAAGGGGTATTGACGCAGATGGACACCAACTGGTCTGGGTCTACATGATTCAATATCTCTTTCAACTCGCGTACTGTCATTTCATGTTTCCTCCTTGACAATCTGTTCAAATCCAACGAAATTGGGGTTCGCATATGCTGACTTTCCAGACAGTTGAAGTTCTTCAAGGCAATTGAACTCGCATATGTCGCAACCCTTGGATTTGTTCAACTCGCAGGACTTCCTATCCATGTTCTTCACGCACCCAAATGGAGGTCTTGCGAACATCCTCTCTGTATGATAGTCAAATCTCTTTTCAACTCCATCTTTGTCTGTGTACTTGACAGGCTCAACCTTCTCCTTCACCTCAATGTTGACTCCTGAATCCAGCAATATCTTCCAGAACCTTGCCTTTGCGCCGTATGCTCCGTTCGTCTCCCGTCCATAGTCGTTCAGCAGGTCAAGAAGATAGTTGATGTCCTTCAATGACATCTTCACGTTATATGTATAATCCTTGAACTCCTTATAGTCTTCCTTTACGGAATCCGGCTCCCACGGTTCATCGCCATGGTATTCTCTGATTATGTCATAGATGTTTGTCATTTGCTGAGTCTCCTTATGGCTTCGTTGATGGCAGCATACCCTTCGTCAATTTCTAGTTGAGAAATGAACTCGTCAGAGTCAATTCGGATGTTTGATAGACACTCGCATAGTTCCGAGTTCGTCAGTTCCTCAGGCTTCACAACAACCCACTTGCCGTTTCTCTGGACTTCAATTGTCATTCAACTTTCCTCCAATCTTTTTCCTCAAATAACCAATACCAATGAATATACCAAGAACAAGGACAATTGAACATGATGTTATTGGAAAGCTTGCAACTGCGCAAATAAGCATTCCAACAAAAAATATCATGCCAAACGCCCCACATGCGCAAACAATCAACCCGCCAAGAACGAACATTCCATATTCAATTGGGTTAAATGGAGGGTCAACATAATCTATCAGAAGCATATTTGGAATTACGCGGGACAACCAATCAAGAATCTTGACAATTGATTTCAAAACTGCTTTCATTTTTCAGTTCTCCATTCTCATCGTATTCTTCAAAGTCTTCAAGAATGTTTTTTGGAAACCAAATCTTGGTGTAGCCTGTTGGATACATTACGCCAACCAATGTGCTGAATCCGTGTTCGCTCACTCTGTTCACTGTCTCAATCTCAAGCAAACATTGGTTGTCCTTCGTCTCCCAGATGATTCCACGCTTCCCTCGGCAATATGGGTCTGGATACTTGAACGAAACCCTGGCATAGGTCTTTCCTGCGCGTTTCATCTTCATGCGCTTCTCACACTCTTCTGGCGAAAGGGACACTGGAATATAGTTGCAATAGACTATTCTACTGTTCCCAGGTTTTGTCTCGTTTAATTTCCCAATGGCATACGCGCTGTCCTTCACGAGCAAATATCCATCATCTTCCTTGATATTCATATCTCCAACGCCTCCTTCGCAACCTTGACCGCCTTGTAGAAATAATGTCCAGCCTCTCCACCGGTGGCATATCCCGCCTCGTTGATGCTTTCGTTCATTTCCTGCTCAAATTGAACCACAGTGACCAAGGCCGCCCTGTACTTCTCAATTTTGTCCAATGCCTCTGTTGATGTCATTTCCTCTTCTTCCACCCTTTCTCCAAGTCCTTTGTTGAATCATAGGTCTTTTCCTTCAACACGTTCAGATGATAGTCCTTCTCGGTCAAGATTGCCGCAACGTCTTTCGCAACGTCTTTGCAGTAGGCAGACTTCTCCAGGAACTTCTTGATGTCTCCTATGGATTCTTCCGGCCACTTTCCAACAACATCTATGTCGTAGTTGCGGTTGTGCTGCTCCTTCGTGGGCTTTGGCAAAACCTTGAAAGCTGTCTCGTATTCGTCAATGGCTGTCTGGTATACCCAATGGAGCCGTCTCCACTCATGGCATGTCCTTTCAGTTGGACGTTCGGTGTGCAGACGATTGTACAGCCACTTGTACCACTTCCTCTGCTTGCCCCAGGATTCGTATTCCTCCCCGTATGCCACGAACGAATATCGTTTTCTGAATTCGTCAAAGTTCATGTGTCATTCTCCTTGTTGAAGTCAGTATGCTGCGAAACATAACGCCCAACATCAGCCATCACTACATCCAATTGAAGCGCAATCTGAGCAAATGCTTTTCTGGCTTCTGGGTTGAACAACTCGTCAGCATCCATCCTCAAGATATGCTGCACAAGTTCCTGTATGTTCAACAGGTCAGCATAGGCAATGGTCATCTTCCTTTCGTCAACTGTCATCAATGCGTCCCCCCACCAAAGTTGTCGTGTCCAGAGATCACCGCGGAAATCCCGATTGGAGCATCGTTGCTGAAGTTGGTCATTAGCCTCACCCCAAGTTTTTCAATGTTCTGCTTCTCCCAGTCAAGAAATTCGTCTCTCGCAGCAAGATACTTTTGCTGGACAGGCCAGTATTTCTCCGCCTTCGCGCCATTGATGAACAGAATCTTGGCTTCATCACTGAACTTGAGAACCTTCTCGTACCTCTTCTTCGCCTCTTCAAGCAGCTTGTCGTAGTCAATTGTCATGTCAATGTTCATTTCCTGTATCTCCCATTTCAAGTATCTTGTCCCTTGTTCGATTATACACTATTATCCATCCAATGTCGTCAAACACGCACCCAAGTCCCCATAGCAGAATCGCCGTGTTCAAGGATGGCATGGCAAGAATGGCAATCGCAAATCCAATCATGGCAACACCATTCCGAAATATGGAACTGGTGTTGTCGTACATTTCCCTCTGCTTCCCATTCCACAGCTTTGACTGGAACATCATGATGCACTTGCCAATGAAGGTGGTGACTATGGACGAGTAGAGAAGGGTGAGGATTGCGAACACCCAGACGTTGTAGTTGATGAACACAAGGTAAAACGCCAGAAGGAAACTGCCAATGGATTCAGTCAATGCAAGCCATGTGAAGAACCTCATGGCGAATTCCCTTGTCCTGTTCTTCCATATCGCGCCAATGATTAGTGCTGACAGGCAGAACCACGCGCCCTCGAACGAAATGTACTCCGCAGGCAGCTTGGATATGATTTCCTTCACTATTGGAGGGTTGGAATAGGTGTAAATCAATCCAGATATGGCAGAAGAGAACAAGAGAAACCCCTGATTCTCCTGTATCTGGATGTTCAATATTCTCTTGAAGTATGTCCAAAACCTGTTCACCAGGGTTTCCCACTTTTCCACATGTCATAGGTCAATGCCGTGACAAAGGTTTTTCTGCTCTTGTCATACACGAACACTGCATTGTCCTTCCTCCACACGGTTGTCCTGTTGCTCTGCTTCTGAAGGAAATCCAGCTTTCCGCCATGAAGGAGATTGAGCAACTGCCGTTGGTCATATGACACGCCCAAACGCTCAATGCATCTCTGCCTGAAATGACTTCTCTCAGCCTTCGTCTTCGTCATTTGTTTTCTTCGCTTTCTTCTTCTTTGCCTTGCCAGCCTTCTCAATGGCTTCCTGGATTACCCTCTTCATGAGCATCGGCCCTTCTCCAGGTGACACGTCTTCTGGGGGAGCGTCACCACATTCCATTGCCTCCAGCCATCGTTCATGGCACCATGTGGACAAATTGTCAAGCAGTTCATACACGTCCTCTACGCTCTTCGGGTAAATCTCCCACCCAATCCTCCAGATATCCTTGCCGACCTTCTCCATCAGATTGACGCATGCCTCATCGAAAGCCTGTTTGTCGTCAGACTTTGCAGCTTCCCAAATCTTGTCCTTGAATGGCTGAAAATTGGTCATACCTTAAACCTTTCTTTTAGATTATTAAGTTCAACACAAACAGTAATATTTCAACTGGCAGAACAATGAACAACAGTGCCAAAACACATTCCTTGCCGTTTTCAGACATAGTATTTTTTCCTTCCATCGTCCCTGCAAAGCACGTCAAACACGTTCTGGATTTGACCATCAACAAACTTTCCATCTGGCTTTGCAGAAAAATAATACCTGATTCTGTCCTTGGCTTCCTTGATTGTTCCCCTGAGCCTGTTGATTTCGTCCATCAACTTCCTGTGTTCGCAGTATATCGCACCACGAAAGGCGCAATCAGAGCAATCGCATTCCATGGCACAGTTCCTCAGATTCTGTTGAACGCCCTTATTGCAATCCTTTGACCAGAATTGTCTACGAATTCCTTCGCATTGTCAGGCAAAGTTTCATATATTGCATCAGTCAAGATGTCAATGAGGTTGTCTGGGTTGAAGTTTCCCTTGAGAGTAATGATTCTGCTTCCCTCCATCTTGCCTTGAAGGGTATCAAGCCCAAAATGCACGAACCAGCAACCCGTAAGGCATATGCTGTCAGTTGTCTGGTGTTCCATTCCGGAAAGGTAAATGCCATTTGTCTCGTCTGTTGTTTCCATCTTTACTGTCTCCATGTACAGTATATAACAAAGGTCAGCAATTGTAAACTTGCTGACCAATGTTCCCCCAATTTTGGTTTTGTCAATCAATCTGAAGAGTCGCTTGACGAGCCGAAGCCACAGGAGCACTTGTCTTCGTGCCAACCCCTAATAGTATTCACCTCGTCAGAAATATGCTCGTCAGGATGCTTCTTCTTGTCTATTTCATGCAGGGCGTAGGCAATGCTGTACTTGAACGATGTCTTCCATCCCCAACCATTCGCCGTGCCATAGTCAATGAACCACTTCGTGGCCAGATCGTCAAGTGAGTTGTGCTTCAAGAGATAATTCACTACGCCGTCAATAACCTTCTTCCGAAGGACGCCGTACTTGTTGTAGTTCAACTTGCGTTCGTCATAGGCTTCACGCATCTTCTGATATATCTTCAATGCGTCTCCATACGGAATTTCAGATGGAATGGAATCGGGGTCGTCAAAGTCAACGTCAACGTCTGGGCCGAAGCCCTCGTCTCCCTTCACTGCCTTGAGGAGTCTGTCGGCATCCTCATCAGGAATCGTAAAATCGTATTTCGATATGTATCCACCACCAGGAATCTGTTCGCTTGCAACTTTAGCAATCCATTCCATGAAGTCTTCTACGTCATACAACTCGTCGGGCGCAGCGCCGAGGTCAACCTTGATTGTCCGTTCGTCTCCGGACTTCAACTTCTTCCCATAATGGCCATGCTTGAATATGATGGTCAAGTCCATAGTTCCACCATTTGTCTCGCTTTCGTTCATGTTGTACCCAAACCTCTTCAACAGATTGTCCTCGTCAACAAGAATCCACTCGTCATCGTAATCGAACCTCATGCCCCCATATTCCTTTTCAAGGGCGAGTTCAACTTGATAGACAAGTTCCTCAAAGCAGTCAACAAGGTCAAGGTCAATCGCAACTGTCTCTATATCCCCAGACTCAATCCCAAGTTCCTTGTCGTCAATCATCCATTGGACTTCTACCTCGTCCTCAGTCGCAGACCAGTCATTCCTGTCGTCAATGTTTTCGCTGTACATGGAGTCAAGTTCCTCCAGTTCGTGTTCATATGCCAGATAATCGTCAATGTCCTCTCTGTCATAGACCTTACTGCCAATCTTGATGTGGTCAATGTCAGCTATGTCACCAGGTTCATGGGACAGTGTGTATCTGATGTCTTCAAATGCATCTTCAAGACCACGGACATTCTTCAAAACCATTGGTCTCTTGGACTTGTCCTTCCAATAGACAACTGCAGAATCAGTCTTGTTGCCCTCATTCGCGCTGAATCGAATCATGGAACAGTTCTTCGTCTTGATGACGTCCGGATCGTCAGATTTCTGGAGCGCGTCCCATTTTGTTGCGAACTCCTCAAATCCCTGACCGGTGGTTGGCTTCATGACTTGATTCCTTGCAGACTTGTCAGTGAACACGTCATGAATGCTGAAATCAGCGTTCATTAAGTCCTTGTTGGTGCAGTACTGTCTGTTCTTTGGATCGTAGAACAAGATTTCGTTGTTCTGGTTGTCAGCTATTGCCTGCATCCCATTCTGGTCACAGCTTGAAATCACGTCCCAGGCATATTCAAGCCCAAGAGATTCACTTACAATTACCTTCATGTTGATTTTCACCTATGTTTGATTGGTTGTCCATAGATGTATTTACAGACATGAATCAGAAATTTGGAATGTCAACGTTCATGGCCTTGATTGCGTCCTGCCGCTTCTTCCAATCTGCCAGAATCAAGTCCTTGAATGGATTGAACTTGTCACCAATTTCATGGAACTTGCATCCAGTCTCGGCATGGAAATGGCAGATGAACTTTCTGAACTTTGCGTCAGGCTCCACGAATCCACCTTCCTTGAGGATATGCTCGTATAGGGACAACTGAAGACCATAGAGGTTGTACTCGCAGTCTGGAAGAGTGTCAATCGGGGAAAGAAAGGTGTCTCCCCACTCGTTGTCCATACGAATCTGCTTGTTCGTCTTCCAGTCAATGAGAAGATAGTCCCCACTCTCCTTGTGGCGTCCAATGAGGTCAACCGTCCCTGCAACGTTGATTACCGGATCAAAGATGATTTTCTCCGACTCGTAATCATAGGGACGTTCCTTCATCTTCTTCACAACAGATTCAATCTGCTTGAATACAACCTGCTGCTCTGGGGTGAACGTGGAATCGTCAACAAAATCCCCATTGAAGATGCGCTCGGCAACGGAATGCATCCTTGTACCATGCTTGCAAGCGGTCTTGTTGATTTTCGCCCACCTGTCCTTGATTTCCTGCTGGGTAACGCCCTCCTTCTTTGCGCACAGCATGGACATTCCCTCAAGGTCAAAGGGCTTCTGGTACTTGTGAATTAGGGTTGTGACTGAAATGGGCTTGTACTTGAGCTGTTGCTCCTTGTCAAACACCTTGTACACATGCCCCTTGGACTCAAAACACACCTTAAGTCCATTCTGGTTTACAATTGATTTCTTTTCGTTGCTTACTGCCATTTTGTCATGCTACCTTTCTTTTCTTGTAATTGATTCCATATTGCTCAAGGGTTTCAACCGCTTCAGAAAACTGACGATGCGATTCTGAGGTTTCCCTGTCCTCCTCTTCCATTTCCTCCTGGATGCTGCTTATTTTCTTTCTCGCATTCTCAATGCCTAGGGTATAGAGACCAGATCCCTTCATTTCACTGGCAAAGTTGATTATGTCATGGACTTTCTCATCGAACTCAAGACCATCGGTCAAGTCAT